>Ga0208825_1001468_pt1 | contig 17905 bp, 14 predicted proteins | sample AD_UKC113_MetaG_FD_184450 | JGI IMG/M metagenome (GOLD analysis project Ga0208825, IMG submission 184450) | Active sludge microbial communities of municipal wastewater-treating anaerobic digesters from Hong Kong - AD_UKC113_MetaG (SPAdes)... | ecosystem: Engineered > Bioreactor > Anaerobic >...
ATTGCTGGCGTGTTGTCGGACATCGACACCGAACTCACCGCCCTCCAAGCCCAACGCGCCAAAACCGCCCAGCTCAAGCAAGGCATGATGCAGGCCCTGCTCACCGGCCGCATCCGGCTGGTATAGAAAACCGCATGAACCACGTTGTCGGGAACAATGATGGTAGACAGGTCGGTAGAAACAGCGGCTTGCACTGAACGGGCAGGCGAGTAGGATTGAATCCTACACACCGATGACCTAGGCACTCCATGCGCTCGACACAGCAGTTCAGCATCACGCTCCCCAACGAAATGGCCGATGTGGTGAAAGCCAAGGTCGCCGCGGGTGAGTACGCCACTGAAAGCGAGGTCATCCGTGATGGCCTGCGCACCTTGATTGCGCGTGATCGCGCAGTGGACGCCTGGCTGCGCGAGCAGGTCGTCCCTGCTGCCCAGGCGCTTGCTGCCGACAGCCGCCGTGCCCTGACACCCGATCAAGTGCGCGCCAACCTAGCCAAACGCAGGCGTGCGGGCGCATCGACACCGTGACCTTCCGCGTCCGTTTCGCGCCGGAGGCAGAATCGCAGCTCGCCACCATCGAGGCGTACATCGCGAATGCATCCGGCTCCCCGGTGATTGCGGCGAACTACGTCGAGGCCATCATCGACCACTGCGAGCGGTTCACGCTGTTCCCGCAACGCGGCACGCGCCGCGATGATCTGTTTCCGGGTTTGCGCGTCACGCACTATCGCGGTAGCGCGGTGATCGCCTTCACGCTTGACCTCGACGCCGAAACCGTGTCGATTGTCGGCGTGTTCTACGGCGGCCAGAACTACGAGGCCACGATGAAACCTTCTACCGGCGAGAGGGAGAACCGGCAACGATGAACGCAAGAATCCGACCCGAGCGCACCACCCAGAACCGCGTCGTCGAGCTGTTCACCGACAAGGCGAGGCCGGACTGCCTTGGCTACGAGTACTTGGGCGACTGGAGCAAGGAGGAGTTCAATCACAACATTGAGCCTGAGTATCTTGCGGCCAATCTGAAGAAGCGTGGCTACAGCGATGTGCAAATTTCTGCGGCGCTGCGCCAGTTGCAGGCCGCTGCCGAGATCGCTGGCAACACGCTGTACGACGCCAACCTGAAAACCTATGGCCTGCTGCGCTACGGCGCCGACGTGCAGACCGCGCTGGGCGAGCAGACCCAGAAAGTCCACTTCATTGACTGGGCCAACCCAGACCGCAACGACTTCGCGCTGGCCGAGGAAGTGACCCTGCGCAGCGGGCTGGAGCGCCGCCCGGATATCGTGCTGTACCTCAACGGCATTGCCATTGCCGTCATCGAGCTCAAGCGCAGCAGCGTGGGTATGGCCGAAGGCATCCGCCAGCTGCTCAGCAATCAGGAAAAACAATTCAACGAGGGCTTTTTCAGCACCGTGCAACTGTTGCTGGCCGGCAACGACGCGCAAGGCGTTTACTACGCCACCGTGGGCAGCCGGGAAGCGTTCTACGTGCAGTGGAAGGTCGAGGCCGGGCTTGCCGGCGGCGAAGCCGGGGCGCTGCTGGACCGGCCGCTGGCGGAGCTGTTCGACAAGGCGCGGCTGCTGGATTTTCTGCACAACTTCGTGATCTTCGACGCCGGCATCAAGAAGGTGCCGCGCCAGCACCAGTACGCCGGCATCAAGGCCGCGCAGGTGCGCACGCGCAAACGCGAAGGCGGGGTGATCTGGCATACCCAAGGCAGCGGCAAGAGCATCCTGATGGTGCTCTTGGCCAAATGGCTGCTGGAGGACGACCCGGACGCGCGCATTCTGGTCATCACCGACCGCGACGAACTCGATGACCAGATCACCAAGGTGCTGAAGAACGCCGGGCTGGATTCCACCCGCGTCACCTCCCGCGCCGACCTAGTGGCCAAGCTGGGCGCAACCACGCCGCGCCTGCTGTGTGCGCTGCTGCACAAATTCGACACCACCGACCTGACCGGCCTGCCGCCGCCGGCGCACGGGCGCTTCTACGTGTTCGTGGACGAAGCCCATCGCACCCAGGGCGGCGACATGAACAAGCAGATGAAGCGCTGGCTGGGCGATGCCATCTTCATCGGCTTCACCGGCACGCCGTTGATGCGTAAGGATAAGCAAACCACGCACGACGTGTTTGGCACCTACATCCACACCTACAAATTCCCCGAGGCGGTGGCGGACAAGGTGGTGCTGGATTTGAAATACGAAGCGCGAGAAGTGCCGCAGCGGCTTGGCGACAAGCAGAAGATTGAGGCGTACTTCGCCGAGAAGACCAAAGGCCGAAACAACTTCCAGAAGGCTGCCCTGCGCAAGCGCTGGGCGACGATGGAGGAGCTGCTCAGTTCCGGGGAGCGCAAGAACCGCATCATCAACAGCGTTCTGGAGGACTTCGATACCCGTCGTCGCCTCAGCGACGGGCGCGGCACGGCGATCCTAGTGGCCGACGAGATCTACGACGCCTGCCACTATTTCCGCCTGTTCCAGAACACGGACTTCGGCAAGCATGTAGGCATCATCACCTCGTTCGAGCCCGATGCTGGCCAGTATTCGAAAGAACCGGCCGGCAGCGACTACCGTTACAAGTACGACACCTACCGGGATTGGGTGCTGAAGGGTTTCAGCAATACCGACACCTACGAAACCGAGATGAAGCGACGCTTCAAGGACGAGCCGGCCCACTGCAAGCTGCTGATCGTGGTCAGCAAGCTGTTGACCGGCTTCGACGCGCCCAGCTGCAGCTACATCTACCTAGACCGCAACCTACGCGACCACGACCTGTTCCAAGCCATTTGCCGCACCAACCGGCTGGACGGTGACGACAAGGACTACGGCTACATCGTTGATTTCAAGGAACTGTTCGGCAAGGTGCAGGAAGCCATCGCCGTGTACAGCTCCGACGAATTGGCAGTGGATGCCAACGACGGGCAGGACGGCAATGTCACCCTGAAGGACTGGATTGCCGAGGGCGCGAAGACGCTGGAAGAAAGCCGCGAGGCGCTGTTGCACCTGTGCGAGCCGGTGCTGGCGCCGCGCGAAGTGGAGCAGTTCATTGCGTACTTCTGCGGTGAGGCACAGGACGCCGAAGCACTGGAACAGACCGAGCCGCTGCGTATTTCCTTCTACAAACTGGTGACGGCCTTCGTCCGCGCTTGGGCCGACATCGGCAGCGAGCTGGCCAACGCCGGCTACGACGCGGCCACGATTGCCCGGCTGGAAAAAGAAGTCGCGTTCTACGCGGACATGCGCGGGGCCATCAAGAATTACTCCGGCGAGGAGTTCGACATCAAGCCCTTCGAGGGCGATATGCGCGACCTGCTCAACCGCTACGTGAAAGCCGACGATGCGCGCGAACTGGGCGACATGGGCGATTTGTCGCTGGTGGACCTGATCGTCAAGACCGGCATCCACGACGCCATTGCGCAGAAGCTCAACGCCAAGGGTGCCAGCAACAAGGCGGTGGCCGAGGGCATCATCAACAACGTGCGCAAGGCCATCATTCAAGAGCGCTTGACCGACCCACGATTCTTCAAGGAAATGTCCAGCCTGCTGGATGCGTTGATCAAGCAATCCCTTGCCGATGCGAAGAGCTACGAGGCGTTCCTGAAGCAGGCCGAAGCCCTGGCGAAAAAGCTGGCAGCACACGCGGCCGGTGGCGAGCAAGCCCCCGAAGCCCTGCAAGGCAAGCCCGAAGCGGCGCTCATCTACCGCAACCTGCCGGAGATTCTGGCCAAGCCTGTGGATGCCGCGCACATCGGTGATCCGCTACATCAGTACGACTTCGGCCTGATCGGCACGGCAGTGAAGATCGACACCCTGATGCGTACGGGTGTGCCGGCGGACTGGAAAGGCGACGAGATCAAGGAGCGGGCCGTGCAGCGCGCACTACTCGATGCGCTCGATGGCGACCGCGAAGCCATGCGCAAGCTGTTCGAGCTGGTCAGGAACCAACCCGGCTACCGCTAATGGACACCTTGCAGCTGGGCGACATTCAGATCGCAGTGACGCGCAAGGACGTCAAGCACGTCCACCTGTCCGTGCATCCGCCGCAAGGCCGGGTGACGCTGGTGGCCCCTACGCATTCGCGCCTAGAGGTGCTGCGCGCCTATGCCATTACCCGTCTAACATGGATCCGCAAGCAGCAGGCCGCCTTTCATGCGCAGGCGCGTGAGCTGCCGCGGCAGCATGTCACTAGGGAAAGTCACATGCTTTGGGGTCGCCGCTATCTGCTCGACGTGCAGTACGTGCAGGCCAGGCCCGGTGTGCTTCTTAACCACAAGCGCATCACGCTCAGTGTGCGCCCCGGTGCCGACGCGGCCAAGCGCGCAGCGGTGATGCACGCATGGCACAAGGCGCAGCTGCATGCAGTGCTACCCGAGATCATCCGCCTCTGGGAACCCCGTTTGGGGGTGAGTGTGCATGGCTACTACCTGCAACGCATGAAGACGCGCTGGGGCAGTTGCAACCACCTGCGCGGGCATATCCGCTTGAACACGGAGCTGGTGAAAAAGCCCCGGCACCTGCTGGAGTATGTGGTTGTGCACGAAATGGCCCACCTGCTCGCACCCACGCACGATGCGCGCTTCATCGCGGCGCTGGACGCGCACTATCCGCGCTGGCGCGAGGCGCGTGCGGAACTCAATGCGCTACCGCTTTCGGTCGGATAACTCTATCCAAACCCATTTCAAACCTATAACACGCGAGTGAAGTAGGACAATCCTGCCTCACGCCTAGATGCTGCATCCCTAAGGTATGGCGGAGGCTTTTCGTTTCTACCAAAGACGCTGGCATTAGGTTTTCGGTTACAATCGGCGAAGTTATAGGGATTTTGGCACCAAAAGCTCGCAATTGGCGATGAATCAATTGCGTGATCTGATTGTGATGGGGTGAGTGTCCTGTTCTAAGTTGGTTTCTAGGACGCGGGCACTCTCTCCGCCAATGTCGCAGGCGTGCTGCCAAATCCGTGCAGCGCTTTTCAAGCATGAGGCTTTGGGCAGGGCGGATGCAGCAGTTCATGAGCGAAAGCACCGAGATCCAAAGCACTGACGATATCCATTGGATGCAGCATGCGCTGGCGTTGGCTGCGCGTGCACGCGACGAAGACGATGAAATCCCGGTAGGCGCGGTGGTTATCGGCGCCGACGGAATGCTGCTTGGTGAAGGTTGGAATCGCAATATCCGCGAGCATGATCCCAGTGCGCATGCCGAAATCATTGCGTTGCGCGCCGCAGGGCGTGTGCGGGGTAATCATCGTCTGTTGGGGTGCACGATGTATGTCACTCTGGAGCCGTGTGCGATGTGTGCCATGGCACTGGTGCATGCGCGTATCGCGCGGGTGGTATTTGGTGCTGCCGATCCCAAAACCGGGGCAGCAGGGGGCGTGTTTGATCTTTTGCAAGATCCACGTCACAACCATCGGGTTGATGTCAGGGGTGGGGTGTTGGCGGAAATCGCCGGGCCGATGTTGACGGCCTATTTTCGTGCCAAACGCCACAAGCCATAGCGGCTTGGCTCAACGACTGCGCAGTTCCACGTCGCCCTGTACTTGGCCATCGAGGTTGACGACGACGCGGGCGCGCTTGCCGGCGTGGTAGAAACTGGCGCGATACAAGCCGGAATCCTCACCGGTGCCGCGTTCACACAGTTGGTCGATCTTTTTTTGTTCCAACAATTGCAAGAATTGGGCAGCATCCAACGCCAACGCAGAGGCAATTGGGGCCGCTTCTATCGCAATCTCAAGCTTGGGGTTGAGCGCGATAGGAATGGATTTGCGCGGTTTGGCAGAGGACATGACGACAGTGTGCGATGGGGAAGTGGGCGTGGCCCTGATGTGGATCAACGCAGACCGAAAATGACGCAGGGCCCAACGGGCCCTGTGTCTGGAGCAAACGTGCCGGTTGACTTAGTTGACGTCTTGCAAGTCACGAACTTGGCGCGGCACGCTGGCGAAATAAGCGGCTAGATCCGCAATTTGTTGATCATTCAGCCCCTTGGCTTGTGCGCCCATCACGTCGGCGGTGGCACCGGCGCGGGTACCGCTGCGATAGGCCTGTAGTGAGTGCCCAAGGTAATCGGCGTACTGGCCACCAATTTTGGGATACATGCCGTCGATGGGGGCATTGCCCTCGGCACCATGGCAGGACGTGCAGGCCGCAACGCCTTGTGTTCCCTTGGTGGCGATGTCGAGGCCGGCGGCGATGTCGCCCTTGGGCAGGCCGGCAGAAGACGATGCCGGTTCGGCCTCGGCAGCGGGATGTTCGCCTTCGGTCTTGCCACCGCAGGCAGACAGGGCAAGCGCGCAGGCCATGGCGAGCAGGGTCATGGAAGTCTTGGTCATGGCGCGGCTCACTTTTTCAGGCTGGACAGGTAGGCGGCAATATCGGCGATGTCTTGCTCGGAGAAGCTCTCCGCCTGGGCCTGCATCGTCGGGTGCTTGCGCTTGCCGGTGCGGTATTCGGTCAGCGCATTGCGCAGGTAAGTTTCCGACTGCCCACCAATCATGGGCACGTGGTAGCTGGGGTAAGCGTTTTTGTAGCCGGTCAAACCATGGCAGCCCTTACAGGTGTACACCAAGCCCTTACCGCGACTGGCGTCACCCGTGGCAACGGCCGGTGTGGCAACGGCCGGTGTGGTAGCAACGGCGGCGGTGGTAGTGGCACTTGCAGCGGGGGCAGGGGGATCTTGCGCAGGAACGGCAAATGCCGTCAAAAGCAGGGCAAGGCTTGCGGCAATCGGCAGCGGTCGCATCATCGGGCGGTTCCGGTGGCTGTATCGGGTGTTGTGGGTGGGCTGCCCGAGTCGGCAACCGTTCAGGCGAGTATAACGGCGAAATCTGCGCGCTTCACGTGGCATTGCATTTGTAGTCCCGCCGCGTCGGAATTTTTGCCGTGCTGTTTGCCGCAATTGGTGCCACGGCGTTCGCCATAAGCCTCATCTGCAAGACCGGCATGACGTATGACAGCATGACCTTCGGCGCATGCAATTTCGAATTTGCCTAGTGATATACTTGACTACAACACCAACCAATAACTTGATCCCATGCCTAAGATGCCCACGACCACCGCCCATTGCCCTGGTCCCACGCGCCAGTTTGCCCGTTTCAGTTTGCTGGCCATTGCGCTGGGATTGAGCGCCTGCAAAGGCGGTGGGGCCGCAGGTCCGGGCGGAAAAATGGACGCCAAGCAGGACAAAAGTGCGGAGGCTGTGCCGGTAGAAGTGGCCGTGGCGGGTCAGCGTTCGATCAGTGCCAGCTACAACGGCACCGCCGCATTGGAGGCGCGCGCCGACGCGCAAGTGGTGTCCAAAACCTCCGGCATCGCGCTGAAAGTCCTTGCCGATGTGGGTCAGCATGTGACTGCTGGGCAGACCTTGGTCAGCATCGATCGGGATCGCGCGGTCTTGCAAGAAGCGCAGGCCGATGCGCAGGTACGCAAGCTGGAAGCCAACTATCGCCGCGCCACCCAGTTGGCCGAACAAAAAATGGTCAGCGCCAACGATGTAGACCAATTGCGGTTTGATTTGGATAACGCCCGCGCGCAATGGCGTATGGCCAAGCTGGAGCTGGCATACGGCAATGTGAGCGCACCCATTTCGGGGGTGGTGTCTACCCGCGACATCAAGCCTGGCAATTTTGTGCAGATCAATACGCCGATCTTCACCATCGTGGATACATCGCGGTTGGAGGCCACATTGAACGTGCCCGAGCGCGAAATTGAAGTGCTCAAGCCCGGCCAGCCGGTGCAATTGCTGGTGGATGCGTTGCCGGGCAAGACCTTTGACGGCAAGATCGATCGTGTTTCCCCCGTGGTGGATGCCGGCAGCGGCACCTTCCGTGTGGTCAGTGCATTTGCAGGCGGCGATTTGCTGCAACCTGGCATGTTTGGACGCATCAAAATTCGCTATGACCAGCGCGCCGATGCCTTGGTGATTCCGCGCAATGCCTTGCTGGAAGATGGCAATGCACCGGCAGTGTTTGTGGTGCGCGGCGGCAAGGCGGCACGCGCCACGTTGAAGCTAGGTTACGACGATGGCCCATGGGTGGAAGTGCGCAGTGGCCTGAAGGCCGGCGATCACGTCGTGGTGGCCGGGAAGTCCGCGCTGCGTGAAGGCAGCGCGGTGAAAGTGCTTGAGGGTGCCGGCAACCAGAAGGCGCAGGCAGCCAAATGAGCCCTTCCGACGATCTGCACGACCCGCTACACGCACCGGGCGGTGGTTTCAGCCTGGTGGAATTTGCCACGCGCCGACGCGTCACCATCGCCATGATGACGCTGACCTTGGTGCTGTTTGGCTTGATCGCCTTGGGTGGCCTGAAGGTCAACCTATTGCCGGATTTGAGTTACCCCACCTTGACCGTGCGCACCGACTACCCCGGCGCGGCACCGTCGGAAGTCGAAACTCTGATCTCGCAACCGGCGGAAGAAGCCTTGGGCGTGGTCAAGGGCTTACGTAAATTGAAGTCGGTGTCACGGACCGGCCAAAGCGACGTGGTGCTGGAGTTTGCTTGGGGCACCAATATGGACCAGGCCAGCTTGGACGTGCGCGACAAGATGGAGGCGCTGCAATTTCCGTTGGATGCCAAAGCGCCGGTCTTGCTGCGTTTCAACCCATCCACCCAGCCGATCATGCGGTTGGCGCTATCACCCAAACAAGCCAGCAGTGGTGACGATGAAATCCGGCAGCTGATGGAGCTGCGCCGCTTTGCCGACGAAGACCTCAAGCGCAAGCTAGAACCAGTGGCGGGCGTGGCCGCAGTGAAAGTGGGCGGTGGTCTGGAAGATGAAGTGCAGGTGGATTTGGACCAACGCAAGCTGGCCCAACTGGGGCTGAGCATCGACACCGTGATCCAGCGCTTGCAGCAGGAAAACGTGAACGTCTCCGGTGGCCGCTTGGAAGAGGGGGCGCAGCGCTATCTGGTGCGCACGGTCAACCAATTTGCCAATGTCGATGAAATTCGCAATATGTTGTTGACCACGCGCGCCGCGGCCAGCAGCAATAGTGGCACCCAGCAAGCCATGCGCGTTGCGGCGGCCAGCGGCAATGCCAGCGTAATGGCGGCGTTGTCGCAAGGTGGCAGCAGCAGCGCTGGTGGTGCCGATGCGATTCGGCTGAAAGATGTGGCCGATGTCCGCCAAGGCTACAAAGAACGCGAGGCCATCATCCGCTTGGATGGGCGTGAAACCGTGGAGCTGGCGCTGTACAAAGAAGGCGATGCCAACACCGTGGCCACCGCCGATGCGCTGGAAAAGAAGCTCAAAGAAATCCGTGAAAAATTGCCGCGTGGCGTTGAACTGACCACGATTGAAGACCAGTCGGTGTTCATCCGTAACGCCATTCACAGCGTGAAATTCGACGGTGTGCTGGGTGGCATCTTGTCGATCCTGATCATCTTTTTGTTCCTGCGCGATGGCTGGAGCACGTTCGTTATTTCGTTGTCGCTGCCGGTGTCCATCATCACCACATTTTTTGTGATGGGGCAGTTGGGATTGAGTTTGAACGTGATGTCGCTGGGTGGTTTGGCATTGGCCACCGGCCTGGTGGTGGATGACTCCATCGTGGTGTTGGAATCGATCGCCAAGGCGCGTGAGCGTGGCTTGAATATCCTCGATGCCACGATTGCCGGGACGCGCGAAGTCAGCATGGCCGTAGTGGCCTCCACCTTGACTACGATTGCAGTGTTTTTGCCACTGGTATTTGTGCAGGGTATTGCCGGGCAATTGTTCCGTGACCAAGCCTTGACCGTGGCGATTGCGATTGCGGTATCGCTAGTGGTGGCGATGACCTTGATCCCGATGCTCAGCTCACTGAAGGGGCGTGCGCCGCTGGGTTTCCCCGAAGAAGCCCCACATCCGCGCTGGCAGGCACAAAAGACTTGGCAAAAGCCGGCCATGTATGCCGGGCGTGGCGTGGGCGCGCTGTTCCGCTATGGCTTCTTCAGCGTGGTGTGGGCAATGGTGCGTATTTGGCGCGGCATGGGGGCCATTGTGGGGCCAGTGATGCGCAAGGCCAGCGATATGGCGATGGCGCCCTATGCACGCGCCGAACGTGCTTACCTGCGTATCTTGCCGGCGGCACTGTCGCGGCCTGCGCCTATTTTGCTGGTGGCGGGCGTGGCATTTGCGTTGACGCTGGCGGTGGTGCCACTACTGGGCACCGACCTGATCCCGCAGTTGGCACAAGACCGCTTTGAAATGACCGCGAAGCTGCCCCCCGGCACGCCCCTGGCACAGACCGATGCCTTGGTGCGCCAAGTGCAGGCCGCGCATCACAAAGATGCCGGTGTGCGCGTGTTGTATGGCGTTTCCGGCACTGGCACCCGTTTGGATGCCAGCCCCACCGAAAGTGGTGAAAATATCGGCAAGCTGACCGTGGTGATGGATGGCAACGCGCATGAAGCGCCGTTGACCGAGGGCCTGCGCACGACCATGCGTGAGCATCCGGGTGTGCAGGTCAATTTCAGTCGTCCGGAGTTGTTCAGCCTGTCGCCACCACTGGAAATTGAAGTGGAAGGGCAAGACCTAGATACGATTCGTGATGCCGGCAACAAGCTGGCGCGGATGTTGCGTGCCAATGGCCACTACGCTGACGTGAAATCGACGGTGGAGCAGGGTTTCCCGGAAATCCAGATCCGCTTCGATCAAGACCGTGCTGCGGCACTGGGCTTGACCACGCGACAGATTGCCGATGCCGTGGTCAACAAGATCAAGGGCAACGTGGCCACGCGTTACAGCTTCCGCGACCGTAAAATTGATGTGCTGGTACGTGCTGCAGAAACCGACCGTGCGTCGGTGGATGACATCCGCCACTTGATCGTTAATTCCAACAAAGGCGCGGCAGTTGAACTCGCCGCCGTGGCCGATGTCATTGCCACTACCGGCCCCAGTGAAATCCACCGTGCCGACCATCGCCGGGTGGCGATTGTGTCAGCCAACTTGCGCGGCATTGATCTTGGCAACGCCATCCGTGAGGTGGATAGCATGGTGGCCGCCAATCCACTCGGCGTGGATATCGGCATGCAGATTGGTGGGCAAGGCCAAGAGTTGGATGAGTCGATTCGTTCGCTGTTGTTTGCGTTCGCACTGGCGGTGTTTCTGGTGTATTTGGTGATGGCATCGCAGTTTGAATCGCTGCTACACCCGTTCGTGATTTTGTTCACCATCCCGCTGGCGATGGTGGGTGCGGTGGCTGCACTGTTGCTGACCCGTTCGGTGATTTCAGTGGTGGTGTTTATCGGCTTGATTTTGCTGGTGGGTCTGGTGGTGAAGAACGCAATCATCCTGATCGACAAGGTCAACCAGTTGCGCGAAGACGGCGTAGCCAAGCGCGAAGCACTAGTTGAAGGTGCACGCTCGCGTTTGCGCCCGATCATGATGACCACCTTGTGCGCGGTGTTTGGCTTTTTGCCGCTGGCGCTGGCGTTTGGAGATGGTGCGGAAGTGCGCAGCCCGATGGCGGTGACAGTGATTGGTGGTCTGCTGGTCTCCACCTTGTTGACCTTGGTGGTGATCCCGGTGGTGTATGACTTGCTGGATCGCAAGCCAGACGAGTTCTATGCCGAACGCGGCCGACGTGCGCGCAAGGATGCCGAAGCGCTTTCACAAGTGCTGACGCATGAGCACGATCCACTGAATGGCAGCAAGGTGTAAGCCTGCGATGAACATTACCGAGCTGTCCATTCGCCGTCCTGTCACCACCATCATGTTGTTTATTTCGATGGTGGTGATCGGTCTGATTGCCTCGTTCCGTTTGCCGCTGGAATCCCAGCCCGAGGCCAGTGCGCCGTTCTTCTTCGTGCAATTGCCATATCAAGGTTCTACGCCAGAAGAAGTGGAGCGCAATCTGGTACGGCCAATTGAAGAAGCACTGTCCACCATGTCCGGCATCAAATCGATGAATGCCAATGCCAGCGCTGATAGTGGCGGGGTATTCGTGCAATTTGCCGATTGGGGTCGTGATGTAGCGGTGGCGGCCTCGGAAGCGCGGGAGCACATCGACGCTATCCGTGACCAACTTCCCGATGACTTCAAGCGCTATTTCGTGCGGCGCTGGAGTACTGGTGATCAAGAAGCGATCAGTTTGCGCTTGACCAGCAATGAAAACTTGACTGCGCGCGGTGAGTTGATCGATCAAAGCATCAAGCGCCGGCTGGAACGCCTGCCGGGCGTGGCGCGGATCGAAGTGGAAGGGGTGCCGGTGCAGGAAGTGGTGGTGGCGATCGAACCCGATCGTTTGACTGCCAATGGCGTGGTGCTGAATGAATTGGTCAGCCGCTTGCAGTCGGCCAATTTCTCAGTGTCGGCCGGCGAAATCACCGACAGTGGTCGTCGCTTGCGCGTCCAGCCCAAGGGCGAGATGACCGACCTGGAACAATTGCGACAAATGCCGATCAATGCCCGTGGCGTACGCTTGGGCGACATTGCCGATGTGGGCCTGCAAGCGCAGCGCATGAACTACGTGCGGCAGGTAGAGGGCCGTCCCAGTGTGGGCGTGGATATCTATAAGGAACGATCGGCCAATCTGGTGGATCTTTCCAACGCGGTGCGGGCGGAATTGGAAATTCTCCAGCGGGATCCAGCACTGAAGGGCGTCAGCATCAAGGTCGTCGATGATCAAGGCAAGGAAGTCATCAGCTCACTGCTCGCGCTGGCTGAGGCAGGCGGCATCGGCTTGCTGTTGTCGGTGGCGGTGTTGTATTTCTTTCTGCGGCATTGGCCTTCCACCTTGATGGTGACTTTGGCCATTCCGATCTGCTTCATCATGACGTTGGGCTTCATGTATTTTGCGGGGATCACGCTCAACATCTTGTCGATGATGGGCCTGCTGCTGGCGGTGGGCATGCTGGTGGACAACGCTGTGGTGGTGGTGGAGAGCATCTACCAAGAGCGTGAGAAATACCCGGGCCAGCCGCGCTTGGCGTCGATCATTGGCACCCGGCATGTCGCCATTGCGCTATCGGCCGGCACCTTGTGCCACTGCATCGTGTTCTTGCCGATGATGTTTGGCGAAAAGAACATGCTGACCATTTTCTTGGCGCAATTGGCAGTGACAATTTCGGTGTCGCTGCTGGCGTCGTGGTTGGTGGCCATCAGCCTGATCCCGATGCTGTCGGCGCGCATGCAAACCCCACCTGCGGTGAAGTCGCCATTGATTACCCGCTTGCAGACCCGTTATGCAAAAGTACTACGCTGGACCTTGGAGCATCGTGGCTGGAGTGTGGCCGGCATCGCGCTGATCATCGCGTTGAGCATCATCCCCATCCAGTTGAGTAAAGGTGATTCCGGCAACGGTGATGATCCCACCAAAGTGGGTATTTTCTATCAGTGGAAGGGTTCTTATTCCAAAGAGGAAATGGGCAAAGTGGTAGCTGAGGTTGAGCGTTTCATCAATGCCAATCGCAAGCAATTTGATGTCAAGGAAGTGTATTCGCGCTATGCCGAACAAGGCTGGGCGATGACCCAGGTGGAGCTAGCCACCAAGGATCCTGACAAGGCCAAAAAAATCCAAGACAAAATTCGCGAAAGCTTGCCAAAATCGGCGCGTGCCAATATTGGTATTGGTCGCCAAGGTGGTATGGGGGGTGGTAGTGATCAAAGTATTTCGTTCAGCCTGACGGGTGATTCAACTCAGTCGCTGAAGGCCTTGGCTGATGACGTCATGCCAATTTTGGCCAGAGGAAAATCGCTGCGCGATGTGCGCATCGATACTGGCGATGCCAACAGCGAGCTGGCTGTACATGTGAATCGTGAGCGCGCGGCAGCGTACGGCTTTTCGGCGCAACAGGTGGCGCAGTTCGTGGGCATGGCGCTGCGCGGGGCTAATTTGCGTGAATTTCAGCGCGGAGAAATTGAAGTCCCGGTCAGTGTACGCTTCAAAGGGGCAGAAAATTACGGCCCATCAGAGTTGCAGTCGTTTACTGTGCGCACGACCGATGGCCGCAGTGTGCCGCTCTTGGCAATGGTGGATGTCGGCATTCAAGCATCTGCCAATACCATCCAGCGGATGAACCGGCAGACCATGCTCAAGGTGCAAGCCAGTCTTGCCCCGGGTGCCAGCATGCCGGATGCCAAGCAAGAAATCGAAACCACGCTCAAGCGTATCGACTTTCCACCAGGCTACGGTTACACCTTCGACGGTGGCGGCTTTGGCATGAACATGGACATGAATAAGCAAATGCTGCGCAATGTCGGCATTGCCTTGATTTTGATGTTCGTGGTGATGGCGGCGGTATTCGAGTCTTTGTTGTTCCCGCTGGCGATCATGAGCTGCGTGGTGTTTTCGATTTTCGGTGTGTATTGGGCACTGTGGCTGACCGGCACCCAGTTCAACATCATGGCGTTCATTGGCATCTTGGTGCTGATGGGGGTGGTGGTGAACAACGGCATCGTGATGATCGAGCACATCAACAATCTGCGCCGGCGTGGCATGAGCCGTACCGATGCCTTGGTGGAAGGTAGCCGCGAACGCCTGCGTCCAATCATGATGACGATGGGCACCGCGATTTTGGCGATGATCCCGATTGCACTGTCGGACACCCAAGTGGCTGGTGAAGGCCCGCCGTACTACCCCATGGCACGTGCAATTGCGGGTGGCTTGGCATTCTCCACCGTAGTGAGCCTGCTATTTCTGCCCACCATCTATGCCATGTTGGATGACCTGCGCAGCGGCACGTCACGGCTGATCGTGCGTGCGCGGATGACGCGGACAGAGCGCAGGGCGGTACCAACATGAGCATGCATCACGACCTGGGCGACGTAGGTGTTGCATCGACACTACGTCGTGATGGGCGTGTCGCCGGTGCGCTGTATTTGGTGGTGGTGCTATCCGGCATGTTCTGTTTGGCGTGGGTGCCATCGCAATTGGGGGTAGGTGCAGCGAGCGCTGCTGCGCAGGTGGATGTCTTTCGCGCGGGCATCGCAGCGTTCTTACTGATGCAGGTCGCGTTTTTATTGTTGCCGCTGGCAATGTATCGCGTGTTGGGCGATAGCAACCGGCATACCGCTGCGGCAATGGTGGCGCTGGCGACTGTCAGTGTGCCGATTGGGCTGGCAGCGCTCGGTCACCGGCTAGATGCCTTGGCGCTGCTTGAAAGCATCGGTCAGCAGTCGGCTGCGTCGGTCGACGCTGCGTTTCAACTCAGTTTGCAGCGCTACGGACACGGCATCTTTATCGCCAAATTATTCTGGGGCTTGTGGCTGCTGCCGTTTGGCTGGTTGGTGCTGCGCTCAGGCCGTTTGCCGCGCGTGCTAGGTCTGTTATTGCTGCTGGGCGGCGTGGGCTATGTGGTGCAGGTCGTTGGCGGTCTGGTGCCGGGCTTTGCCAACTCCGCCCTGTCCAACTACGCCACCATGCCCGCCGCCCTTGGCGAAATAGGTAGCTGTTTATGGCTGCTGTTGTTTGGTGCGCGTGTTGGCGTTGTTCGTACTCATTCGGCCTGAAATTCGATCCGAGGCATCATGCAAACACCATCCACACCCCAAGTGTTGGCAGACCCGCCGTTGCCGCAGCGTCTAAAACTATCGGCAGCGTGGGCCAGCTTGACGCTTTGCTATTTGTACGGCGATTACTTTGGTTTATATAAGCCGGGTAAATTGCAGCACATGCTGGACGGTGCAGGGCCGGTGGGTGCAGTGAGCCAAGGCTCGCTATTGTTTGTAGCGTTATTGCTCATCGTTCCCGGTCTGATGGTGTTTATTTCGTTTGTGATGCAGGCGCGTTTGGCGCGTTGGCTGCACATCGGGCTGTCACTGTTTTATGCCACGTTTGTGGCGATCACCATGCCCGGGGCATGGTGGTTTTACCTCGCCTACAGCACGGTCGAGATCATGTTGTGCATAGCGATTGTTTGGCTAGCGTGGGGATGGCCGCGCGCATCCGCACCTACAACAATGGAGTTGGCGTAACGCAGCCATCATCGGCAGCAATAACAACGCCACCCGTGGGTGGCGTTGTCGTGTCATCCAGTGCAGCGGCCGGGGTTACAGCGCTTCAAAAATCCCCGCTGCGCCCATGCCGGTGCCAATGCACATGGTCACCATGCCGTACTTCTGTTGGCGGCGACGCAGGCCGTGGACGAGGGTGGCGGTGCGCACTGCGCCGGTGGCGCCCAGCGGGTGGCCGAGTGCAATCGCGCCGCCCAGTGGGTTGACCTTGGCCGGATCCAAGCCGCAGTCCTGGATCACGGCCAATGATTGCGCAGCGAAGGCTTCGTTGAGTTCGATCCAATCCAGTTGGTCTTGGCTCAACCCGGCCTGCTTGAGCGCTTTGGGGATGGCCGCAATCGGGCCGATGCCCATCACTTCCGGGCGCACGCCGGCCACGCTGAAGCTCACGAAGCGGGCCAGCGGGGTCAGACCGTAATCCTTGAGCGCCTGTGCCGAAGCCAGCAGCACCGCGCCGGCACCATCGCTCATTTGCGAAGAATTGCCGGCCGTCACGGTGCCGCCAAACTGGCCATTGCGAAATACCGGGCGCAGTTTTGCCAGGCCTTCCACACTGGTGTCGGCGCGTGGGCCTTCATCGTGCTCGGCCACTGTGTTGCGGGTCAGGATGCGCCGGCCATCGGCCAGGTCCGGCTGGTGCGAGACGATTTCGTATGGGCTGATTTCATCCTTGAATTCACCGGCTGCCTGCGCTGCCAAGGCTTTCTGATGCGAGGCTGCGGCGAAGGCGTCTTGCGCCTCGCGGCTCACCTTCCATTCCTCGGCCACTTTCTCGGCGGTGATGCCCATGCCATAGGCAATATTGATGTGGTCGTTGTCGAATACGCTGGGCGCCATTGCAATCTTGTTGCCCATCATCGGCACCATGCTCATCGACTCGGTGCCGCCGGCCAGCATCAAATCGGCATTGCCCAGCCGGATCTGGTCGGCTGCCAATGCCACGGCCTGCAAGCCGGAGGAGCAAAAGCGGTTGATGGTTTGCGCTGCAATGGTATTGGGCAAGCCGGCCAGCAACAGGCCGATGCGTGCCACGTTCATGCCTTGCTCCGCTTCCGGCATGGCGCAGCCGATGATGGCGTCGTCGATGCGATTGACGTCAACGCCGGGAGCCTGCGCGATCACGCTGCGCAGCACATGCGCCAGCATGTCGTCGGGGCGGGTATTGCGAAACATGCCTTTGGGCGCCTTGCCCACCGGGGTGCGGGTGGCGGCGACGATATAGGCGTCTTGGATATGTGTGCTCATGAAGCAACTCCGAAAGCGAAGTGATGTTCCCTCTCCCGGTGGGGAGAGGGTGGCGCGAAGCGCCGGGTGAGAGAGGCGTGGATCAATTTCGCAACGGCTTGCCGGTCTTCAACATGTGGCCGATACGCGCTTGGGTTTTTTCCTGTTGCGCCAGTTCGACAAAATGCCGGCGTTCCAATTGCAGTAACCATTCCTCATCAACCAGCGCACCGCGGTCCAGCTTGCCGCCGCACAGGATCGTGGCAATGCGTTCGGCAATCTCATTGTCGTAAGGGCTGATGAAGCGGCCTTCCAGCATATTGACTAGCAGCATCTTGAAGGTGGCGATGCCCACATCGCCGGCGACTGCAATCCGGTGCGCCGGCAGCGGCGGGCGATAACCGGCTTCGGCCAATGCGCGCGCTTCCGCCTTGGCGATATGCAGCAGCTCGTGCGCATGGAACACGATCTTGTCATCGGCACGCAGCAAGCCCAGTTCCTTGGCATGGAGCGCCGAGGTGGACACCTTGGCCATCGCGATGGTTTCAAACACTTTCTTCAATTCGGTAAACACATCGCCGCCAGTGGCCTGTTGCGAGGCGCGCGTGGCCAGCTCTTTCAGCCCGCCACCGGCCGGGAGCAGGCCCACACCGGCTTCCACCAAGCCGATATAACTCTCCAAGTGCGCCACGGTGCGTGCGCTGTGCATCTGGAATTCGCAGCCGCCACCGAGCGCCAAGCCACGCACC
>Ga0208825_1001477_pt1 | contig 17752 bp, 13 predicted proteins | sample AD_UKC113_MetaG_FD_184450 | JGI IMG/M metagenome (GOLD analysis project Ga0208825, IMG submission 184450) | Active sludge microbial communities of municipal wastewater-treating anaerobic digesters from Hong Kong - AD_UKC113_MetaG (SPAdes)... | ecosystem: Engineered > Bioreactor > Anaerobic >...
GTTCTTTCGGGCCAACCGAACCTGCTAACCTCCGTAACCTCTTGCAAAAGCCCTGAAGAACTTGTCGGCACCTTGAGCGAGATTGAGACGCAAGGTAAGGGCGGGTTTATCAATTTGTCAAAAGAAGAGATTTTTGCGGAACTGGGCACGGGGCCAGATGGACTTTCTCCGGAAGAGGCTGCACGCAGGCTTGAGAAAACAGGCCCAAATGTCCTGGAAGAAGCAAAAGGCGAATCGTGGATCATAAAGCTAGGACGCAATTTTGTGTCCATTTTTGCGATTCTTTTGTGGATTGCAGGCGGGCTCTGCTTTATTCCGGGCGTCGATATGCCCCAATTAGGGGTTGCGGTGTTCATCGTTATTGTAGTAAATGCGGCTTTTTCGTTTTGGCAGGAGAGCAAGGCAGAAAAGGCTGTAGAAGCCCTGCAGCGGCTTATTCCACGCGACAGTTCCGTATTGCGTGGTGGCCAGAAAATCAGAGTGCCGGCTTCCGACCTTGTCTATGGCGACATAATTTATCTGGAAGAAGGTGACCGTATTCCGGTCGATGCGCGTGTAATCGAGGCCAATGGGCTGCAAGTAAACAATGCCGTCCTGACCGGTGAGTCGCGGCCGATTTACAAGATGGCGGCGCCGCTGCCCGAAAGCGGGAACAGCTGGTTTTTGTGGACGGAGTTGCCGAACATGGTGTTTGCGGGGACGTCGGTGGCGTCGGGCAGCGGCGCTGCGATTGTCATCGGCACAGGGATGCGAACCGAGATTGGCCACATAGCAGGCCTCACTCAGTCAGTAAAGACTGAAGAGACTCCGCTGCAGAAGGAAATCAAGAACCTGGTCAATTTACTGACAGCTTTGTCTGTTGGTATTGGCGTTGTGTTTTTCTTCCTCGGCACCAAGCTTGGTGGATTGAGTGCTCTAGAAGGTTTTATCTTTACGATTGGAATCACTGTAGCCAACATTCCTGAAGGTTTGCTGCCTACAATGTCGTTGGCGCTTGCTATGGGTGTCCAGCGTATGGCTAAGCGGAAAGTCCTGGTCAAGAATCTGCCTTCTGTGGAGACTTTGGGTAGTACGACGGTAATCTGTACGGACAAAACAGGCACTTTAACGACAAATCACATCAGCGTCACACGGCTTTTAACGGGTGGTCAGGACTTGAGTATAGACACCACAAGACCGGGCATTTGTGAAATTCAAACCACTAGGCAAGGCACAACAAATACGGACAAAAATGAGTCCGGCCTTTTAGATGCAAGTAGCCTACGCCAGCAGAAGAGCTTACGGGAACTTGTGCGCGTTGGAATTTTGTGCAACAACGCCCGTCCTGGCCTTGGAGATCCCACTGAAGGCGCCCTCTTGGATTTGGCCAGCAATCTCGGTGTGGACTGGAATGCAGAAAACGCTGCCTTCCCAAGACAGAATTCTTTCCCGTTCGAATCGGTACGCAAGCGTATGTCCACCATAAATCGTGGTGCCGATGGTCGCGTCTTTGCCTGTGTAAAGGGCTCGCCGCTCGAACTTTTGGAATGCTGCACTACGATCCTCGATGGTGACGTCTCGCGCTCGCTTACTGAGGAGGACAGGGCGCGTATCGCTCAGAATGTAGACAGTTTGGCAGCGGAGGGCTTGCGCACCTTGGCTTTTGCTGAGCGGGATATTTCTGATGCAGAACTCGCTGGCGAGCTTACTCAGCAGGGCGTAGAGCAGGGGCTTTGCTTCCTTGGCTTAACCGGGATGGAAGATCCTCCGCGGGCAGAAGTTCCTGCTGCCATAGCAAGTTGTCAGAAAGCTGGGATTCGCATCGTTATGGTCACAGGCGACTATGGCCTTACAGCGCTCGCAATTGGACGCCGGATTGGGATGATACGTCCAGAAGACAAAGCCGAAGATTGTGTCATTTCTGGTCAGGACCTCGCGCAAATGGACGACGAAGCCCTCAAAGCTCGACTCACCGTACCTGGTCCCATCATTTTTGCCCGTACTGATCCCGCACAAAAGATGCGCGTTGTTTCCGCCTTTAAGGATCTTGGAGAAGTTGTCGCAGTTACCGGCGATGGTGTAAACGATGCAGCAGCGCTTAAAAAGGCCGACATTGGCATTGCCATGGGCAAGGACGTCAACGACGTGGCTAAGGAAGCGGCCAGCATGATTGTGTTGGACAGCAACTTCGCCAGCATCGTTGCGGCGGTAGAAGAGGGGCGCACTGTCTATTCCAACATACGACGGTTCACTACGTATGTTTTGGCAAGCAACATGCCAGAATTGGCGCCTTTTATTCTCTTTGTTTTGTTTAAATACCCATTGGCCTTGACGGTCATGCAAATTCTCGCAATCGATTTGGGAACGGATCTCGTGCCAGCACTTGGCCTTGGTGCCGAATTGCCAGAGCCGGGAATTATGGAGCATGCACCACGTGGACCCAAAGAACATCTTGCAAACCTGTGGGTGTTGCTCCGCGCATATGTATGGCAGGGAGGGCTTGAGATTGCGCTGTCGCTGGTTGCTTTCTTCTGGGCTTATTTACAGCGAGGCTGGATACCGGGCACACCGATGGCGATGAGCGGGCCTGTCTATGTTTATGCCACTACGATGACGTTGGCTGGAATTGTGGCGTGCCAGGTGGGCAATGTGTTCTGCAACAGAACGCACAGGCAATCAGTCTTCAAAGTAGGGTTCTTTAAGAATAAACTCGTCCTAATTGGTGTTCTTGTTGAGATTGGTCTCATTGCGGCGCTCGTCTATGTTCCTGTTTTGCAGGGGGTCTTTGGTCTAACGGCGCTCAGCTTGCACGACTGGGCTTTCCTGGCAACTTTCCCTGTCATCATGATTGGATTAGACGAGATTCGTAAGTTTATTCTACGCCTTTATGATAGGAGATCGAATCGGCGTGTTGAGGTTTCGTCTCAGTTGGCTGCCTAAGCCTCGTCTGGGGATCCTGTCAGACAGATGCGGCACGAATGGTTTTTGAACGCAGCCTGACTTAGTGCGATTATCTCATCCATATATATGCGAATTATTGAATAAAACTTGAGCCTTGCCTGCAAATTTGTGCTATAATGGGCAAGGCTTTTGTTTTGTGGATTTTGTAGAATCGATTGGAGGAAGATTTTATGGACAGTTTTACCTACTACATGCCTTCACGCCTCATTTTCGGGGCGGGAAAACTGGACGAGCTGGCCACTACGCCGTGGTTTCCATGGAAGAAGGCGCTCCTTGTGATTGGAGCCGGTGGAGCGATGCGCCGCACCGGACTTGTAGATAGAGTTGTAAATCTTCTTTCTTCTCGGGGAGTCGAAGTCATCGTCTATGACAAGATTCGGCCTAATCCAGAGGTTGAGCAGGTGGAAGAGGGGGCTCGAATTGCCCGGGAATTGGGCTGCGAGGTTGTCGTCGGCCTGGGCGGTGGATCGAGCATCGATTCAGCCAAGAGCATTGCGATGCTCGCCAGGAACCCGGGGCACTACTGGGACTATATTGCGACAGGAACTGGTGGGAAGAAAAAGCCGCTCAATGGGGCGCTCCCTATCGTGGCCATTACCACGACAGCCGGCACAGGCACGGAAGCCGATCCCTGGAGCGTACAGACCAATCCGGCAACGAAGGAAAAAATCGGCTGGGGCGAGGATTGCGCATTCCCGACGCTGTCGATTATAGATCCCGAACTTATGGTGAGCTTGCCGCCAAAACAGACTGCTTATACGGGCATGGATGCCCTCTTCCATTCGGTGGAAGGTTATCTTGCGACATGTCATCAGCCCGGAAGTGACCTGTATGCGCTCGATGCCGTGTCGCGGATCGCAAAATGGTTGCCGGTGGCGGTTAAGGACGGCAGCAATATCGAGGCCAGGTCCCAGATGGCATGGGCCAACACGGAAGCGGGCATTGTCGAATCGCTTTCTGCTTGCATCTCTCACCACTCGCTCGAGCACGCAATAAGCGCCTTCTATCCGGAAGTTGCGCACGGCTGCGGCCTCACCATGTTGTCGGTGGCCTATTTTACCGACGTGGCGGAGCGGAATCCCGCCCGGTTCGAGGACTTGGCGCGCGCCATGGGCGAGGATACGAGCGTACTGCCGGCCGAGCAAAAGCCGTTTGCCTTCATTACTGCGCTCAAGAAGCTCATTGCGGCGGCCGGGCTTGAGGACGAGAAGTTCTCCAAGTATGGGATCAAAAAATCCGATATTCCCGCGCTCGCACACAATGCGCTCACGGCGATGAGTGGCGGATTTAAGGTAACGCCGGTTAAGCAGGAACAGGCCGACGTCGAGCGCATCTTTGCCCGCGCCTACAGCTAACGGTTGTGCGGATTCTTGTGTAACAGTAAGTACTTGTATGGAATGGACTTTTGTCGCTGACAGCGCTGCTGTGCCGGAAGGTGCCCTTGTGCCAGTTTATCCCAAGGGACTCAACATTGTCCTCGCGCGGGTGGAAGGCAAGGTTTATGCGCTTTCCGGCGCCTGTGTGCACATGGCCTGTCCCATGTTCAGGGGCTCGCTGGACGGTTATGTTTTGCGTTGCCCCTGCCACGATTGGCGTTACGACATCAGGACGGGGAAGATGCTCGATGCACCGGAACTTGCGCTTCTCAGTTATGCTGTGGACGACAGGGATGGGAAGCTATATCTTTATATCAACTAAACGAATTGCGGATTGAGCGATGAGGAGAAAAAATATGAAGAAAGTTTCTATGTATACACTTTCCACGTGCCCGTGGTGCAGGAAAACCAAGAAATTTTTTACGGAAAAAGGGATCGATTTTGACTACATCGATTATGACCTCGCGGACGACGAGACCAAAGACAAAATCGACCGCGACATGGATGCTCACCACGCCCATGCCTTCCCCTTTGTGCGCATAGGCGATGACTATGTAGAAGGCTATCGTCCCGAGAAATACTCCGAACTCTTGGGCCTTTGACCGGGATTTGAGGCAAAAAGTCATGGATGTCGATGCGAGGAAGCAGGCGCTGCGCTATTTTCACGGGAAGGTCGTGGAGCCTCTTGGTTATAAATTCTCACCTGACGAGGATTTAGTCGATTTTATCCTGGAACAGGAAGTAAAAATCGAACAGAAAAACGGCATTCCATTTTGTCCCTGTCAACCAATTCGCGGAGACAGAGAACACGATATGCAGATTGTCTGCCCTTGCATTCCCTTTCACCGCCGCCATTTTGATGCCATGAAGCGCTGTTGGTGCGGCCTTTTTGTCCACAAAGACGTCACTGACCCGGACAGCCTGCCACAGCTTACAGAAGAGGAGCTTGGACTTGACTGAGACAGCACTTAGGGACAAGGGCGTGGTGCAGAATACCTTTTATGTGCCGATCGCAAAGGCTTCCGATATCGCAGTTGGAGGCATGATCGCCATTACCCTGAGTGCTCAGGACCTACAGGCACAAAATATTCCTGAAGAATTGCAAAAAGAATTACAGAACAAAGAGTTAATCATATGCAACGTAGCTGGGAAGTTCTATGCCCTCGACAGGCGTTGCACCCACAAGAACGCCGCCATGGAAAAGGGCACCCTGGACGGCACGATTCTTACCTGCCCCGCTCACTGCGCTCAATTCGATGTCAGAACAGGCCAGGCCTTGTCCAATCCAGTACCGCTTAACGGCTCATACAAACGCAACGGGATCGAGACTTTTGAACCCATTGAATCACTTCGTCCCTGGAAAATTGAAATCAACGGTAGTGGACTGCTTGTCCTAGCGGTCCAGGAGATTTTGGAGTAAAATAGCGCTATTCACTACCTCAAGCGTATGGAGGTGTAAGAATGCGCTTTGATCTCCTTCATCCGGCGGATCAGCTCGTGATGATGATGAATAGGATCTATTACCGCGGTATGACGACTACTTCCGGCGGTAACCTTTCCGTAAAAGACTCAGACGGCAGCGTCTGGATTACTCCGAGCGGCATCGATAAGGGCAACCTTGGCAGAAACGACATTATGCGGATTCTGCCAGATGGTACGTTCCAAGGTCGACATCATCCTTCGTCGGAATATCCATTCCATTTGGCGGTGTATCGGGAGCGGCCGGACTTTGGCGCCGTTTTGCACGCGCACTCGCCCGGGCTCGTGGCGTGTTCGATTGTGCGTCGCATACCCGAGGTGCTCCTGACGCCGGAGATCTATCAGGTGTGCGGTGAAGTGACTATGGCGCCCTATGCCTTGCCTGGCAGCGCACTGTTGGGCGAAAAAATCGCCGCAGAATTCCGCAAGGGCTATTCGGTTGTCATGTTGGAAAATCACGGGGTTGTGATTGGCGCGCCGGACATTTTTCAGGCGTTCAAGATTTTCGAAACACTGGAATTCGCAGCGCGGCTTGAGATCAACGCGCTTAAACTGGGCAAGCTCAATCTGCTCACTTTGGAGCAGGCCAAACGTGGTACTTCACCTAATGCTGCTTCGTACAAAGAGATGCAGAATCCGGCTCACACGAGTGAAGAGAACGCTCTGCGGCGCGACCTTGTGGAGTTTATTCATCGATCCTATCAACAGGGGTTGTTCACGAGTACACAGGGCACCTATTCCGCGCGGCTTTCCGACGGTGGCTTCGTGATTACGCCGTATGGCAAAGACCGCATGTACCTCGACGTGGAAGATCTGGTGCTCGTGCGCGACGGTTACAGCGAGCAGGGAAAGGCGGCCAGCCGTGCCGCCCATCTGCATCAGATGATTTATGAAGAACACCCGGATATCAACTCGGTTTTGATAGCGCAACCGCCCAACCTCATGGCTTTTGCCGTGACCGACGCAGAGTTTGACCCACGGACGATCCCAGAAAGCTACATTGTCCTGCGCGACATCCAAAAGGTGCCGTTCGGCATGACCGCCTTTGACCTTGAGAAGACATCGCAGGCCTTGAGTGCGCGTACGCCAGCGCTTATTTGCAAGAACGACTGTGTTCTGGTAACGGGCAAGAGTCTGCTCAATGCGTTTGACAGGCTGGAGGTGGCGGAATTCTCCGCCAAGTCTATTATCGAATCGCTCCCCCTGGGACCGATTGTTCATATTGCAGCGGATGATATCAAGGACATTGAAGCAGCCTTCAAACTCTGACGTTTGACCTTTAAGATGCCATACTATCAATAGTTACATCGAGATTTTTGCACATGGAGGGATAAGTATGCTAAGACGTAAGAGAATGGTTTCGGCACTCGTGCTTGCCATTCTGGCATTTGTGTTGCCCTTGGGGCTTATGGCTCAAGGGAATGCAACAGTTATAACGGGTACCGTTGTCGAGGTACAGAAATACGGTAATCTGACTATGGATATTGCGCCAAAGGCGCTCTACGATGCCGGATTCGCGTTGGGGGATGTGCTGCAGGTGACTGTGGGCGGCACTACGCTAAAAATACCTTTCTGTACATCCTATAGCGATGTCGATACAGGAAGCCTGGTGGTGCGCGACGATCAGTCCAAGGGTCAGCTTGTGGTCGCCATCAACATGGGCAACTTTGCCACAAAGTACAACGTCAAGGTAGGCGACACCGTCACCTTCTCGCTCTTGGAAAAGGGTGGGTATCTTGCCGATTACCTGATGCACCAGCTCAAGCGGACCAATGTGCGTTCGGACTACGCGACAGATTCGATTTTTGCCAATTTCCGCAGTATCGCGGTTGGACAGATTAAGCCGGCGGTTCTATATAGAAACAGCAACCCCGTGGACAACAGCCTGGGCCGTGCCGCGTATGCGGATGCTTTAGCCAAGGCAGTGGGCATTAGGACGGTGATCAATCTCTCAGATTCGAGCAAGGCGGTTGAGGCTCAATTTGCGGCGCCCGGGTTTAATTCGCCTTATTACAAGTCGCTCTACGAGGCTGGCAGTGTCGTAATGCTCGACATGGGCGTCGACCTCACTTCCAAGGATTTTGGCGATAAGTTGGCAAAAGGGCTGCGGTTTATGATCAGTCACAGTGCGCCGTACCTCATACATTGTACTGAAGGCAAGGACAGGGCCGGCTTTGTGAGTGCGGTGCTTGAATCTTTGATGGGAGCCTCGCTGGACCAGGTTGTTGCGGACTATATGACTACCTATGAGAACTACTACGGCGTAAAGCCTGGTACGGATCAATACAAGGCGATTGCAAACAGCAATATTGTTGCGTCGCTCACGACAGTGGTCTGTGGCTACGACAAGGGTACCGACATTTCGAACGAGGATCTTGCAAGAGATGCAGAGCAGTACCTTGAGCGCATTGGGCTTACATATGGCGAAATTATCGCTCTCAAGATACGTCTTTCTTCTGATTCAGTGTACAAGGCGCCGATGTTCGCCGGTAAAGTGACGCAGATCGAAAAATACGGTCATGCAGTAAGCGATATCACGATCGATGACTTCAACAAAGCCGGCTTTAAGTTCGGCGACGTCGTCACGGTCGTTTTCGGAAACGGCTTTGTTTTGACGGCGCCGTACCTCGATGGGTACTATGTGAATAACGGCGATCCGCTTGTCCGCGCATATCCAGGGCAGACCAACATTGCCGTGTGCATTAACTACGGCAAGTTGGACCAGATTGCCAAGGTTAAGGTTGGCGACAGTTTTACCATCATGCTCACCGGCCCAAAGGAATATCTGACACAGTACGAAATCAGGAAGCTGGTGCGAAGCAACAATCGCTCTGACTATGCTTCGGATGAGGTGTTTGCCAACTTCCGGCCAATTGCGGTGGGAAAAATCGGCAAGGGCATCATTTATCGCAGTTCAAGCCCTATCGATAATCAGCTGGGGCGCGCTTCCTACGCCGATGCGCTTATGGGAGCGGCTCATGTTCGCACGGTGATCAACCTTTCGGATTCCGACGACAACGTTAAAGCCGACCTTGTAGCGAAGGACTTTGCTTCGCCTAATTATGCCGGGCTCTACAACAACAAGAAGGTACTTACCCTCAACATGGGACTGGCCTATTCGAGCGACGAATTCAAGGCTGGCATCATAAAGGCGCTTGTCTTTATGACGCAGAACGATGGGCCCTATCTTGTGCACTGCACCGAGGGCAAGGATCGTACCGGATTCTTTGCTGCGCTTATTGAGGCACTTATGGGCGCTTCCAAGGATGAGATTGTCGCGGATTACATGCAGAGTTACATTAACTACTACAATGTCAAAGAGGGAACCGAGCAGTACAGGCTGATTTCGCAGGATGTCTTGGGTATGCTCAAGATCATTGCCGGGACGAGCGATCTCGACAAGGCCGATTTGGCAGCCGGTGCGACGAATTACCTTTTGTCCGGCGGCATGAGCGCGAGTCAAATCGACACGCTCAAAGCAAAGCTTGCTGCTGACTATATGGCTTCCCTGTTGGAGCAGATAGACCGTATCTACTATGTCGGTGCGCGTGTCGGTGCGCGGCCGGTCGGAGTGTTTGCAAGGGCGGCGTGATCGAGTTGGTGCAAAGAGCATGAGAGTTGGTAAGGTGTAAGGGTGGGTAAGGAATGATGACAGAGAAGGCATAATGCCGGCCGAGGAGGACTTGTGCCATGCAGAAACTGAAGGTTTTGGGAGTAAACAAGGCCGACGTGGAGTTTGCTGCAAAAGTTCTTTGCAGGGCCTTTTCCGGCAGCGCGTCGGTGGACAGTCTTGGACCCGACACGTCATGGAAGGGCTTGTATACCGCCTTTGTCGGTTACATGTCGATGTATGAGGCCGATTATGAGCCTGATTATAAGGCTCATACCCGGCCCGCCCTTACGCCATGCAATCATATCCTTGTGCTGAACCCGGAACTGAGCAACCCGGAGAATTTGCAGGCATTGACGGCGGGGCTCGAGGGCGGCGGATGGCTTGTGCTCAACGTGCCAGAAACTTCGTCAAAGGCGCAGCCAGAAACTCCATCAAGGGCACCGTCAGAGGGTCCGATCGATTTTGACAGGTTTGCAGGTTATCGGCTTGCGTGCATTGACGCTGGCAGCGTAGCGGCGAGCGTTGGCAGTACGCATTCTGGCGATGCCAACGAGTTCTGTCGCTACGAGGCTGTTGCGATGCTCGGTGCTCTTTCTCGTGTCCTTGGCGAGCCGTCACTAGCGGAGGTCAAAAGGTTTTTGGCGGATGATTTGGACATGGATTGGAAGCAGAGCGGCACGATGGACGATTGTGAAGTGGCATTGAAGCTTGTTCAAGGCGGCTACGATCGGGTCATCATCCATGGATTTGTGCCTCGGGCCATGTCGTATGGAAAGTTATCATGAGCTTTGGCTTGAACGGTGGGTTGAAGCTTTAGAAACCAGAGAAAAAATCTGCGCACCAGCTTGTCACGACAGTTGGAGATACGCTATATTGCGCCCAATAGTTGACAAAAATAATTATCTATTCAGGAGGGTTCCTATGAAGAAAGCAAGGTTTGCAGTGATTGTATTGCTCCTTGCATTTTGCGCGACGCTGTTTCCCGCTTTTGCGGCGGAGAATTTTCATATTGGCGTTGTGACGGGTACTGTTTCCCAAGGCGAAGATGTCATTCGAGGCGCGGAATACCTTATCAGTCAGTATGGAAGCGCCCAGAAGGGCGGCATCATCAAGCACATAACCTATCCGGACAATTTCAGTTCGGAGATGGAGACGGTCATTTCCCAGATTGTCGGTCTGGCGGACGATCCGCTCATGAAGGCTATCGTCGTTGTGGAGGCTGTTCCGGGGACTGCAGAAGCGTTTAAGCGTGTCAAAGCAAAGCGGCCAGACATTCTCTGCTTTGCAGGTGAGCCTCAGGAAGACCCTGCTGTGATCTCTGCGGTGGCCGATATGTCGATCAATTCCGATACGCTCTCGATGGGCTACATAATGCCACTCGTTGCAAAAAAGCTCGGGGCTGACACCTTTGTGCATATTTCGTTCCCACGCCACATGAGCTACGAACTACTCTCCAGGCGTAGAGCGATCATGGAACAGGCCTGCAAGGACCTTGGGCTCAAATTCGTGTTTGAGACAGCGCCGGACCCGACCGGAGACGTGGGAGTGCCGGGGGCGCAACAGTTCATCCTGGAACAAGTACCGGCTTGGATTCAGAAGTACGGCAAAAAGACGGCATTTTTTAGTACGAACAACGCGCATGTCGAGCCGCTTCTTAAGAGTATCGCCCAGTACGGCGGTTACTATGTACAGACTGACTCGCCGTTGCAGGGATATGCGGGGGCGTTTGGAATCGATTTAAGCAACGAAAAGGGCGACTGGAAGGCAATTTTGTCCAAGATCGAGAAAACGGTAGTGGACAGAGGTGCTTCAGGGAGGCTCGTCACCTGGCCATATCCGTCGGGGTACTGCATTGTGGCTGGTTTGGGCGAGTATGCGAAACGCGTGATCGAGAAAAAGGCATCGTTAGGCAACCGCTCGGATGTTGTTAAGGCTTTGAGCACGTATTCGCCTGGTGTGAGTTGGAACACGACGGTGTACAAAGACGCCGCAACGCAGGTCAATATGAAAAATTTCCTACTGGTTTATCAGGACAGCTATGTGTTCGGCAAAGGGCCGATGCAGGTGGACAAAGTTAAAGTCCCTGAGAAATATTTGGCTATCAAGTAGAACGTTTATGTATTTCGCAGGAAGAACCACAGCGGTAGAATAGATCCATGGCTGAACCTAAGATTGGCATAATTGGCGCTGGTGGGATTGCTCCATCGCACATTGAGGGTTTTTTAGCGGCTGGTGCAGAAGTGGTCGCGATAGCAAACCGGACGGTGAGCAAGGCGCAGAGCCTGGCCGGGCGTTATGCGATACCGCTTGTGTGTTCTTCTTTGGATGAGATGTTGGCTAAGGCGCCGTTGGATGCTGTGACGATTGCGGCCCCGACTTTTATGCATGCTCCGTTGGCCGTACAAGCCTTGCGTGCGGGACTGCATGTGTTTTGCGAGAAGCCGCCTGCGCTAAATGCACACGAGGCCGAGGCTATGGCGGACGCCGCCGCGCGCTCCGGCAAGGTGCTGATGTTCAACTTCAACAACCGGGCGCGGCCGGAGGCGCAGGCGATGATGGAGTTCATACAGCGCGGCGGCGTGGGGCGGATCAATTCAGCGCAGGCGGCGTGGGTGCGACAAATGGGCATTCCCGGTTACGGTGGATGGTTTACCAACAAGAAATATGCAGGCGGCGGCGCCATGATCGACCTCATCCACATGGCGGATCTTGCGCTGTACTTCATGGACTTCCCAAAGCCTGATTACGTTTTGGCCTCGAACTTCTATAACTTCCAGCACGATGAAGCGTTTAGAAGCGATTATGGCGAGCAGATCGAAGCCGAGAGTTCTTCTGGTGGCGGCCAGAAAGCTGTTATGGATGTCGAGACGGCCTGCCATGCCATGGTCACTTTCAAGACAGGCCAGTGCCTGATGATTCGCTCTTCGTGGGCAGAAATGGTTGAGCGCGAGCGCGCATCAGTCACCTTTCAGGGTGCTTGGGCGGGCGGCACGCTGGAGCGCATCTTTTCTACACAGGGCGGACCCTTGGTAGCGGACACCACAGACGGCTTCGGCCGGGCTGCAGCAGACAATGGTAAGAACTCATACATAGATCGATGCAAATTGTTCGTTTTGGACAACGGCAAAATCATCGAACGGTCTTTGGTTTTCGGAGCTGGACAGGACGACATGGGAAGGCGTGCTAACGTTGCAAATTTTGTAAAGGCCATGCGCGGCGAAGCTCGGCCACTCAATACGCCCAATCAGGCGGTTCGGCTGATGAAGATCATTGACGCTATCTATGAGTCAGCGGCCACAAAACAACCTGTGTCTGTGGCAGGCTAAGGGCTAAAGACAGCAGGCTAAGGGTAAAGACAGCAAGCTAAGGGTAAAGACAGCAAGCTAAGGGTAAAGACAAATCCTGGCTAGCTGGCGCAGTTAGGTGCAAGGAGCGCCACCTGTCAGTTGCCAGGAACCTCCACGCACTCGCTGTAAAGGATTTGCCACTCGCCATTTTCGTCGCGCTTTTCGACGTGCGCCGTGTTGCCTTTGTTCCACCAGACAAGTTCCATGTCGTCGGTATAGCGAACTCCCGAGGCCGAAAGAACGCGCGGCAGCGTGTACTCTTTCCCATCAGGCATCGTGACTTTAACAAAATCCAGGCTCTTGTCCGAAAGCGAATAGTATCGAGCCGTCATCCTGTCGCCGTTTTCTGCCTGATACACGATCGGCTTACCGCCGACAACTTCGAGTTTGCTGCTCTTGTCCGCAGTATTGCAGCTTGAAACGGTACAGACAAGCGCAAAAAGAAGCACGCCCCAAATCACAAAGGTCGAGCTCGCCAGGCGTCTAGCTCCAGCTTTCTGAGTTCGTCTGGCGCAACCCTGTTCGTCCAGCATTCTTTTCAACTTCATCCGTTCTTCCTCCATGCAAAGTGACTTTTCGCACGGCAGTTCTGTGTCCATTCCAGCTATTCCAGAATCGTTGTCCACTCAAAACCATCTTATCATTTAAAAAAGAATTACGATAGCTCCGGCAGATCGGCCCAGTATTTCTTGGGCATGCGATTGGCCTGCAGTCTGGGATCTTTTCGAGCCTGAATGGCGATGGCAGAAAAATACCGTTGCCAATACTGGCGCAGTTCGAGTTCCTGCCTGGAATATTCTGCCTGCGGGCTTTTTACTGTGTCGACTTCTGTATCGATCCCTACGTCGATCGCACCCGTGTCTATTTCAAGATCTGCGCCGGTTGTAACAAAGTCGAGCCCCTCGACGACGCGGGCGGGTGCCCCCGATTCGTGCAGTACAGCTTTCGCCCTTTTTCTGTCATGAATGACGAAATTAAAGCGCGGCAACCGTGCTTCAAAATGAGGAGCGAGAAACTGAATAATATCGCAGTCCGGGCTTATAGTGGCATAGAGAATGCCATCAGCCAATTCGGAAAACCGCAAGAGTCCACAGAGCTTTTCTGCCTGATTGAGTATACGTCCCGACGCTTTTACGACCTTTAGCTCGTCGTCGTCGCCCAAGTTGTCGAGCGCAAATGGCTTCGAGGTTTCTTCCAAAACCCGACAAAGGATTCTGCCCACACTGTTGTCGATCATCTCAAAGTCCGAACAAAAGGCCTCATAACAGGTGCCCAGGGCTTTGGTGCTGCCATGTTCGGCACATGCTTTCCAGAGATACCGTGCCTTCTGAACGTCAGTCTTTACAAGGAATTCGTCATCGAATGACAATTCCATGGTTCGAGTCACAAGGGACGGACTTGCCCTGGACGCTGCAGCGCCACTGGACTTAAACTCCAGGTTCTTATCGGATTCTGAGGGGGCGATTCCATGAGCTTCAAAAGCTGCGCAAAAAAGGCCAGGAAAACTCCCGTCGTACAAAAAAGTCATTGCAACCTCGCTGAATTTTTCGGAACACTGAATTTTTCGCAACGCTAGATCTTTTCTATCGTCTCTCCCTGCACTTTTCCATCACGAAGTTTACCATTCAAACTCCATTTGCATTGATGCCCGGCTCTTTCTGGTCTGCTCTTTAAATCTCGGATCGGCAAGCATAGAACGCAAGAACTCTGGATTATCGAGTGGAGACCTCGGATTTGCAAAGCCTCTGCCACTTGCAAAATCGTCTGGTAGGATAATTCTGCCAGAAACCGTAAGAAACCAGCGTGCCCGCTTCATGACAACACCGAGTCGCGGCAGACTCGTGAGGCTGAGCGGGCCCGATCTCCGGGCTTGAACGATGCGCTTGGCCGAGGTTCGGCCAATTCCTGGCACCCGCAGCAAATCCAGATATGGCGCCTTATTGACTTCAATAGGGAACATTGCCAGATTCCGCAGAGCCCAGCTTGACTTTGGGTCGATATCGAGGTCGAGAAATGGGTGGTTGACGTCCAAAATCTCATTTGCTGTAAAGCCATAGAAACGAAAGAGCCAATCCGCCTGGTAGAGCCGATGTTCGCGGGCAAGCGGCGGGGCGCTCACTGCCGGAAGCCGCGGATCCCCACCCGTCGGGATAAATGCCGAATAATAGACTCGCCTAACGTCGAACGCAAGGTAGAGGTTTTCTGCCAAGGTGAGTATTGTAGTGTCCGGTTCGGGACTTGCTCCTATAACAAGCTGAGTGGATTGGCCTGCTGGAATAAGGCCTGCTTTGGGATCGCGGGGTCGCCCATGGCGCGCATCGAACACGGAAAGACCTTGCCCCTGCCTTGGATCATCCATACCGGCAAGCGCGGCGGAACCAGGCATTGCGGCTGGAGTTGCAAAGGCGTCGGCAGTTGTGACCGCAGGTGCCATTACCCCAGTAAGAGCGGTGGCATTGTTAGTGGTGACCGCAGATACGGCAGATGCGGTGGCGTTCTTTTCGGCGTCCGCAGTTGGCGCAATAGCTGCAGCCGTTGTACTAGCCGCGGAGGCAAGCGTAGGTTCGAAGCCGGAGGCCCTGGCTAAGGCCCGCATTGGCCCGAAGATGGCCTGCGGTGTTTTATCCGGAGCAATGCGGGCAAGGCTTGCAGCACTGGGCAGCTCGATATTGACCGAGGCCCGATCTGCCCAACGAGCAGCTTCCAGTACCAGCTCCTGCGACGCTCCCGGTATAATTTTCAGGTGGAGATAGCCATTGAAATGCTCCCTTGTTCTGAGCGTCTTTGCCACGTGGATAAGCCGCTCCATGGTGATGTTTGGACTGCCTGTCACAGCGGAGGAGAGGAATGCGCCTTCGATGTAGTTGCGCCTATAGAACTCGACAATGAGCCGGATGAGCTCCTCTTCTTCAAACGCGGCTCGCGGGATATCGTTGGAACGACGGTTGACACAATAGGCACAGTCATACGCGCAAACATTGGAAAGCAAAACTTTAAGCAGCGAAATACAACGGCCATCGGCCGACCACGAGTGGCAGATACCGCCCACGGCAGCACTGCCTATGCCTTCCTCGCTGTTGCAACGCGCGCTTCCGGAGGTGGCACAGGAGGCGTCGTACTTGGCTGCGTCGGCCAGAATGTCGATCTTATGTTCGATATCCATGGAATATACTAAACATAAGTATAGTATATCCCATGGTTTTGTCAACTGAAAAACCGACAGAAAAATGCAACGGAAAAATGCGACGGAAAAAGGCAACGGAAAAAGGCGACGGAAAAGGTGCCGTCTACGCTCAGATGCCCGCAAAGTCCCAACGTATCCACGCCGCCCGACGGACATTCATCCGACGCCGCATCAACCAAACAAATGGAACTGCGCAATGAGCGGGGCGAACAAACTCGAAACAAGGCTCATCACCGTGATCAGCGTGTTGATGGAAGGCCCCGCCGTATCCTTGAACGGATCGCCGACCGTATCGCCTACGACCGCGGCCTTGTGCGCCTCCGAGCCAGTCCCGCCCAAGTTACCCGCCTCTATGTATTTCTTGGCATTGTCCCACAGTCCGCCGGCATTCGACATAAGCAGTGCAAGCGCCACACCGATAAAGATCGAACCGCCCAAGAACCCACCGAGCGCCTTTGGGCCCATAACAAAGCCCACAATGAGCGGCAAAATCACGGCGAGGAACGCGGGCAGAACGAGCGAACGCAGGGCGCCTGTCGACGCAATGCCAACGCAGGCGTTGTAATCCGGCAACTCGGTTCCTTTTAGGATGCCGGGCCGCTCCTTTACCTGTCGCCTGATTTCCCCAATCATCGTAAACGCGTTGCGTGTCACTGCCAACATCGTAAGGGCGCTGAAAAGCGGCGGAACGAAAGTCCCCAGGAAAATGCCGCCCAGGACGAGCGGATCCTGTATGTCCAGAATAAAATTGGATGCGCCCGAATATTTCATTATGACTTCGGAATATGCCGAATACATGGCCAAAACTGTGAGCGCGGCCGCGCTGATGGAGAAACCCTTTGTGATCGCCTTCGCCGTATTGCCCGCCGAGTCGAGCTTGTCGGCTTCCGAGATGACCTCTTCGCTCATGTGTGACATCTCGGCAATGCCCTTGGCGTTATCCACGATCGGTCCGTACGCGTCGTTCGAAACGATAACGCCGGTGAGCGAAAGCATGCCAACGGCGGAAATGCCTATGCCATAGACGCCCGGAAGCCCAAAGGCCTGCGTCGCGAAATACGCAACCAGAATTGCGGCCACGATGCCGATAAGCGCTGGAACCATGGAGACCAGTCCGTAGCTGAAGCCTGTGATGATATTGAGCCCCGTCCCCGATGCCGAAACCTTGGCCACCTGCTGTACCGGTCGGTGTTCGTCATTTGTGAAGTAATCAGTTGTAAAGCCGATAATTACGCCGATTACGAGTCCCGCCACCGTAGCTATCAGTACGCCCCAGTTCAACACGACTTCTCCGCTGACGGCATTGGCGACGCCGAAGAGTATGGCTCCCAGCGCGGAAAAAACGATGCAGGAAATAATCGTGCCCGAGTTAAGCGCGCGGCCCGGCTTGCCGTTGGGTCCGACCCGAACGAATTGAATACCAATGAGCGAGCTCACGATGCCCAGAATGCACAGGATAAGCGGTAGAATCACATATTGGACACCGATTGTCGACGCGTACGAAGCGCCCAGCATCATGGAAGCGACCGTCGCCGCGACATAGGAATCGAAGATGTCGGCGCCCATACCGGCCACGTCGCCGACATTGTCCCCTACGTTGTCTGCGATGACTGCGGGGTTACGGGGATCGTCTTCCGGAATCCCGATTTCGACCTTGCCAGTGAGGTCCGCGGCGATGTCCGCCGTCTTTGTGTAGATTCCGCCGCCCGCCTTTGCAAGGAGCGCGAGCGAGGACGCTCCAAAACTGAAGCCGAGCACAATCTCGGTGTCGTGAAAAATAAGATAGAGGAGGCTCATGCCGAACACCGCGACG
>Ga0208825_1001481_pt1 | contig 17731 bp, 15 predicted proteins | sample AD_UKC113_MetaG_FD_184450 | JGI IMG/M metagenome (GOLD analysis project Ga0208825, IMG submission 184450) | Active sludge microbial communities of municipal wastewater-treating anaerobic digesters from Hong Kong - AD_UKC113_MetaG (SPAdes)... | ecosystem: Engineered > Bioreactor > Anaerobic >...
GTTATAAATTTAACCGACGTTATTTTGGTGATGCAATCTTCAACAGGTTGCTTGTTGCTGCTGTAAGCTACAACACCGATTTCAAGTCAAGAATTTACAATAGGAATTCATGCGGATAATCATAAAAGTTTATTCTGTTATAAAAAGACCGAAAATTCATTGAATTATAATGTCTGAAAATTATGAAAAAAATTAAAGTAGGTATTGTAGGAGGTGCAGGTTATACAGCAGGTGAATTAATTCGTATTTTAATTTATCATCCTGAAGTTGAAATTATCTTTATTCACAGCAAAAGCAGTACAGGAAAACAAGTAGCTGAAATACACAGCGGCTTGATTGGTGAAACCGACCTGCAATTTACCAGCGAATTACCATTCGAAAAAATAGAGGTTTTATTTTTATGTCTTACACATGGTGAGAGTAAACAATTTATTGAAACTAATAAAATTCCTACTGATATAAAACTGATTGATTTCTCTGCTGATTTTCGTCTTGATATACATTCTGATTTTGTGTATGGATTGCCTGAACTTCAAGCTGAAAAAATAAAAAAAGCCATTCATATAGCCAATCCAGGGTGCTTTGCTACTGCTATTCAACTGGCATTGTTACCTTTGGCAAAAAATGGTTTACTTACCAATGAAATTCATATATCAGGAATTACTGGCTCCACTGGAGCTGGAGTAAAACCCTCAGAAACAAGTCATTTTAGCTGGCGTAATAACAATGTGTCTGTTTATAAAGCTTTTACTCATCAACATTTGCAGGAAATTCAGCAAACATTTCATCAACTGCAACCTTCTTTCAATCAAAAGATTAATTTTATCCCAATGAGAGGCAATTTTACTCGTGGAATTTTAGTTTCTTGTTATACCTCTTGCTCATTGAATGAAAATGATGCAAAGGGATTATACAAAGAATTTTACGAAAAAAGTGCTTTTACTTTTGTAACAGATAAAAACCCCGATTTGAAACAAGTGGTAAATACCAACAAAGCACTTGTTTATTTAGAAAAACACAATGAAAAATTATTTATTGTTTGTGTGATTGATAATCTGTTAAAAGGTGCTTCAGGGCAGGCAGTCCAGAATATGAACCTTATGTGTGGACTCGATGAAAAAACAGGCTTACAATTGAAAGCAATCGGGTTTTGAAGGGAAATTGTAATTAAATCAGTTTAAGTGATATTTTTTGTAAGCTTTTCGGAAAATAAATTGAATTGAATTGAATTGCTTTTCTAAATAATTGTTAAAACTAAGGGCAAATTTTCTCAAAGTAAATAATTTAAACTTTGCAAAAATCGCTTCAGAAAAAGTCTATAAATCAATTCAGAGTAAATTGATATTTCTTCTGAAATATTGAATTAAAATTAAAATTATTTTTTACCGAGAAAGTTTCACTATGTTGTTCTTTCCCTCGTGATGAAGTGAAATGTAACCGAATGAAATAATGAAAAAGCATTCGAACAATAACCTGATTAACTTTAAAAAATCATGAAAATAGGCATAACGGCAGATCTACATTTAAAATCAAAAGATGAAACTCCAGAAAGATACAATGCTCTGGACAAAATAGTTTCTTACCTCCACCGCAAAAATATAAATCAACTCATCATAGCAGGAGATTTGTTTGATAAAGAACAATACAATTATAATGATTTTGATGTCTTTTGCAAGCGGCATCAAAATATTATTTTTTATACTATAGCAGGTAATCATGATGCTGGGATAGAGCAGAGATATTTTAGTGCTGATAACATAAAAATTATTACCAAACCCGAAATTTTAAATTTTAATTCTTTGAATTTCCTTTTCGTACCTTATGATTTTAAGAAATCTATGGACGAAACTATTGATGGTTTCATTTCAAATAGTGATAATTTCAATGATTTAAATGGTTTTGTTATAGTAGGTCATGGCGATTATATATCAACTGTTAAAATTGAAAATATCTATGAAACTGGTGTTTACATGCCACTTTCAAGCAACATCGTTAACAAATACAAGCCATTGCAAATATTTCTTGGTCATATACACAAACCTTCTCAATTGGGGAAAGTTTGGTATTCAGGCTCACCCTATCCACTTGACATCAACGAAACGGGTAAAAAAAGATTCCTCACTTACGATACTCTAAGCAATACCGTTGATTCAATAGACATTGATAATGATATTATCTATTTTATTGAAAAAATTTTAATCTTACCAACAGATGATGAATTAGCTTATATTGATAAAACATTGGAACAAATGATAAATAATTGGCAGTTAAGCGATGTTGATATTAATAAAGTTACATTAAGATTGAGTTTATTTGGATATACCAAAGACATCTATTTATTAGTAAGTCATATTAAAAATTTTATAAAAAATAAAGAAATAAAGTTTTATGATACCAATGAAGTGAACATTTCAAATTTGAAGGTTATAAAAAATGAAGATAACGAAAGAAATGAAATATTTAAAGAAGTAAGAAAGAAAATAGACTCGTTACCAAATTTAGATTATGCTGATAAAGATAACATCTTAGAAAAAGCTATGGAAATAATTTTTAAATAGTGAAAAACATGGCATTAAAAATAGAAAAAATAAAGTTTAAAAGTCTAGGTCCTATCAGGGATTTCGATCACGATTTCAAAAATGTGAACTTGATTTACAGTAAAAATGAAGGCGGTAAATCATTTTTAGTCGAATTTATCATCAAATCTCTATTTGCAAATATTGGTCAATGGAAAAGTATACGAGACATTGATACTAATTATAGTAAAGACGATGGAATAATAATATCAGGGATTAATGGTGGAAAAATTACCTTGAATCCTAAAAAAAAGAAGATAGAAAAACTTGATTCTATTTTTAATAACAATCAAGGAATGCCATCCGTTCTTTCTAAATTATTGATAGTTAAAAGTGGTGAGGTTGAAATTGCAGAAAACACACAAGCAGGAATAAATAAAAATTTTATAAAAGACATTCTTTCTAACAGGCCAATTCTTAATCAAATTGATGACGATAAAAATATTTTGCCAACGATAAAAAATTCTATCATTAATATTGAAGATAATAAAATAAATATTGCAATAAACAAACAAGGCGATGGTGCCACATATGCAGAATTAAAAGATAAAATTAATAAAATTAATGACAAAATAAATGATTTAAGTAATAAATATAATTTAAGTGAAATTCATAGATTGGAACAAGAATTAAAACAATGGACAGATAAAAAAGAACAACAAATCAAAGCTAAATGCCATAAAGCATATAAATTGGCAAATGAGATAAATGATTTGCAACAGCAAATTGATGCAATCCCAATTGATAAAATAAACGAATTGCAGGACTTGATAAAAAATTATAAAGATTTAAAAAAACAAATTGATATTTTAGAAAAAGAAACAAATGATTTAAAAAAAGAAATAGAAAATCTACCTACAATCAAGCAAAATTACGAAGATCAATTAAATGCTAAACGATATTATGCTTATACATTGCATAATCAAATAAAAGAAACTGAAAATAAATTAAAAGATGTTGTTAATGATGAAATTAGTGAATTAGAAAAAAGCATAGATAAATACCGAGAAAACATAACTAAAAAAGAACAATTAGAAAAAGATATTAAAAATTTGGAAATAAAAACTCAACATTATAATTGGTTGTCAAGTTTAAGAACGCGTCAAGCTGAATATTTAAAATCAAACATTACACCAAATAAAGTTAACATGATTTATTTGGTAATTTCATTAATTACAATTTTTACTGGTTTTGTGACTTTATTTGTTACAAAAAATTCAATAATTAGTGGAATACTTTTTATCATTGGCATTGGCTTGGGTGGTTTTTATACATATAAACTTCAAAAACACTATAAAAATTTAAGACAGACAGAAGAAACAAATGCTGTATGTGAAGAATTTAAAGAAAGATTTGGAACAGAACTAAATGCCGTAACTATTGAAGAAAAATACAATAGCTTAACAAAAAATAATGCAGTACTTGAAAATAAAAAAAATGATTTGAATGAAATAAATATAAATATTAATAGCTTAAAAACTAAAATAAATACCTTGACTAATCATATATTTGGACAAAACGTTGAAGAAAATGAGTGGGACAATAAGATAAGAGATAAAAAAATAGAAATTAAAAATTTAAATAATGAATTACTAAATTCAAAAACTAAACTTTCTCAGCTTAATGTTGATGAAACTGATTACGTAAATGTGGATAATGGTATAAAATACAGTCAGAATGAATTAATTACACTTGAAAAAGAAATAGCGAAACTTGAGCCTCTATTAGAAGAAAAAAATAAAAAAGAAGGGAAATTAAAAATATTAATAAATGATAAAGATGAGGCTTTAAATAAAATCAATAATAAAATAAAAATCGTTTTTAACACTTACATAGAGGAATCCGAATGGGAAACAAAAATTTCTGAAAAAATTGATGAACATACAAAATTAAATAATGAAAAATCAAAGAAAGAAGGCGAACTTAATGGGTTAGGTATATCTGAAAGTGATTATTTAGCCGATGATTCTGATGCAGAATATTCTCCCATGACACTGCAAAGTATAGAAAACAAAATAGAAGAAATAAAGCAAAAAATCAATGATGAAGATCAAAAAAACAAAGATTTGAAAAATGAGATATGCCACTTGATAGGAAAAGATTTTACAATAGAATGGAACGACCTGATAGATGCCTTATATAAGGCTAAGGATGATATTTTGAATAAACTACAGGATACAGAAGCCAGGATAGTGGCTGGTAAAATTGTGCATGATACTATAAGAGAAATGCAGAAAGTGGAAGATGAAAGCTTAATAGAAGCTATCAACTCACCAGAATTTAAAAAATTACTCAAAAATTTGACATTCAACTACGAAGAATTATTTTTTGAAGACAATGAAGGTAAAAATTTTGATGAAATAAAGATTTATGGAAATAAAGGGGAATTTTATTTAAAAGACCTCAGCACCGGCACTAAAGAACAAGTGCTTTTTGCACTGCGAGTAACACTGGCAGAAAAAATTCTTGGGGACAAAGCATTTTTTATTCTTGATGATGCCTTTCAGCATAGCGACTATGATCGTCGCCCAAAACTCATAGATCAACTTTTCACACTTGCAGACGAAGGCTGGCAGATTATTTATCTGACCATGGACGATAATATTAGAAATTTGTTCCTTGAAAAAACCTCGCATCGGAATCATTTTAATGAGATTATCCTGGCGTGAATTTTTCAAATTAGTTTGTTACAATTGAAAATTGATTCGGTAGTGTCCCCAAAAGTGTGTAAAAAAATAATTTTATTGAATAGACATTATATCATTAATAGTAAGTTGCGTTCTAAAATCTAATATTTAGATAAGGAAACAAAGTCATAGACTTTACATACTCAGGTTTTTCATTTAATTCGTTTATTCCTCTGCAAACCACTTCCATTGTTTCTGCTAAAGAATCAAATATCTTGTTGTGTAAATGCTTTTCTCTTATCTCATCCCAAAGATACTCTGTTGGATTGACTTCAGGACTGTAAGGATGTTGTGGTATGAAATGTATATTTGATGATAACTTTAAACCTTTTGCTTTATACCATCCTGCTCCATCTAACTGCATGATAATTTCAAATTCCTTATACTCCTCTGATACATTTTCTAAAAATAATTGAGTGATTGTATAAATTAACCATTTTTGAACCCGCCAAAAACCTACTGTTCCCTTTATCTTCAAAAAAATTTCTTCACTTGTTAACCACAGTTTAATCTTTGCTGTTTTGCTCATGTCGTTTGTTTATTTTTTGAGCAAAAATAAATATTATTTTTTTATATTAGAAAGCAATCTGGTATCATTCAAAAGATTTGATTGCCAAGGCAAAACAAATTGCAAAAAGAAATAAGATTAAAGTAGTAGAAGGTGTTTATGTAGGAACTAGTGGTCCGACTTTCGAAACTCCTGCTGAATATCGTTATTTTCGTACTATTGAAGGTGATGCTGTAGGTATGAGTACTGTTCCTGAAATAATTGTAGCCAATCATGCCGGTATGAAATGTTTTGGCATTCCCATTATTACCGACCTAGGGGTTCCGGGTAAAATTATAGAAGTCTCTCACGAAGAAGTGCAAAAAATTGGTAATTCCGTGCAACCTTTAATGACATTAATTATGAAAGAATTAGTGCAGGAAATATAAGTGTTTTTTTATCACTTTTAAAACAATAAAAGGAACAATATAAAATTTTTCACTATCTCGTTCCTTTTATTATTAATAAGCTTCTCCTGTTAAAGTAATTATTTTTGAAGGATTAAGACCCCCACCTGAAATAGTAAAAGTAGCTGTATGTATTCCTGCTGAAATTGGTTGATAAGTAATAGCTATATTAACACCTTCAGCAGAATTTGCAGCTTCTTTTGAAATACTTAAAATGGGAATCAAAAAACAATTTGCTTGTTCGCCAGTAATAGAAAGGGTTAGATTTTCAGTAATATCAGTAGTTTTAATATTTAAAATTTTTGTATTATTGGTATTTACTTGGATACGAGGAAATTTTAAATGTTGATAAATAATCCCTACCTGAATTACCGGTTCAGGCATACCTCCCATTAATTTAAAAGTAATTTTATCGTCACTTTTTGTAATGTGAGTAATTTCTCTATTAATATTTATTCCTGTCCAGGTAGTCGGTACAAATGAACCATTTGTAAAAGCAGTTCCCGGCGTAGTAGTAGAACCATTTAAAGGCTGCAAATAAACTCGCATATGGCTATCGATGGTTTGAATTGTACCCGTATAATTATTTACTGTGTTTTCTTCCCAGGCTATCGGATCAAAATCAATATGCCAGATTAACATTCCTTCTGCTGGAAGATAAGTATCCCAACCTATTTTTTTACGGTATTCTAACATAAAAAATTCGCGAGGTGATGGATCGTTACCATTCAAATTATGGGTTGTAGCTGACAATAAATAAGATTGTTGTAAAGTATTAGCAGGTTTTGTTTTTTCTTGATAAATGGGTAAAAGAGTTAAATTACTGGGTGTATTAATTTCCTGTGGTATTAACCAGCCTAAATAAAAACGACTGTATGTTGAGTAAGTTGGAGGAGTTCTACTGTTATTATTATAAGAACCAGCATCCATTATATCCCAACCATTTAAAGTTTCTTTATCTTCTTCTGTATGATAATAATCAGGCAAACCCAATACATGCCCAAATTCATGACAAAAAGTTCCAATCCCAGCCATATTTGTACCCGAATTACCTTTTAATTCGGAACTGCAGGCATAATCATATAATCTTTTATTATCGAAAGTTACCGATGCAATTGTGCCGTCATAAGTATAATAAACTGGATTTTCTTCTTTGGTATAAACTACCCATCTGTGAGGCCAAATCGTATTTTCATCAGCACCTTCAGCTTCATTATAACCTGCATAATAAACAAAAACATTATCTATCAAACCATCATTATCGGTATCGTATTGAGTAAAATCAATGTCAGCAGCGTTAGCGGCGGTACAAGCATCCACAATTAGAGCAGCAGGATTAATGTCATAACCACTATCATCATTGGCACCATAATAACTCATATCTTTATCCAAGTCAAAAGGACCTACTACATCAAATATTGGAGAAAAATTTCCATAAGAACTGGACATAAAATAATCACGTGCTGAAGCAGTAGCACCATTGGCATTATAATCACTTTGATTCAGCATATCATGGAAAACAATTTGAGCCTCAGGAGTTACAAAACTTTTATCCTTAAAATTTACCAAAATAACCAATGACTTAGGAGAATTTGTAAGAGGATATGCTTTACGTAAAATAGGTTGCTTGGTTTTTTTTACAATAGGATTAATCGATTTGATTCTTTGAAAGCTATTTTTTTCGTCTTTTAAAGAGTTTAAAAATTGTTTCTCCCGAATAGAACGTTTTTCAACATCACGAGCAATATATTCAGTTTCTTTTAATTTTCCTGTATTATCTAAAATAGCATAAGTCCAAAATCCTTTTGCATTTTGTTTAACAGGATAGTCATCAATAGTAGTTTTTAAATGTCGAAACTCATTTCCATAAATTTTAATAGTGACTTCACTGCCATCAGGCTGCCTTACTACAATAGGATAAGGATAAGCTTTTACTGCATGCAGAGATGATACTGATATTATGCAAAAAGCAAATGTTAAAAATAGATTCATAAAAAAATTTCTCATCGTAATGAATTTTTTATTTTTTTCCAATTTGTCGACAAATATAAAAAATAAATCATTACCGTCTCCGATTAAAAAAATATTGTAAGATTATTTATTTTCAACAAATTGATTTTCAAATGTTATATTTTAAAATTTGATTGTTTTTGAAATTAATTACAACTAATTGAATAAATGTATTCTGCAAAAACTCAGGATTAGGAAATGCCAACAACGTTTTACTTGCTCCTGAACGACTGTAAGCAACAAATTTACAATTAACACACAATATATCTGTAATTTTTATGGCGTTTTCATTGTCACCCAAAAAGTATTTAGTGGAAAATTGCTGCTTTAATTGTTTGAAAAGTAGTTCAATCTGCCAACGCAGTTTGTAAACAATAACCCCGAGGCAGCCTCCGAGGTATCTCCTTAATCGAACATTAAATGATCTTTGGCTTTAAATCGCTTTATATAATAATCTGCTTTATGTTTTCGACTGTTTCGTATGATAATATTATTATCTATCAAAGAAATCAGCTGTCCGAAAACTGATTGTCCAAAAAAATGTGTACTTTTGTCCATCGTTGTATTTATGTAATAGTATTTATCTTATTGGAACTACAAATCTACAAAAAACTCTACTGAGGGCAAACTTAAAAATTGCTCTCCCTTTTTTATTCTTTATCGAACAAGAGTAGTTTGAAATCTATTATTTTGATGAAGTTTTTAAAAAAATGTAAGAGTTCTGTTATTTAATTAATTTTTATCTTTAATTTAATCGATATGGATTTATTTAATGTTTATCCACTTTTTAATATTGAAATTGTAAAAGGTTCAGGTTGTAGAACTTACGATAAGCAAGGGAATGAATATCTCGATTTTTATGGTGGTCATGCAGTAATTTCAGTGGGTCATTCTCATCCTTATTTTGTAAAGAAATTAACTGAACAAATACGAAAAATTATTTTTTATTCCAATTCAGTAATAAATCCTTTGCAAATTAAGCTTGCTGACAAATTGGGAAAAGTTTCTGGTTATGAGGATTATTCCTTGTTTTTAATCAATTCAGGAGCAGAAGCCAATGAAAATGCCTTAAAATTAGCTTCTTTTCATACAGGAAGAAAAAAAGTTATTGCTTTTAGCAAAAGTTTTCATGGACGCACTTCTGCTGCTGTTAGAGTAACAGATAATCCTTCTATCGTAGCTCCTATTAATGAGAATTTTGAAGTTGAATTTTTCCCTTTAAATGATGCAGTTGCAGTAAAAAAATCTTTGAAAAAAAGAGATGTTTGTGCGGTTATTATTGAAGGAATTCAGGGAGTAGGAGGCATACAAATTCCAAATGCAGATTTTTTACAAGTTCTCAGTGCAGAATGTAAAGCTACAGGTACAGTACTTATTTTAGACGAAGTCCAATCAGGTTACGGAAGGACAGGTAGATTTTTTGCTCATCAATATGCTGGCATCCGCCCTGACCTTATCACTGTTGCAAAAGGAATGGGGAATGGCTTCCCTATTGGTGGAGTAATTATCAGCCCCATGTTTAAGCCTATTTATGGTATGCTTGGAACTACCTTTGGAGGAAATCACTTAGCTTGTACTGCTGCTCTTGCAGTGCTTGATATCATAGAAGAAGAACACTTAATGGAAAATGCTAAAAAAATAGGTGATTACCTCTTGAATGAATTACAAAAATTTCCTCGAATTAAAGAAGTAAGAGGAGTAGGATTAATGATCGGTATTGAATTCGAAGAACCTGTAAGTCCTTTAAGAACAAAATTATTGTATGACAAAAAAATTTTTACAGGGGTGAGTGGTTCTAATATTATTCGTTTACTTCCTCCATTGTGCCTTTCTAAAGAAGAAGCAGATATATTTTTGGAACGTTTTTATGAATTACTTTAATTGGTTGGATGAAAACTCATTTTTTGTTATTAATAAATTTTTTTATTTTTCTTTCCCTCTTAAATTTATCTGCACAAGAAATAGTTCATGATAAACTTATTTTAAAAAGTGGCGATATTTATGTGGGTGAAATTATTTTTAAAAACGACGAAATAGTAATATTACAAACCACCGATGGAACTCGATATCAATTTCCTTTTTCTGATATTAAAGAAATTAGTAAATCAGCCGATATTTTCCCAACAGAAAATATATCTTCTAACAAGGATACCCTCTCTTTTCCTTTTTGTGCTTTTTTAGAATTTACCGGTGGAGTGGCACAGGCAAAAAATAAATTTGATTTATCGCCTAATTCACAAATAACATTAATTTTTGGGAAAAAACAATTGTTCAATAAAGGTTTTTTTATTGGTGGTGGGATAGGATACAACAACACTTCGCTGGAAGAAAATAATTCTTTGAACTTTCTACCAATTTTTATTCGTTTAGAAGATATTCCCATAAAAAAGAGGTTGTCACCTTATATGACATTAGATGCTGGCTATGCTTTTGCTCTTGCTTCTGATTACAGCGGTGGAACAATGACTAAAATTTCAGGAGGAATTACCTATAAACTTACGTATAAAACAATAGTTTTCAGTGGAATTTATGCTGGCATTCAGAATTTTAAAGGTTTGTTAACAGAAACGAATGCAAATGGCACTTTTTCCTATGAAGGCATAACGACCATGAAGCAAGTCGGTATAAAATTAGGTCTTCAATTTTAAAAAGGTGCAGGTCAAAAAATGGTAAAAATGTTTAATTGTGTTGATTATCAATGATATTAATAATCTAACGATTAAATTACAACTTCACCAGTTATAATTTTCTCAGGTATTAATACCAAGATTATATGAATTTTTTGAAATATCAGCTAATTTGTTGTTTAAACCCAAGTTTTGTATAATAAAAATATGCACGGTTTATTTTGAAGATCAGGCAAGTTTTTCCGCCATTCTCCAATGCTTTTTGTCTTGATAAATTCACTTTCTAAAGTAACATCCGCTGCAATACATAATTGAGTAGAAGGTTGGCATACTTTTAAAATAGTTTCCAACATTTTCATGTTTCTGTAAGGAGTTTCAATAAAAATTTGTGTTTGATTTTCAGCATATACTTTTGCTTCAAGTCGGCGAAGTGTTTTGATTCGTTCCTCAGATTGGACAGGTAAATAACCGACAAATTCAAAATTTTGTCCATTGAACCCCGAAGCCATCAACGAAAGCAAAACAGAAGATGGACCAATCAAAGGAATCACAGTAAAATTGTTTTTATGTGCCAAAGCAACTAAATCCGCACCAGGATCTGACACCGCTGGACATCCTGCTTCAGACATGAGTCCCAAATCAAAACCATTGTACAGTGGTTCTAATAAACAACTTAACTCTTCTTTTGAAGAATGTTCATTTAGCAAATAAAATTTCACTTCATTGATATTTCTTTCCTGAGAAATTTGTTTCAAAAATCTTCTGGCAGTTCGCACATTTTCTACCACAAAATGGTTCAATCGGTTAATAATTTCTATATTGTAAGAAGGAAATATTTTTTCTAACGAGGTCGTTCCTAACGGTGTGGGAATGAGATATAAACTTGCCATAATTTTTTTAAAAAAATGTGAACAATAAAGGAACAAAACTAACGAATTAATAAAGATAGAAAATGATTTTATACCAAATTGTTATCATTAATTTTAATTTGAATAGTAATAACAAAATATTAACATCAAACCGATGTAGGATTGAATGCGTTTTTCAAAAGGATGCTCTGCTTCAAAACTACTTCCCTTATGCTCAGCAGATTACTATCTAAGCAAGCCTAAAGCAAAAAGGTAGCACAAATTGTAAATTGAGTCAGCAGTAAGTACTTTCTTTTTATTCAACAATAAATAAAATTTTTTTTAACCGTAACAATAATAAAAACATTAAATTATTTCATGTTGTTTAAGCAAGCATTCCATAGTAGTTTGCAACTTTTTTGCTTCTGCCTGAGCAGCACTGGCAAAATCTTTTTCAGAAGAAACATAAATAATCTGTCGTGAAGAATTTACTAATAATCCACAAACTTCATTTAAACCAGCCGATGCCACTTCTTCCAAATTTCCACCTTGTGCACCAATTCCAGGTATTAATAAGAAATGATGAGGAGCAATAGCTCGTACTTTTTTCAACATTTCTGCTTGCGTAGCTCCAACAACATACATCATATTTTCTTCATTTCCCCATTGTAAAGAATCTTTAAGTATTTTTTCAAATAAAAAATCACCATTTTCTGATATTCGAAGGAGTTGAAAATCGGTAGCACTTTTGTTGGAAGTTAGTATCAATAAAACGACCCATTTGTTTTTATAATTCAAAAAAGGAACAACTGTATCTTTTCCCATGTAAGGATGTAAGGTAATAGCATCAAAATTCAAATTTTCAAAAAAAGTTTCTGCATATTTTTGAGATGTGTTTCCAATATCTCCTCGTTTGGCATCGGCAATAAGAAACTGTTCTGGATAATTGTTTTTCAAATAATTTACTGTTCGGGCTAAAGATTCCCAACCTTTTGTTCCAGCACTCTCATAGAATGCTAAGTTCGGTTTATAAGCCACACAAAACTCTGCTGTAGCATCAATAATGGCTCGGTTAAAATTAAAAATTGGATCTTCCGATGATTTTAATAGGTGAGAAGGTATTTTGTGAATATCAGTATCAAGTCCAACGCACAAAAAAGATTTTTTCTTTTTTATCTGCTCGAAAAGTTCATGCTTAGTCATAAAAATATTTTTAAAATCATGATAAGGAAAAGAATAATTATAATTCAGCAGCTTTTAATCTTTCTGCATTTTCGGCAATGATAAGTTGATCAATCAGTGGTTGAATTTCGCCATTCATAAAAGCTGGAAGATTATAAAGTGTATAATTAATCCGATGGTCGGTAACTCGTCCTTGTGGAAAATTATAGGTACGAATTTTTGCAGAACGATCACCAGTAGATACCATTGTTTTGCGTTTCGAACTAATTTCGTCCACATACTTTTGATATTCAATAGCGTACAAGCGTGAACGTAATTCTGTCATTGCTTTCAATTTATTTTTATGCTGGGATTTTTCATCTTGACATTGAACGGTAATACCCGTTGGAATATGTGTCAGACGAATGGCAGAATAGGTTGTATTGACCGACTGTCCACCTGGACCGGAGGAACAAAAAATATCTACACGGATATCCGATTCTTTCAATTCAATATCGAATTCTTCAGCTTCAGGAAACACCGCTACAGTAGCTGCCGAAGTATGAATTCGTCCTTGAGTTTCCGTTTGGGGAACACGTTGCACGCGATGAACGCCTGATTCGTACTTAAGTGTTCCATACACATTTTCGCCGGTTACAGTAAAAACAATTTGTTTGTAACCACCTGCTGTACCTTCATTAAAATCAGTAATTTCTATTTTCCAACCTTTGTTTTCACAATATTTTGCATACATGTGAAACAAATCACCGGCAAAAAGAGCAGCTTCATCCCCTCCTGTTCCACTTCGTATCTCTACAATAGCATTTTTCTTATCTGCTGGATCGGCAGGAATGAGAAGCAATTTTATTTTTTCTTCCAAATCAGGAATTAATTTTTCTAACTGTTCAATTTCCATTTTAGCTATCTCACGTAAATCGGCATCGGTTTCGTTTTCAAGTATTTTTTTTGCTTCAGACAAATTAGTTAAAGCTGTTTCATATTCTTTTTTTACGGAAAGAATCTGCTCTAAGTCATGGTATTCCTTATTAAGTTTTGTGAATTTTTTTTGATCCCCAAACACCGCAGGATCATTTATTAAAATTGAAACTTCATCAAATTTATTTTGTAGTCCTTCCAGTTTTTCCAATAAAGAATTATTAGCCATCTTCTTGTTTTTTTCTTTTTCTTAAAATAAATAATTTTCAAATAGTGAAATTTATTCGTTTATTCAATATCAAATAATGTTTTTTGTTTCTCCTGTTCTTCTGCATTTTTTCTTCTGAAAAGAGGAATTTTCCCTTCCAGCCTTTTTAAAATGATGTTGTAATAATCTTGTGAAATTTCCATTGTTAGATAATTACGTTTTAATTTTTTAGCAACCGCCGCTGTCGTTCCCGTTCCGCCAAATGGGTCCAACACAATGTCCTCTTCATTGGAACTGGTTTTTATGATTAATTCGAGTAAATCTTCAGGCATTTGACAAGGATGTTTTCCGATCCTTTCTTTAAAAGTTCCACATACTCTTGAAAATTGCCAGACGTCATCAGGAATTTTGCCTATAGGATTTGCTCGTTTATCTTTATAAACAAGTTGACGTGCTGAAGGAATTCTAATTTGAGAATCATTAAAAATAAAACGTTCTTTACTCTTTGTAAAATATAAAATATGGGTATGGGCTCGATTAAATTTTTTTCTTTGATTTTGTCCAAAAGTATAATACCAGATAATCCAATTACGGAAATTAAATCCTGTTTTTTTTAAAATAATATTGATTTCAGCAGCAAATTCATCACCTATTGCTATATAGATAGAGCCATTATCTTTAAGCAAGCGAAAACATTCTTTTATCCAACTTTCAGACCAATGATAATAATCATCGTACGACATGTTATCGTTGTGAATATCATATTTTATACCAATGTTAAAAGGAGGATCTGCAAAAATTAAATCTACTGTTTTTTCTGGTAAATTTTTCATTATCTCTATACAGTCGCCCAAGTATACTTTATTTATCTCCATACCTATTCTCCTAAACTAAATAATTGACAAGGCTTAATTTTAAATTGTAATTTTGTGGGATCGGAAGTTTCACCTTTTCTTTGAAGAGTAATTTTCCCAATATAAAGACTTCCCTTTGGTGAAATGGCTATTTCTCCTTTCCCAAAAAAATTCATAGCCTCATTGATATTTTTCAATATCCAGTCAGTTGTTTTCTTCTCACCATTATACCTTGTTACCAACATTCACTGAGCAGATAAGCCCCCTCTTCCTTTCAATATATCGCTTACAACAATAATTCTGTTTTGCTCAAAAAATTCAATAATTTTATTTTGAACTTTTTCTGGCATTTCATTGAAAAATAAACGTCTGGTATCTTTAAGTTTTTTAACTGAAATTCAATCTAAATATTTATTTGGAATAAATTCACCAGTAAAAAGCTTTAGCCATAAAGCAATTTCGTCATCAAAATTCCACATTTCTTGATAATTATCAACAGATCTTTTGTCAATTTGGTTATAATCTGAATAATTTTTGCAAAATATTCTTTACAAATTTATTATTTTTTTACTCCCATTCAAACAAGCTTTTTAATTTTAAAATTTTTCATCCCTCGCCTACATTTTTTATAAAAGCTACACTTTCCACGAAACACAATGACTTTCTTCGGCTTTGAATTGAAAAAGTAAGACAACACCAAACAAGAATACGCTATTGCATAGTAAAGCAAAATCAAAATTTTTGACATCACAAAGCCAGCCCAACAAAACGGGTCCAATTACAAACCCCAAATCGGAAATAGCACGATAGGTGCCCATTCCAACACTGTAACTCTCTTTGGGAATAATATCCGCCACATAAGCTGAAGAAATAGGTCCACACGTTCCAATTCCAATTCCCATAATAAGACAAGTAAAAATTAAAAAAGAATAACTGTTAGTATATGAGAGCATAATCAACGAAATAGCAATGATAATGGCTCCCGGCGTAATAACAGCTTTTCTGCCAATCCGATCAGAAAGCCTTCCACTGATAAAAATAGTAACAAGTTGAATTACTGCCACTATTGTAAGTGCGAAACCAATCTGTCCTTCATTTAAGCCAAGACGATCAGCACTCAACAAAGGCAGAATCTGATTTTGAGCTCCTTGTCGAGTAATGAACACACCAAAAGTGATCAGTGAAATAAGAAGAAAATTAGGATCTCGCAACAAATTCTTGATAGCTTTCTGATGAGAATCCAATAAAACCTCTTGATTTTTTGATTGCTTGTAAATTTTTTCTGGGCGAGATTCAGGTAAACTAAAATATGCCCAAATACTTGCGCTAATTGCTAAAGCAGCAAAGGCAAAAAAAGGAACTCTTAATCCAAAATATTGAGCAAGGAAACCACCCATTGTAGGACCTAAACCTGCTCCAAGAAGTATGCAACCTTGATAGAAGCTCATTAGTTTCCCACGATTATCTTCTGTACTGATATCTGCTAACATGACCATTGCCGCCGTTGTGTACATTGCTGAACCTATTCCCTGAATAAATCTGAAAGATAAAAATAACCAGTAATTTTGAGCCAAACCGCAGCCAATAGAGCCAATGGCTAAAATTAAAGGACCAATAATCAAAACTGGACGTCGTCCCACTTTATCGGTCAATCTTCCAGCAGGAATATCCACTATCATACGAGCTATTCCAAAAATAGTAATCAGCATGCCAATGAGTGTCATATTTACACCAAAGGTACGAGCGTATTGGGGAAGGATGGGACTCACCAAGCCAATACCCATCATCATGATAGTTACTTCTATACAAAGAATAATAAGCGTTTTATTACTTTTGAGTTGCTGAGAAATTTCTTGTGCTCCTTGCCTAACAATTCTTTTTATTCCCATATTTAATTCCTTTCTAAATTTTCCATTTTTTATCTTTAATAACTTCCCTATTTTTTTATGAAGAATTATTTCCTTTTAATTATTTACTTGAATGATTTTTCCATCCCTCCTTTCTCAACGATGAGTAATTTTTTCCTGAAAAAATATTGCAATTTGTTTTGCTGGAAGAAGCAATTAATAAGAATTTTACTCGAGAAAAGTCGACTTAATCAGAAGAACCATTTTGCTGACAACCAGTTGGTTATTTCCTAAAGGAAGGGCTTTGATATTTTTTGCAAAGGTACAATTTTTCCCCGTTATCTGAAATAGAAAGATAAATTAAACGAGTCGACACATAAAAAAATTCAAAGGTAAGGTATATATAAACAAAAATTAGGCTATTTTTTGTCCATTACGCCTGAATTTTTATTACGAAATTTGTCTAACTAAAAAGTTGTATTTGGAACTTGAATTCAGCAATTAAAAAAAGTTGAATAATTATTTCTTTTTTTGCAAAAATTATTTTACATTTGAAGTTCCTTTTATTTCAATAGAATATTTTCATATTCAATAATTTTCAACAATAAAGAAAATTTCTTGTAGTTTTCATAAAATGTCAAATTATTAAAAATAAAAAAATTATGAAAAAACTTACTTTTAAAACAAGTCTGCTATTAGCTTTATTTTTCCTCTGGGGCAGTGGCATAAAAGCTGAAACGTACTATGTTGATTTTGAAAGTTTAGCTAAAACCTCCTATGCATCAGAAATAGTAACCTTGGGAGCTTACGATTGGAATTTTACGGGCGCTTGTGCAGGTAATTTAACCAATGATTGGAAAGTGGGAACAAAATCCGCCCGATTGGCCGGTACCACTAAAGCTGCCAATAATTCAGAAACTTCAAAAATTGAAATGCTCTCTAACAAAGAAGGAGGCATTGGGAATATTTCTTTCCAATATCGGCAGTATGGAACCGATGCACAAATCCCCTGGCAAGTTCAAT
>Ga0208825_1001483_pt1 | contig 17711 bp, 15 predicted proteins | sample AD_UKC113_MetaG_FD_184450 | JGI IMG/M metagenome (GOLD analysis project Ga0208825, IMG submission 184450) | Active sludge microbial communities of municipal wastewater-treating anaerobic digesters from Hong Kong - AD_UKC113_MetaG (SPAdes)... | ecosystem: Engineered > Bioreactor > Anaerobic >...
TTAGATCTTTTTTGTTCTTATTTCAGGCTTGCTCCTGGACTTTAAACAGCCTGACCAGACCTATAAAAGCTACGAGCGCCCATGTTCCTTCAAGAATCACGAAAGGCATGTAGTCAATAAGTATGGAAGCATAGCATGAAAGCCCTGCACCGACTACATTTAGCATTGCATAGGTCTTTGTGTCCTGCATCAGGATTTTGAAGAGATTCAGAAGAAAAGCCAGCAGTAACAGGAGTACCCCTGTTGAGCCTACTATAACTGAAAATTCCACCATGGGCGGAAATATATTTTATCCATATATCTTTTTTTCGACTCCTGTCAGGAAAATACACTTTTTATAAAAATCCATTATTTATGAATACACTGTTTTGTATTTTGTAATTTGACCATTTCTATTTTGCCTGTTTATTCACTTACAGGTATCAGGAACGAAAAAAATAAATTTTTAAATTCCGGTCTCTCACCATTCTGCAGATTTTCTAAAATCCATTCTTACTGCTTTTACAGCAGTTTTTGCATCCATACCGTATCGAAGAATTTTCCTTTCTTTTTCCCTGCTTCCCTGAATCTCCCACACTCTGAGAACCCGTGCTGGCTGTGGAAACGAATGCTTCCTTCATTGAGGGAAGAAATGCTTGCCAGGACGCAGTGCAGCCCCTTTTCCCCGGCGCCAGAAATGAGATATTCGAGCATCAGGGAGCCAATTCCTTTTCCCGTGTACTCGGGCCTGATAAAATACGAAATCTCAGCTGTTCCTGAAAAAGTGGGCACTGGCGAATGGGGGCGGAGCATGCAAAAGCCCACGAAGTTTTTATTTTTATCTCTTACAACAGCATTCGGATACCCTGAAATAGCCTGAAGAAAGAAGTTGAAGAACTCGTAAGGAACTCTGGTTTCAGGATAAGCGGCGAAACTGTTCTCAATATAATAGTTGAAAGTATCAATTACAGCTTCCCTATCTTCGGGAGATATTGGAGTGAATTCATATTCCACTTTACTCACCTGTTTTTGTCTAATATTGTATAGTAGCTATACTATCTATCTGCAGATTTACTATTTTAATTTAGCTGCTAAACAAAAATTATCTTTCAGGCTGGGGTTTGAAATTCTGCATCTGATTATTTCGGGATTTGATGCATACTTTTTTTATCTGTACCTCTCCATGCACAGGTCAAGCATCCCTTCAAGATGCCCGTAGACCCTGAGAACTGTCTCTATTTCAGCATCGCTCATTTTCTCAAGTTCTTTCCTTATTCCGGTCTCCATTGATTCGTGGAGGGATTTATGCCACTCAAAGGCTTCCTTCCCGAAATCTGTTAGTTCGAGCAGGATATCTTTTTTATTCCCTGGAACGCGGACCTTTTTTATGACTCCTTTTTTCTCAAGCTTTTTGACCATCTGGGAGATTGCCCCTTTTGTCACTCCGAGACGGGAAGCTATGGAAGTCAGGTTTTCCGCCGGGTTTTTACCAGCAGTTTCAATCAGGTGGAATTCGGATGGGTACAGGAGAACACCGTGCCCTATATCTACAGGTTTTTTTTCAAGCGCATACGCTTTATTCAGGATTCTGATTCCGCTCCCTATAAGGGAATCTACTTTTTCGTCCAGGCTCAGTTTATCCACTTGCTGCATCCTCAGGAGTTTTTTAGTCTGCACATTTATTACTCTGAAATTGGAAGCGAGTTCTTTATATTCTTTTTGTGCGATAAAATCTTCCGAACACTCTGGAATTGTTTTATATTCAGGTAAGCCTGTTATTATTTAGAAACAGTTTATGAGATCCTCGCCTATAAATGGTTCTCTTATCGTTTCTCATATCTTTACCTTTTATCAATATATGGAGGAGCTTTTGTTGAATAAACAAAATTTAGTATACTTTGCCTCTTTTTTGGTGCTTTTGATTGCAGTAATGATCTTTGCTTCGCGGAGTGGAGACAGTCCTGCAGGGATTCAGAATGTGACTATTGAAGAAGCAAAGAAAATGGTCGGAAAAGAAGACGTATTTGTGCTTGACGTCCGTACGCCTTCCGAGTTTAATTCTTCACATATCGAAGGTGCGACCCTGATTCCTGTTAAGAATTCCGGCGGGTCAAATTTGAGTCCTGATCAGTTGCTGGAAGCCCGGATAAACGAAATCCCTGAAGACAAAAAAATACTGGTTTATTGCAGATCAGGTAGCAGAAGCGCTTCAGCAAGCCAAATCCTTGTAAACGCCGGATACTCGCAGGTCTACGATATGCAGGGAGGGATTACCGCCTGGACAGGTGCGGGATATCCTGTTGTAAGTTCGGAAAGCCAGTAACTGAAAATTTATAATGCCGGCATTCTTTCTGCAGGAATACACTGGTTATTTACATTTCTTTTACATTTTTATTACTATGTTTTATCCCGAAAATATTTTTGAAAAAAATGCTCAAAAAATTGAAAAATTAAAAAAGGTCCGAAAAATTAAGTTTGTGAAAGGTATTTTTCTGCAGTCATAACATTTGCAAACATACCGTCCAGGGCAGCCATGAAAGCCGCATGAACTGTATGTGCAGGCACCTTCTCATTTTCAAATTTAAGGTCGCGGGTGGCACAGGCATCGGCAATCAGTATGGATGTAAAACCGAGTTCTTTTGCAGCTCTGACGGTTGTGTCTATACACATGTGGCTCATTGCCCCGCAAATCACCAGATTTGTCACATTTTCTTCTTTCAGACACGGAAGAAGTTCGGTCTTAAAAAAGCTGTTCGGGAAATTCTTTTCAATTACTGTTTCTTCAGGAAGGGGATGGATACTGGCGTGGATATCTGCTCCAGAGGTTCCGGGTATGAAAAAGGCAGCTCCGGGTCTGGTAGATAGGTGCTTGATAAAGAAAACCGGCTTGCCTGATGTACGGAATGCTTTAAGGAGACAGGCTGCTTTTTTTGCTGCATCTTCCATGCCTGAAAGTTCCATGCTGCCGCCTGGAAAATAGTCGTTCTGGATATCAATAAGAAGAAGGGCTTCTTTCATACTGCCAGATGAGGATGTCAACAATGATATTTTTGACGGTTTTTTCACGACTTTTTATTATGTGTCTAAATTTTTTTAAGCGCGGTATGTTTTTGCGTCCCCTTATGAGTTTACTGAGGGGTGGAAATGTAGAAAAACAATTACTTCCATTAAAATACTAAATGGTTAAGCTCAAAAATAAAAATGAAGATCCTGCAAGCTGGATCATAAGCATATTTATGCTTTTACTGGCAGCTGCAGCCTGGATAAATCTGGAAGGGAACTGGAACTCTTTCAATCATCTTCCTGTTTATGTTTATGCAGGAATTCTCATATTCTATCTGCAGACAGAAAAATACGCATACAGAGGATCAGATATTTCAGGGATACAGTCAGGCAAATGGACTCGCTATCTGCTTTTATTCTTCTGGTGGCTTCTTTTAATAGTGCCGGTTGTCGAATACAGCCTTTTTCCACGGTATTCCTCTGCAGTTACAGCCGCAGGAGCAGTACTGGCAGTACCCGGAACGGTCCTCAGGGCATGGGGCATATGGACTCTTGGCAAATACTTCTCTGTCCATATCGAGATCAAAGACAACCATGAGCTTATAGAAAGCGGACCTTACAGATTCATAAGGCATCCGGCTTATGCGGGAAATCTCTTACAGGCTGTCGGTATTCCCCTTATACTCAATGCGTACTATTCTCTCTCCATCTCGGCAGTGCTGATTTTCCTGTTTCTGTACAGGTTGAAGCTGGAGGAAGAGGTCTTAATCAGGGAAGTGAAAGGGTACGGAGAATATACAAAGAGAACTTACAGGCTTATCCCAAAAGTGTGGTAGTCCTCAGCTAAATACTTAAAATCTCACCTCAATTTCTAAATAAGATATGACCTGAAGAATCAAGGAAATATTCAGAGAAACCGAATGTGTACCTAATTTAGTCTGTTTATTTCTCAACCAAAAATATTATATCTTTTGATAAATATTTGCTTACTTACATTAGACAATATTTGCGGGGCGGGTGAGTATAATGGTGTCTGGTACACTCTACTCTATTGTATCTTTTAAAAATTTCAGAAACTTTACTTTAAGAAGCTGTAAATATCTTTGTTCTGATTTCCAGAGGAGCAAAACGAAATGGAACTCTCTGTACTGGCGCATGTTGATGTAATTCTGGGCTTTGCTATCCTTATCCTTACCATATTCTCCAAATTTGAAGTCCCTCCGGTACTGGGCTTTCTTGTTACCGGAATGCTGATAGGGCCTCACGGGCTTGGGATTATGGACGTCGGGCAAAATATGGAACTGAATGCCGAACTGGGCATAGTTTTCCTGCTCTTTACTATTGGCGTCGACCTTTCCTTAAAAGAACTCTGGAATATGAAAAAGGCCGTACTGGCAGGTGGAATTCTCCAGATTCTCTTTACAACAACTCTCGCACTTGCCGGCTGTACAAGGCTCGGTTTTAGTCCGGCTTCATCTGTATTTATAGGGTTCCTTATCTCTCTCAGCAGCACCGCAATAGTTCTCAAAGTTCTTCAGGACAGAAACGAAGTCTATACCCCACACGGAAAAACCTCGCTTGCGATCCTCATATTTCAGGACCTCGCCATCGTGCCCCTTATCCTTATCACTCCGATACTTGCAGGAAGTTCTGTGAGTTTTGAGGGTGCTCTGCCCAATATATTCTTCAAAGGTTCCTTAATCATTCTGGCTTTTATCCTGAGTGCCAAGTTCCTTGTCCCATGGATACTCTTCCATGTAGGCAAGACAGGGAGCAAACAGCTGTTCTTTGTCAGTGTTGTTTTCATCTGCCTGACAGCAGCTGTCTTTACTTACAGCATAGGGCTGTCCCTGGCTCTCGGGGCTTTTTTAGCCGGGATTATCATATCAGGGTCTCAATACAGCCAGCAGGCAATAGGTAATATCATGCCTTTAAAAGACATGTTTATGAGCTTTTTTTTCGTGTCCGTGGGCATGCTTCTGAATATCAGTTACCTGCTTGACCACCTTTTTCTTATCGTTATTGCAACAATCACTCTCATTATCATAAAATTAATAGCCGCAGTTTTTGTAACTCTCCTTCTAGGGTGCCCTCTCCGCACAACCATAATGACAGGAGTTGCGCTTTCTCAGGTAGGTGAATTCTCTTTTGTCCTCTCAAGACTGGGACTTGAGTACTCCCTCCTGACAGAGGAAACCTACCAGACGTTTCTGGCAGTTTCAATCCTTACTATGGGAGTCACACCCTTTTTGATCAGCGCTTCTTACAAGCCTGCTGATTTCATTGTCCAGAAAGTTTCAGGCATGACTTTTGGTATGAAACTGGTAAATGGAATTTATTCCGAGCCCCTGTATAATGAAGAAATAGACGAGCCTCAGATGAAAGACCACCTTATAGTGGTAGGATTTGGTTTTTCCGGAAAGACAGTCTCGAAAGCTGCAAAAGCAGCAGGTATCCCCTATACCATCCTTGAAATGAACCCTGAGACCGTACAGCAGGAGAAAGCAAAAGGGGAAAATATACAATACGGAGATGCAACCTTCAGTGCCGTCCTTGGACATGCAGGAATTAAGGGTGCAAGAGTCCTCGTAATCGGGATTTCTGATGCATCTGCCACAAGAAAAATAGTCAAGGCTGCAAAGGAGCTGAATCCCAGCATCTGTGTTATTGCAAAAGTACACGACCTTCAGGAAATGAAACGGCTCAACGCACTGGGTGCGGATGAAATAATCCCTGAAGAATACGAAACCTCAGTGGAGATATTTGTCCGTCTGCTGGAAAAGTATCTTGTTCCGAGGGAAGATATTGAGAAAATGGTAAATGATGTGCGGGCTAATGGGTACAGAAGGCTGAGAAAACTGACTGTTGACTCAGGCATCGACAGCGGTTTCAGTATAAAAGACGGGCTCCCCGGAATTGATATTCAGGTTCTTAAAGTGGGCAGCGGCTCCAGTTTCGATGGAAAAACCCTTGCAGAACTGGATTTCAGGAAAAAGCATGGAGTAACCATTCTGTCGGTCCGCAGGCGTGCTAATATGTACCATACTCCGGGAGGGGACTTCCTTCTTCAGGCAAATGATGCCTGCATCCTCCTCGGGAAAACCAAAGACCTGTACAACGTCCGGAAATTCTTTGACAGCGTCCATTCATGAGCGGAAATATCATTTTTTTTCGCTTTTATGCATAGAGATATATCCTATCCATCCAGAGTTTTCCCCATGCGCAGGATAATTCTCGCATCTGCATCCCCCAGGAGAAAAGAACTGCTTAAACAGTTAATCGGAGATAATTTTATTGTTTACCCCAGTTCTTATGAAGAACCTCCCCTGCCGGGTCTGAGCCCTGAAGAACTCCTTGTCAGGCATTCTTTAGAGAAAGCCAGAGATGTTGCAAAACACTTTGATTCCGGAATTGTAATCTCTGCTGATACGTCTGTCCTCTATAACAGCGAGGTTCTGGGAAAGCCTGATTCTTCCAAAAAAGCTGAAGAGATGTTGAGAAAGCTAAGCGGAAGAAAGTTCAGAGTAGTAACGGGGCTCACTGTCCTGGATCTTGACAGTAAGCAGGAGATCAGCGAATACGAATCAACCTCTGTCTGGATGGCTGAAATGAGTGAAGAACAGGTTTCAGCATATGTGAGGACAGGCGAACCTCTTGACAAAGCCGGAGCTTTTGCAGCTCAGGGAAAAGGGGCAGTCCTGGTAGAAAGGATTGAGGGAGATTTTTTCAATGCAGTAGGGCTTCCTCTTTTCCGGCTTGGAAAAATTCTGGAAAGGCTTGGAGTGTCGGTGTTTGATGAAAGTTTTACATGACCTTCACTTTTCATTTCTGGGCTCAGGTTTTTTATTCGGGAATCTGCGGCTGCAAAAGTAATAAAACAGTTGGGAGTAATAGAGCAAATAGGGCTAATTAACTGAAAAACAGGTAATTCGAATGACAAAAGGAAACTAAACGCATTTTAACGCGTTTTTTAAATTTGTTTTCAGGAATTTTAAATAATCAGAGGCGTTCCGAATGCTGCAAGTCTACAATACCCTGACAAGAAGTAAAGAAATATTCAAACCTGTAAAAGAAGGCGAGGTTTCGATTTATGCCTGCGGGCCCACGGTCTATAATATGCCTCACATAGGAAACTACCGGACTTTTCTGCTGGCTGATAACGTCGTCAGGACCCTTGAATATCTGGGGTATAAAGTAAAGCTTGTGATGAACATCACGGATATAGACGACAAAACGATCAGGGACTCAAAGGCAGCCGGAATGTCTCTTAAGGACTTTACGGATAAGTATACCGCAGAATTCTTCAAAGGCCTTGATATGCTGAACATAAAGCGGGCTTCAGCCTATCCCAGAGCCACGGAAAACGTTGGCGGCATGATAGAACTTGCACGGAAGCTTATCGAAAAAGGGCTGGCTTACGAAAAAAACGGGTCAGTCTATTTCAGGATTTCAGGGTTTCCAGACTACGGCAAGCTTTCAAAGCTCGATTTTGACAACATCAAAATTGGCGCATCCGTAGATGTGGATGAGTATGACAAGGACAACCCAAGGGATTTTGCTCTCCTCAAAGCCTCAACTCCTGAGGAGATCGAAAGGGGAATTTACTATGAAAGCACCTGGGGAAAAATCCGCCCAGGCTGGCACATCGAGTGCTCGGTAATGGCAATGAACAGTTTTGGCCCGACCCTTGACATACATATTGGTGGCGTGGACCTTATCTTCCCTCACCATGAAAACGAGATCGCCCAGTCAGAAGGTGCAACAGGAAAACCCTTTGTATGCAACTGGATCCATGGAGAGCACCTTATAGTTGAAGGAGAGAAGATGAGCAAGTCCAGAGGCAACTTTTTCACCCTGCCTGAGATTATTGATAAGTACGGAGGCGAGGTTGTACGCTTCATGTTCCTTTCAGTGCATTACCGGAAAAAACTGGACTATTCCGAAGCTTTTGCGGAAAATGCAAAAAACAATTATCTGAAACTTAAGGAGACTCTTACCAACCTTGAATTTGCCCTGAGGAATGCAGAAAACGGGTCAAGCCCTGAAGACATGGATACCCTGAAAGTCCTTCCAGAACTTGAGGTCCAGTTCAGGGAAGCCCTTGAGGATGATTTCAATACTCCTAAAGCAATAACAGTTTTCAGGGAACTTTCACGCACAGCCAACCTGTACATGGAGGCAGGAAGGAGCAGGCAGGTTCTGGAACAACTCCACTCCCTTTATAAACGATTTTCAGATGTACTTGGCATCTTTGTACAGGCTGGCAAAGAAGAAGTTCCGGAAGAAGTTCTTAAGTTTGTTGAGGAACGCGAAACTGCCCGGAAAATGAAAGACTGGGCAACTTCTGACGCAATCCGGGAGAAAATTAAATCCCTGGGCTATATCGTGCAGGACACAAAAGAAGGGCCAAAAGTAAAAAAAGCCGGTGAAAGTTAAATTTAGTATATAAAGTATCTATTCAATTTGTTTTGCTTATAAGGTTTTATTCTATTTCTCATGGTCAGATCCCCTTTTTTTATTTCATTTTTTTCTTTACCTTCTCAGGTCTCCTGAGGAAAAAATAAGTACAAGCTATGCAGAGTAATTTATCATATGAAATCAAAGCTTCTTGCCCTTATCCTTGTCCTTTCGCTTATTGCGAATGCTTATTTTGTTTTTTTCTATCAGGCCCCTGTTGAGGGGGCACAGGTCCAGGAAATGCAGGAACGTATAAATTCTCTTGAAAAAGAAAATGAGAGACTTCAAACGCAGATAACTCAGGATAACCAGTCTCTTCAGTCCTATGCTTCCCAGCTTGACTCATATCGTGAAAAAATCTATGAGCTTCAGAATGGCTCTCAAATTCGTCCGGAGAGTCTGCAAGGCTTTGCTACTCTCCAGGGTCCTGCAGTTTTCCAGAAAGTCCAGACCGAGCAGGATGGGCCTTTTGTAAGGCAGTCTGTCTCCGAAGAAGGTGCCCTTATCAATATTTCGGTAGAAGTTCAGCCCGGAAAAGGCCGTGTGCTTGTCCAGACAACACCTCTTATGGGTGTGGTTTTCCAGGATGCAGCGAATACGGCAGTCTTTGTGGCTGAGAATGAAACCGGAAAACAACTTTCAAGCAGTGACATTATCTTCAGCATCACAGCTAAAGACGAAATCCCGGGAGTCGATGGACCCAGTGCAGGTGCTCTGATGACCCTTATTACAATCTCTGCCCTTGAAAACTCAACTCTTAATAACAGTATTACCCTTACGGGCACTATTGACAATGAAGGCAATATCGGAAAGATAGGCGGCGTCCTTGAAAAAGCCATGGCAGCAGAAGCCGGCGGGAAAACGCTCTTCCTTCTTCCCAGGGAAAACAGTCAGCTTGTCACTTATAAACTTCGGGAAAGAAATATAGGTAGTTTCACAGTAATTGAAAGAGTTCCGGAAATCGTGGATGCCGAGGAATATATCGAGAAAAATGTAGGGATAAACGTCGAATACGTGGACACTATTGATGATGTGCTTAAGTATGAGGCGTAAGACCTGCCCTTTATTACAAAAACAAGGTGCTGAAAATGTTTGACCAACTTATTCCACGCCAGCGCAGGATGAGTACACGGCTGGGCGGTTTCCTTGTACTCATGAGTGAAACCATGTTCCTTTTTTCTATTCTGAACTTCCTCATGATCAGCCGCCTGCAGTATTACAATTCGGGAGATTCATATATCCGGGCTGTTTTTCCTCATTATCTGCTCTTCCTCGGAGCTATGGGATTTGCCGGACTGGCTGCCATGTGGATCATTTACGTATACGTCCTTCCGAGCAAGCAGCGTTTCTCTGAGGAGCAGGCAATTAAGGACAACAGGAGCCCGACATATGACAGGCTCCTTGAAGTACAGGGTGAGCTTGCAGAAATGCGGAAAATGATGGAAGAGCTCTCGGAGAAAGTAGAAAAGCTTTCGAAACGATAAAAAAGTTCTCAGACGGTTATCTCAAATCTCTTTATAATTCCTGTTATTAAAAAAGCAGAGTTTTAGTTGTTTCACAAAGACTTAAACTTTTTTAAGTTTTCTTTTCTGCCTGAAAAGAGTATTTTCAGTTCCTTCCGGTTTTTATAATCTCTACTTTATTTATATAAAATGACGTATATATTCTATACCTGAAATCCGGCACTATCTGAAGGTCACATAGATTATTATACTGATACTCCCCTGGTATTCCATCACATTTTAAAAAACCGTCTCTCTACTGATCACTTATGCCTCCTGATATCATACCTCTCCTTGAAGAACCTGCACTTACGGCTACTAATACGGAAACTGCCCTGGTTATTGCCGATATCCACCTTGGGATCGAATGGGACCTTTACAGAAGCGGAATTAATCTGCCCAGCCGCATGAAAGACAGGCTTGACCGGATTCTCGGGTATATACAGGCAGTTACTCCTGACCGGATAGTGCTCCTTGGGGATGTAAAGCATAACGTCCCTCAGGTTTCCTGGCAGGAAAAAGACGAGATTCCCCGCTTTCTTGAAACGCTTGCTGAATGCTCACATGTGGATATTTTCCCGGGAAACCACGATGGAGGAATAGAATTTCTCTTTAACGGGCAAAAGGACATAAAAGTTCATTCTGCAAGGGGAGCCGTACTTGACGGTATAGGGTATTTTCACGGGCATACCTGGCCTGCCCCCGAACTGCTGGCTGCATCCAACGTTATTACTGCGCATAACCATCCAACGGTACGTTTTACCGACGCCTTCGGCTATTCAATAGTTGAGCCTGCATGGGTCAGGACAAAATTCAGAGCCGGAACTCTGAAAGAACGCTTCGGAAGCCTTGACTTTGAAAACGAGAATGTCTGGGCTGACCCTGAAGTTTTTATTATGCCTGCTTTCAATGAACTCTGCGGGGGCGTTCCTTTCAACGAGTCCACACAGGAAGACCTTCTGGGTCCGGTTTTCTCGTCCGGAGGAATAGAACTGGAAAATGCGGAGCTGTATCTGCTGGATGGAACAAGGCTTGGGCTGATAAGGAATATCCGCAGGCTGGAGCATACAAGATTTAGAAGCAGGATGGGAAGCAGAAGGCGCAAAAACTCTGAGAAACCGGCATGAACTAATTGCAGATATCCAGAGGATCCGTCTTCAAGCATAAAGAGCGGTTTTATTGCAAATTTTCTGCTTCGTATTTTTGCAGAATATTTCAAATCCCTTGAGAAAATAGTCATATTTCCTTTCTGATTCTTAGATCTCTTCCCCCAAAAAATGCCTTATTCAATTTCCTGTCATACTTTTTCTTCCAAAATCAATTAAAGAAAACATTTATCTGCATGTCGAAACGTCTTTATGAAATTAATGATATATTACTGACAAAAATTATTACTGATATGAATTTTCAGATTTTTTTGGGAATAAATCGGAGTGCGGAGACTAATTTCAGGATTTCTTTAATTATCTCATGCAGTTTATGCTCCCCCTATTATGTGAATTTGTCAGCTTACTCACAGACAATAGAGAGTTAAGAAAGTTAGAGGGTTAAGTAAGTGAGGCAGGAGAATTAGGAAGATCTGGAGTCCGGAATCATCACGGAAAATGAAATCAGCTGTGTGAGAGAAAAAGTGGATCCAGAACCTGATAACAGCGGCGCGTTATCCAGTGATTTCTATATTACTTACGATGTTACCGGGGGTATGAGGGTGGAAGAGGCACTGCACCATATTGAGAAGGGTACCCAGCCTGAACATGAGATTATTGTTTCATCTTGCAGGGAGACGGATAATCTGGATCTTGCTGATATTATTGATGTTCAGGCGGTCCAGTCCCTTATGGATGATTTCTACAAGTTTGATCAAATAACCATGGCTCTGGTTGACCTTAAAGGCAGTGTTCTGGTGAGTGTCGGGTGGCAGGATATCTGTACCAGATTCCACAGAGTCCATCCTGAGACCTGCAAGTGCTGTGTAGAAAGCGACACAAAACTATCCGCAGGCGTCCTTCCTGGAGAGTTTAAACTGTACAGGTGCAGGAACAACATGTGGGACATAGCGACTCCTATTATGGTGGGAGGCCAGCATGTCGGCAATATCTTCTCAGGCCAGTTCTTTTTTGAAAATGAGCTGATTGATTATGAGTTTTTCCGATCCCAGGCAAGAAAATACGGCTTCAACGAAAAGGAGTATATAGCGGCTCTTGAGAAAGTCCCCAGATTAAGCAGGAAGACTGTTGATGCAGGTATGACATTCTTAACGAAGCTTGCACACATGATCTCACAGCTAAGCTACAGCAATGTCATGCTGTCCAGGTCGCTGGCGAAACATGATGCATTGATGAATTCACTGAGGGAGGGTGAGGAGAAGTACCGCAATGTTGTAGAGACAGCAAACGAAGGCATATGGATAATTGATGCTGAAGACAGGATTGTTTACGTGAATAAAAAAATGACGGAGATGCTGGGATATACTCAGGATGAAATGATTGGCAGATCCGGGTGGGACTTCACTGATGAAAAAGATCCGAATGTTTCCAGGCTTAACAGGGAAAAGAGGCAGAAGGGTATCGATGAAAGCCATGAATTTAAATTTATACGTAAAGACGGCTCGCCTTTATGGGCACTTGTAAATACTAAATCCTTATTTGACAGGAATGGGAAGTTCTCTGGCTCTATGGGGATGCTCACTGATATCACCGAGCGCAAAAGGACCGAGGAGATCCTGGCTTTCGAGCGGTCTCAGCTTCTGTCTATTTTCGATGGCATCGACGATATGGTGTATGTGACTGACCCGCATACCTATGAAGTTCTGTACGTGAATAAGGCGGTGAAGGAGAAGTTCGGCGGTGGACTTGTGGGGAGGATTTGCTACCGTGAGTTCCAGCGGAGAGATTCTCCATGTGATTTCTGCACCAGTCCAATTATTCTAAAGGAAAGGGAAAAGCCCTACCACTGGGAGTATCACAACCCCACTCTGGACCGGTGTTTTATGATCATGGACCGGATAATCAAATGGCCGGACGGCAGGGATGTGCGGTTTGAGATCGCAAAGGATATTACAGAACGCAAAAAAGCGGAGAAAGCTCTAAAAAAAGCATACGATAATTTAGAAGAAAAAATTAAAGAACGGTCCGCCCAGCTTGAAAAGGCTTACAACTCGTTGAAAGAAAGTCAGGAAGGTCTTGCTGAAGCTCAAAAAATGGCTCATATAGGAAACTGGGAATGGGATATTGCGGCTGATAAGGCATACTGGTCTGAGGAAATGTACCGTATATTCGGGCGAGACCCCAAAAAAGAAGCACCTACTTTCAATGAATATTTAAGCTACATACATCCAGATGATCGGGACCACTATTGTGATGCCATTAAAGAAGCTTCCAGAGAAAAACCATTTGGTATTGATTTTAGAATTGTCCTGGATAACGGGGAAGAACGCACAGTCCATCTGACCTCGGAATATGTTATGGATAATAAAAATGTCCCTGTTAAAATTAAAGGTACAGTTCAGGACATTACTGAGCGTAAAAAATCAGAAGAGAAGATTCAGCTCCTGGCGAATATTGTGAAATCGTCAAATGATGCTATCGGCACCATATCCCTTGATGACATTATTCTTAGTTGCAATGAAGAAGCAGAGAAAGTTTATGGTTATACGGCAGAAGAAGCTATTGGAAAGCACACATCCCTACTGGCTCCTCCTCATTTGCGGGAAGAAACAAAACAATTAAGTGAACTTATTAAACAGGGGAAAAAGATCAACCACTATGAGACTTCGAGATTAAGAAAGGACGGGAAGGTAATACATGTTTCAATAACTCTTTCTCCGGTTTTTGACAGCTACGGCAAACTGACTGCTATCTCGTTCATTTCCAGGGACATAACCGAAAGAAAAAGAGTAGAAGAAAAACTTCGGGAAAGTGAGGAAAAGTACCGCAACATAGTTGAGACAGCAAACGAGGTCATACTCATAACTAGCAGCGAGTCCGTAATTACTTATGTTAACCCCAAAGTAACAGACATGCTCGGATATCTTCCGGAAGAAGTTATTGGCAAACCAGTATGGGGGTTCATCAGTGAAGAATGCAGATCTGCTGTCAAAATGCATCTGGAAAAGAGGATTCAGGGAATAAGTGAGAGCTATGAACTGAAATTAATACGAAAAGATAGCTCCCCCCAATGGACATTTCTAAATGCTAAACCCCTTTTTGATGAGGAAGGCAGGTTTACGGGCGTTATGAGTATGTTAACTGACATCACCAAGCGAAAAGAAGCTGAAGAAGCCCTTACTAATATCGAAACTGCCCGTAAAAAAGAAATCCACCACAGAATTAAGAATAACCTTCAGGTAATCTCCTCCCTGCTTGATCTTCAGGCTGAAAAATTCAATAACAGAGAATATATTAAGGATTCAGAGGTTCTGGAAGCCTTCAGGGAAAGTCAGGACAGAGTTATATCAATGGCTCTTATCCATGAGGAGCTGTACAAAGGGGGAGGGTTCGACACACTGAATTTTTCATCATATATCGAGAAACTCGCTGAGAACCTTTTTCAGACATACAGACTTGGAAATGATGATCTCAGCTTAAACATGGATCTTGAGGAAAACATCTTCTTTGACATGGATATTGCAGTTCCATTGGGGATAATTGTTAACGAACTTGTTTCCAATTCCCTGAAGCACGCATTTACCAAAAATGAGGGGGAAATTAGAATCCGGCTTTGCAGGGAAGAAAAGAGTACTGAAACGCAGGGATCTCTTTTCAGCCTGATAATTTCGGATAACGGTAAAGGAATTCCTGAAAACTTAGAACTGGAAAACACTGAGTCTCTCGGGCTGAAGCTGGTAAGCATTCTTGCTGACCAGCTGGACGGAAACCTGGAGCTTAAACGGGAAAATGGAACGGAATTCAGGATTTCTTTCAGGGTAGTGGAAAGACCATAAATTCTGAGGGCAAAACAGGGCAAAAACCAGGGCAAATTTACAGCATAGTGTATGTCTTCAGCAAAACCTGCAGGAAAGACTTTCTCAGAAAACAATACTGTTTTAAATGATTCATACTCTTTTCTCAATGTTTATATAAGATGCATGGATGTATGGAAAAAAATAAATGTCAGGACTCAGGCTAATAGACAGTTATTATTCCTGATAATTCAAGCTTGCAGCTTTCAGCCGCAGAGGTGAACTTGAAGTTCACAGGTCTACAGCAGATTCTTTAAGTTCCTTCTGCCTGGCTTTAACTGATTCATTATTAATTCCTTTACGGCTAGCTCGCTGCCGGTTTATGGATTCATTATCGGTCTGCCGGTAATCATTTAGAAATTTAACACTGGTCGGTTACAGTTGATTTATTTGTATCTTTAATTTGTATCTTTAATTGATTATTCGTATCACCTGAAGAGGATGTACTGATTCAATGACTATGGAAATTAACAACACGGATTTATCTGAAAATGTGCCCCTTCCTGAAGATTCCAGTTTATCTGGTTCCAGGGCTTTTGACGACTCAAAACTCGCAAAATTAAACGGTATCATAAACAAGGGTCTTAACCCCTACCCATACAGGTTCGAAAAGAACGGAGACATCTGTGAAATTCTGGAAAAATTTGAGGATTTCGAAAAGAACGAAGGTCTGACTGTAAGAACTGCTGGCAGGCTTTACAATATCCGCAGGCTTGGAAAAATGATATTTGCCGATCTTGGAGACCAGGGGGGCAGAATTCAGGTTACTTTAAGGAAAGGAAACCTTCCGGACGAAGAATTCAATACTTTTAAAACTCTGGTTGATTCGGGTGATATTATAGGCATTCAGGGCACACTTTTCAGGACACAGAGAGGAGAAAACTCTATCAGCGTCTCCGAATTTTCCCTGCTCTCAAAGTCCCTATGCGCCCTCCCTGAGAAATTCCACGGTTTAAAAGATGTTGAAACCAGGTACAGAAAGAGGTACCTCGACCTTATAGTCAATGCCGAGAAGAGAGAAATTTTCGTAATGAGGAGCAAACTTATCTCGGAAATCCGAAGGTTCCTTGCTGACAGGGAATTTCTGGAGTTTGAGACCCCCATACTTCAGACCGTCTATGGAGGAGCAAATGCAAGGCCCTTCACGACTTTCCACAACTGCCTCGGGCAGAACCTCTTCCTGAGAATTGCTCCTGAACTTTACCTCAAGAGGCTTGTTGTCGGCGGATACGAGAGGGTTTTTGAAATCTGCAAAAACTTCAGGAACGAAGACATAGACACCACTCACAACCCTGAATTCACAATGATAGAGGTGTACGAGGCTTACAGGGACTATAATGACATGATGGACTTAACCGAATCCCTGATATCGGAACTCGTATTCAAGCTGACAGGCGGCTATGAAGTCAAAATGGGAGAAAAAACCATCAATCTCCGCTCTCCCTGGAAGAGAATTTCCATGGAAGAAGCCTTAAAAGAGTATGCAGGGCTTGATGTCTTTTCTCACTCACTTGAAGAGCTTAAGAGAATCGCAATCGAGAACAGGATCGAAGACTACGAGAAAGCAAAGAGCCACGGTGAATTCCTTGCCCTGCTTTTTGAGGGACTCGTAGAGGACAAGCTGATAGACCCGACTTTCATATACGATTTCCCTGTAGAAAACTCCCCGCTGGCTAAAAGCCACAGGGAAAAAGCAGGTTTTGTCGAGCGTTTCGAGCTTTTCCTTAATGGCTGGGAACTGGCAAATGGATATTCCGAATTAAATGATCCGCTTGAACAGGAAAAGAGATTCGAGGAACAGGATAAGAAAAGGAAACTTGGAGACCTTGAAGCCCAGACTGTAGATTACGATTTCATAAACGCTCTCGGGTACGGGCTGCCCCCAACCGGAGGCATGGGGCTTGGAATTGACCGCCTTACCATGATCCTTTCGGGCCTCGAATCCATTAAAGAAGTAATCCTTTTCCCGCAGATGAAAAGGGAATAATCGTCTTCGGACTTTGTTTTTTCAGGTTCTGGTCTGTCTGCTGGTCAGACTGGCTTATCGGGGAGAAAATCCCCCTTCTTTTTTATTTCGGAGAAACCTGAACAGGATATTATATTTTTCCCCCTGATCTAATCTTAAACAATAAATCTTTATAATAAAAAGTAATAAGTAGTTGGACAGTATAAATTTTTTATTAATGACCTCTCATAATTTAGTCTTCTTCAATCCCTGAAAAGTGCATTTATATGTTGAAGCTGAGGCAAATATGAGAAAATAATTCGTTTTTAAGTCAACTGCCGAGGACAATCTAATGGCTGAAGAAGAAATATACAGGGCTCTGTTTGAGCAGTCCAATGATGCAATTTTCATAACAAGAGGGGAGAGTATTCTGGAAGTTAACCCTAAAGGCTGTAAACTTCTCGGATATGATAGGGTTCATCTTGAACAAATTCCCTTTCTCTCTCTATTTACTGAAGAATCTCTTCCCGGCTTACAGGACGCATTGAATGCGACTCTGGAGAAAGGATCGGCGTTTTTTGAGACGAAGATCAAAAGGTCAGACAATAGTATCCTTGATGTAGAGATTAGTTTCTTAGCCACGGGTGCCCAAAGAGAAACTCTCCTGATAATTGCTCGGGACATAACTTTGCGTAAAGAATCAGAACGTCTGGTGCAGAAAGAAAGAGAGATATTGAGCCTAACTTCCGCTTTTTTAAGCGCATAAATTCAATTTTTCCATAATTTCTTTTTGCTTTCTTGTGAGTTCTGTAACTATTACTTCTCCATTTTGCAGTTCTACTTTCCTTATCTTTTCAAGCTCTAA
>Ga0208825_1001486_pt1 | contig 17671 bp, 21 predicted proteins | sample AD_UKC113_MetaG_FD_184450 | JGI IMG/M metagenome (GOLD analysis project Ga0208825, IMG submission 184450) | Active sludge microbial communities of municipal wastewater-treating anaerobic digesters from Hong Kong - AD_UKC113_MetaG (SPAdes)... | ecosystem: Engineered > Bioreactor > Anaerobic >...
GGAACTCGCCCGTCATCGTCGTGCCGGACAGCGAGCGGGTTATCTTTCTTGAGCCGAACCAGCCAGCCGCCGCGCCCTGGCCGGCCGTGATCCTGTCGCGGGGACGGTACCTGGAGCTGATCGAGGCGGAAATGATCGTGCAGTCAGGGAGGGTCGAATGAGCGGTGAGGGGATCGGCCGCGATCGCCCTCGCCCCCTGGGGGCCCTGTGGAACCAAAACAAGGATCGGGGGGATCTGTATGTGCGGGCCCGTGACCCGGTCAAGGCCGCCGCCCTGGAGGCGGCCATCGAGTTCGAAGACGAGATCGAGGGAGATTTCCCGGAAAGGATGGTCATGGACGAAACCAAAGGCCCGGCCCTGTCGGCCCTGGAGGAACTGGTGGAGATCGCGACCCGAATGAAGAAGGACAAGGCCCGCCTGGAGGAACTCTGCCGGCAGCTGGCCGAGCTCCCGACGGAGGGCACCCCCAGGGCCCGCAAGACGGGCCGCAAGACCCTGGCAAGCGACCGCTGGAAGAAGGTCATCTGCCCGGACTGCAAAGAGCCGGTGGGCTCGCGGGTGTACGACGGGCAGCGGTACCCGGTCCTCCATTCCCACGGCGCGAAGCGGTGCCCGGGCAGCTTCAAGGCCGTGGCGCATAAGGAGGTCTGCGACGAATGACGATTCGGCAAAGGATTCAAGGGGCCTGGTGGTCGTTGCGCGGCTGGGACTATCGCCGGCTGTGGCAGCGGGCGACGGTGACGATCCGCCGTCTGGAGAGGGAGAATCGCCGGCTCCTGGACCAGGTGACGGACCTGACGCGGCTGGCGGCCTGGCAGAAAAACGGGCGGGCGTCCGCGGACAAGAACCTGGCGATGCTCGTGAGCCGGGGGCCTTCGATGGACACGCAGGTGGGCCGGGCCCTGGAGCGGATCCTCCGAGCCCACGGCCTGGTCGGACCCCAGAGGACGAGGGTGGGGCCGGCGACCGGTACGAACCGGACGAAGCGGATTGACGGGGTGACCCGGCCGCCGCCGTCCTAGGCGGTGTCGTTCTCGGGTGGCTTCAGTGCGACGGATAGGTGCCGATAGACGGATCCGCGGACCGCTACGAAGGCGGTCCGCCTGAGGATGGGATAATGTATGAGCTCACGGAGGGGACAACGGACAGAGCAAAAGGGCCCGGACCAGGCCGCGGCCCCTGGAACGGCGGCCGGCGGTCCGCCGGCCGTGGCCGTGCCTGGGCCCGGTGACTTGGTGTGCGAGGGGTTGCGCCGGTTCCCCTGGCCGGCGAATCCGAGGCAGCGGTACGACCCGTACACGACGCCGTATCTGGCCGTCGTCAACGCCAGGGGGCCCTGGGGGACATGGAAGCACGACCGCGCGAACCCGCCGTTCATCCCGCTGTATCTGGACCTGTTCGGCAAGGGCTTCTGGCGGGCGGCGACCGACGGGCAGAGGGTCTTTGCGCTGACGGTATGGGCGCATGCGGCCCGGGACGACGACTGGGGGATCGTCTGGGGCGATCCGGCTCGTCTCATGCACGAGTGGGGTCTGGACCCGATGCGGATGATCGGGAATTTCGACTGGATGATCGACAACGGACTGGTCTGCTACCTCTCGCACGCCGAGGCGGCGGCGGCCCGCTCCTGGCGGGGCCATCGCGGGGCCGGCTACCGCGGCAGGAATTGCGAAGGGGGAGAAACCAAGGGGGGGACTATAGGGGGGAATCTGGAAGAGGGGGAAGCAAGCAAGCAAGCAAGAACAAGCAAGCAAGAACAAGCAAGCAAGCAAGAACAAGCAAGCAAGCAAGAACAAGCCAGATTCCAACCCGCAACTTCAGCGCGCGCGCCTACAGGTTCCAGTTTCCCAGGTTGCGCGCAAGACCAAGCAAGACAAGACCAAGAGCAAGAACAAGACCAAGACCAAGAGCAAGAACAAGAGCCAAGCCAAGCAAGCACAGCAACGGCACGGCAACGCCAAGCCAAAAAAGCTGGGAACCTGCCGCAATCTGACCAGGGGGCCGGAACGGGCCCAAGACCCCGTCCCGCAGGCCAGGGTGACATGGCCGCCACGGGCCGGCCCCCGTCAGTCTCCGAGGCCGCCGCGCTGGGCAAGATCCTCTCGGCCAAGCAGCTCGCCTGGGGCAATCCGCTGGCGGTGGACTTCGCGCGGCACATGGTGACCGCGATCACCGGCCGCACGTGCGACGACGACCTGAACGAGGCCTCCGACCGGCTCCTGATGGACCTGGGGCCCTGGGTGTACTACTGGGTCGAACACGTGCAAAACAGCCTGGACAGCGGGAATTTCGCGGCGTTCCGCGACCGCTGCGCGAAGGCCATCGCGCGGAAAAAAAAGTGCAGGGGGGTCCGAAACCTCGGCGGCGTGGCCAGGGCGGATATCGTGCCGGGCGTGCTGGCGGCGATGGTGAAGGGGACCTGATATGACCACAAAACAGACCGCGAAGAAGGCGACGAAGAAACCGACACGGCGACACCGGATTCCAGATCACAGGTCACTCGCCCCCAAGCAAATCCCTGCGGAACAGGGAAAAAACCCCAATACGTTCGCCGTCGGCTACGGAAAGCCGCCGATCGAACACCAATTCGCCCCCGGACAATCGGGCAATCCGGCCGGCACGCCCCCGTCGCGGGCGAATCTGTGGCGCCATCTCTGCCAGTTCCTCCAGGGAGGGGAAGAACTGGCCCGCCGGGTCCAGCAGGACCGGACCGAACCCCTGGCGCGGCGGATCGCGGCCCGGCAGGCCCTGCAACTGCTGAAAAAGGGCCTCGCCGGCGCGGCGCTGCCGGCGACGATGCGGATGTGGGACCGCGACGAGGGCCGGCCGGTGGCGCATGTGGTCATGGAGTCGCCGGACGTCCTGACCCCCGAAGAATGTGAGGAGATCCGCCAGGCGATGAGGACGCGAGATACGGGATGCTGACGGACCGCCAAATCTCGATGATCGGCAGGAAGATCCTGAGCTATCGGCCGCTGCCCGAGGCCCGAAAATTCCACGCCTCGCCCGCGAAGTACCGATGGTTTTTTGGAGGAAACCGATCGGGAAAGTCCGAGGCGAATATCGGGTACGACCTGTGCTCGTACGCCCTGGGCGTGCACCCCTACCGTGCCACGCCGGCCGGCGCCGTCGTCTGGGCGATCGCCCCGACGTGGGAGATGGTCGGCAAGATCCTCTGGCAGGAGAAAATCAAGGCCTACCTGCCGATGCGGAGGCTCCGGGCGGTCGTCTGGCACAACAAGGGCGCCGACATCCCCAAGGAGCTGCTGCTGGACAACGGAAACCGGATCGAGTTGAAGGCCTTCGAGCAGGGCCGCGTGGCGTTCCAGGGCCGCGCCGTCGATGCGATCTACTGCGACGAGCAGTGCGAGCACGACTCCGCCGCCATCCTGGACGAGCTGGTGATGCGACTGGCCGACCGCGACGGCTTCCTGGCCTGGTCGGCCACGCCGCTGATCGCGCAGGACTGGATGGAGGCCCGTCAGCGGGACCCCGGCCCGCAGGACGCGGTCTTTCACGCGGATCTCGGCGACAACCGCGTCAGCCGCGGCGGGTACATCGCCGATGCCCAGATCGACGCCCTGATCGCGGCCTGGCCCGAGGAGGTCCAGGCCACGCGCATCCGCGGGTACTTCGCGGCGTTTCTGGGAGCGGTCTACAAGAGCTTTCGCCGAGATATCCACGTCCGCGATGTCACCCTGCCGCCGGATGCGGAACACTACCAGGCGGTGGATTTGGGCTACAACAACCCCTTCGTGTGCCTGGCGGCGGGCCGGTACGGGCCGGATCGACGATGGCACGTGTACGGGGAGTACTATCAGGCCCGCGAGTTCTTGGCCGTCCACGCGGCCAAGATCAAGGCCCTGACGGGCTCGCGGCGGATCGTCGCCCGCTGGGCCGACCACGACGCCCAGGACGTCGCGGAGCTCCGCTCCCTGGGGATCGAGACCCTGCCGGCCAAGAAGGACGTGCGGCTGGGGATCGAGCTGGTGCAGGCCAAGCTCAAGATCCAGCCCGATGGCAGGCCGCAGCTGACCATCGCCCCGGCCTGCGTCCATACGATCCGCGAGATGATCGCCTATCGCTGGCGAGAGGGCACGGACACGCGAGACCCGCGCGACGAGCCCGAAAAGCAGAACGACCATTGTCCCGACGCCCTGCGGTACCTGTTGTACTCGACGGAAGGGGACAGCTATTTCGGACGGTGACATGCATGATTGACGGACAGTTGCATTTTCCCCGGGAACGGGACGTGGAATATTCGAGGATCTTCCTGGGCGCCGCCTGGCCGGCGGCGCGGGCCGGCTGGGGCGTCGTGGTCGGCGAGAGCCAGGTGGCGTTCGTCGCCGGGCGCCCGCGACTGGAGGTCCTCGATGAGGTCCAGGACGAGCGGCTGGATCGGCTCGTGGCCCGCCTGGCCGCCCTGAGGCAGTACTACCGCCCCGAGAGCGTCCTGGGCGACGCCTCGCACGTGGCGGCGGTCGAGTTCTGCCTGGAGCACGGCCTGAGGCTGGACCCCTCGCCCCTGTGCCAGATGGAGGGCCCCATGGGCTACGTACTGCCCGTCCTGAGGCGGATGGTGGGCCGCGACGGCGGCGGCCAGGGACGGCTCCGGATCCCGGAGGGCTCGACCCTGCGGGGGGAGATGATGATCCCGCCGTTGCGGGCAGACCCCGCGACGCTGGAGCTGACGGATTATCCGGCGGTGGCGGCCCTGGCCTTCGCCGCGATGGGCCTGGAGCTGACGCGGGAGGATCCCAGGACACAGACCCCCACCGAACTGGCCCGGGAAGGCAAGGTGCTGCGATGACCCCCCGAGAGATCGTCGCCGTGGTGTACGAGTCGCGGACGGATTGCCCGTCCCTGGGCAGTCGAGTGCGGCTGCTGCTGTCGTGCGGGCACGTCAAGCGGCTGAAGGCCTCGCAGGCCCCGCGCGCAAAGACGCATTGCCCCCAGTGCGAGGCCCAGAGGCAAGCGAAAGGAACGGCACGTGGCTAGAGAGCGTGGTCATCGAGAGCGGCAGCGGCTGGGGCCGGTGATCGGCCGCCTGCCGGAGCTGGAGCGACGGATGAGGCTGTCCTACGAGCGGTTCGCCGATCCGGCCGGATGGCGGGAACTGGCCCAAGACCTGGGCCTGACCCTCCGGGAGGTGCAGGTGGCCTTGCTCCTGCTCAAGGGCCTGTCTTTGGGCGAGATCGGCAAGGCCCTCGGGATCAGTAAGGGAACGGTGCAGACCTACAACCAGCGGCTGCACCATCGACTGCGGGTGCGGAACCGGGGGGAACTGATCTCGACGATCGTCCTGGCCTCCGGAATCCTGCTGCCTGCCAATTCAAAAGAGTATCCTTAAATATATACAGGCACACGCGGTTTTACGCGAGAAAACCGCATTTTGGCACATTGGGCCCCTCGAATCTGCGCCGCGGGTCTAGGCTTGGGGCATCGCCGGCCATGACCTGTCTGCCGGACATCAAAATGGTGAACCAGATGGCTGAGAACATCTTTCAGAAATGGAACCGGGCCAGTCCGCTGATTAAGGACCTGGGCTGGGCCGGCTTCGCGAAGTACTGGGCGACCTCCCAGCCCGTGACGTCGCAGACGCCCGTGGTGGGCCCGACCGAGGCCGAGGTCCTGGCCTCCGATCAGCGGATCCGCCGGCGGATGGCAGGCCAGATGCCCCGCGTCCCACGGGGCATCTCGCAGACCGGACTGCCGGCGAGACTGACGATGCCCACCCTGATCGGGTTTTGACATGAGGACGGCATGGACGCAAACGACCTGATCTCCCGCTGGAATTCGCTCGATAGCGAGCGATCGGCCGTCAAGGCCAAGGTCCAGGAAATCATGGAATACTGTCTCCCGGGCCGGGCGACGGTCGCCGTCCAGCGCGCGGAAGGCCACAATGTCCGGGAGCTGTTCGATTCGACCGCCGAAACGGCCTGTCAGCGGTTCGCCACCGGCATGTACAACTTCATGTGGTCTCCGGCCCGACGCAACTTCCTCCTCCGCCCGCCGATCGAGGAGGGGCCCGGCTCCGGGGACGTCTGGCGGCCGCTGCTGGCGATCTCCGAGACCATCCAGGACGAGATGGGGAGCTCAAACTTCGAGGAGGCGTTCTATGAGATCGCCCAGGACTGGGGCACGGCGGGCCTGGCGACGATGGAGCCCTCGCGGGGCCTGACGTCGCTCTATGAGTTCGCCGCCTACCCGTTCGAGCAGATCGTTTTTGCCGAGAATAGCCGCGGCCGCGTCGATACGGTCCTGCGACGGACGGGCATGACGGCCCGCCAGATCGTGCAGGAGTTCGGCCCCGGCCCGCAGGCGGTCGGAAAGACCATCTGGGATGCCTATAGCGCCAACGACGGCCGGGACCGAGACAAGGTCTTTGAGATCCTCCACGGGGCGATCCCTCGCGCCGAGTACTCCGCCGGCGCCAGGGACGTGCTGAATATGCCCGTGGCCTCGGTCTGGGTGGCGGTGACGGATCGGATCCTGCTGCGGGAGTCCGGCTGGCCGGAGCAGCGGTACCTGGTGAGCCGCTTCGCCAAAGCCTCCGGCGAAAAGCACGGCCGCTCGCCCGCCCGGATGTGCCTGCCGGACGTCAAGATGGTCAACCAGATCGAGCAGTCGGTCATCGAGGGGGCCGAGCAGGTCGTCCGACCGCCGATCCTCAATCCCGACGGCGCGGCCCTAATTCCGGACAAACGGGGCCGGATTGTCTACAAGCCAGGTTCGATCCTGAATTATCGTTCCAATCCCATGGCGCCGGGCCTGCGGCCGGAGCCCTTCCCGAGCGGGGCCCGCGTGGACTTCGGGGCCGAGTACGCCGAATCCAAACGGCAGATCATCAAGAGCGCCTTCTTCAACGACTTATTCCTGATCCTGGGCGACGAGAAGCGGCGCACGGCGACCGAGGTCCGGTCCATCCTGGCCGAGAAGCTCGCCATGCTGGGCCCGGCGTTCGGACGGATCAAGGTCGAGATGTTCGACCCGATGATTCGGGTCCTCCTGTCGATCCTGGCCGAGCGGCCCGATCTGCTCCGCGGGATCCCTTTGGGATATTTGCAGCTCTCGAATATCCGGTATATCTCGACGCTGGCGATCGCGATGGAATATGCGGAGCTGTCCTTGATCGAGGACGCCATGATGTTCCTCTCGCCCTTGGGCGAGCTGGATCCGACGATCTTCGATAATTTGTCCTTCGACGAGATCACCCGCGGCTTCCTGGAGAAGATGGCCTGGCCCGTTCGGTGGCTCAAGAGTCGCGACGAAGTCAAGGCGCTTCGGGAGGCCCGAATGCAGTATCAGGCCCAGCAGCTGCAGCAGGCCCTGGCCCAGCAGCAGATCGATCAGGCATGGCAAAGGACGAAGCGCCCCGAGCCCGGCTCGCCGGCGGACGAACTGCTGAACCGGAGGGCCGCCTGATGGGACCGATTCCTCTGTCGACACCCTCGGAGGCCACGATGCGGGCGTATCGCCAGTTCGCCGCGATGACCGAGATGGCCGAGACGATCCTGCAGGACCTGGCCGACCAGATCCCCGGCGACTTCGATCCGCAGAACCAGTACATCACCGCGTACAATCTGGGCCAGTACCGCACGATCCAGCGGATCGAGCTGAGGATGGCCCAGGCCAGACAGACGCAAGAACAATATCCGGAAGCAGTGACCCATGGCCAAGAGTGACACGAACCATACGACCCCCTCCGGTCCGACCGTGACGGATCGGGACCGACAGATCCATCAGCAGATCGCCCGCGAGACGGCGGAGCTGGCCGCGAAAGAGGCCCGCGAGCGACAGGCGATCGCCCAGGCCAAGACCCTCCTGGCCAAGCTGGCCGCCATCCAGCCGGCGGCCCCGGGCTATGGCGAGGTCTATGTCCTCCACCGACTGGGCCAGCGGGGCAAGATCACGCCCGACGATATCGAGCGGGCGATCCGGTGCGTCGAGGACCGCGTGGGCGACCCGCCGCATCCGGCGACGCTGGCCGAGTGTCTGGAGGCCCTGACGCCCATCGCCCGCATGCCTCGAGACTACCTCAGCGAAAACAAACACGCCGTCCAGTTCGCCTTTCCCGATGGGAAGGGCAAGCAGGTGGAGTTCACGCTCGCCGAGATCGAGGCGGCGGCCGCGATGGTCGGGTGAAAGACGACAGACGAAGGAAAGAATCGATGACCGATGTAGTCACAGCCAACGCCAACGCAGAAACCCAGGCCCCGGCGCCGACGCCGGGGCCTGCGGGCGGCCCGACGCCGGAAACGACAGGCCCCATGACGATCCGGCTCGACTCGCTCCCGGAGGACCTCCGCGCCAATAAGACCGTCAGCGGTCTGGCCGGCCAGCCCCTGGACAAGGCGCTACGCATGCTGGTGGCCGCCGAAGGCCTGATCGGAAAGCGGGGCGTCCCGCTGCCGGCCGGGCCCGACGACAAGGCGGGCCTGGAGGCGTACCGCAAGGCGATCGGAGTCCCGGCCAGCCCGGACCTGTACCCGGCCCCGACGCTGCCGCCGGGACTACAGACCGATCCCCAGATCGACCAGCAGCTGCGGGCCTGGGCCCATAAGTTCGGCTGGACGCCGGACCAATACAAAGGGTTCGCCGAAGAGCTGGCCGCCTGGAACGTCGCGACCCTCAAGCAGCAGGCCGCCGAGCAGGAGGCCGCCCGCGAGCGGGCCAAGGCCGCCCTGCGGACCGAACTGGGCCCAGGCTACGACGCGGAGGTCCAACTGGCCAATACCGCGGCGGCGGCCTTCGCCGACGAGGCGGAACTGTCGGCCCTCAAAGAGGCCGGGTATCTGGAGGATCCGACGTTTCTCAAACTCATGGCCAAGGTCGGGCGGGCGATTTCCCCAGACCGGCTGCACGGGAACCGACAGGGACAACCCAGTGCCTCGACCCTCGAGGCGCAGATCCTGGAAAAAATGCAGTCGGAGGCGTACCGGACCCAGCGGGGTCCGGCGCATGACCGAGTGTTGGAAGAGATCCTGCAGCTGCGAAAGCAACTGGCGGGATCGAAGTGACGGAAGATGGGACCCGTGGCCCGAAAGAACGAGTCACGAGTCACGAGTCCCGAAATCGCCGAGCCGGGGAGCCTTGCCGGTCCGGACGGCGAAAATCAACCAAGGCGGGCAGCCTCGATCCTCTCGGGGTCCGTCGCCGGGCGCGGCCAAACGCAAACGGTAGGGTCCGTAGCCCTCTCGCCGCCGGGCGGGGGGGCGTCGGGGAGCTCTCCAGAAATTCGGATGGATGATGTCATCCATCCAATCGAATCACAAAATAGTTTTTGGGGAGTTTCCCGATGTCTTACACCATCACCCAAGCGATGATCGACCAGTTCAACGCGGCGGTCATCATGCTCAGCCAGCAGAAGGACTCGCGCCTTCAGCAGGCCTGCCAGATCGCCTCGGTGGTCGGAAAGAGCTTCTACGCCGAGCGGCTGGGGTCCTCGGAAATGCAGGAACGCACCGCGCGGCACAACATCCTGCCCCTGTCGGAAGACGAGCACAGCCGGCGCAAGGGCACCATTCACGACATGTTCAGCCGCAAATTGATCGATCGGGCCGACACCGAGAAGATCATCATCGACCCCCAGGGCAAGTACGTCCAAAACAGCGTCGCGGCGGCCAACCGGGCCAAGGACATGTGGATCCTCGCCGCCCTGGGCGGCGTGGCGCACGCCGGCGAGGCCGGGACCACCCTGATCAACAACTACGACGTCGGAGAGTGCCGCATCATCAAGGGCGATGGGTCCATCGCCCCGGCGGGCTCGGACTCCACCGACACGGTCGCCACGCCCCTGAGCGTCAACAAGCTCATGACGGCCAAGACGCTCCTGGATTCCGCCGAGATCGATCCGGACCGCCGGAGATTTTTGGTGACCAACGCCTACAACATCAACGCCCTGCTGGCCGACACGACGCTCGGCGCCGAGGAGATGAGGGCGGTCCGAGACCTCAAGACCGGTCGGATCACCCACATCCTGGGCTTCGAGCTCATCCAGATCGAGTACCGCCCCTCGGGGACCGGCCTGCGGTACCACTCCGTCGAGACCGACTGCGTGCGGTCCTACGCCTTCGCCGAAGGCGCGATCACCTTCGGGATCGGCGGCGACATCCGCACGGTCATCGAGCGAGTCCCCGAGGTGGACGCCGACCAGATCCTGTGCACCCTGGAGGTCGGCGCCGAACGCAACGAGGGACCGGCCGTCGTGGAGCTCGAACTCAAGGCAGCACTCTAACCGCACCATAACGGCCGCCCGCCGGGCGGCCAAGGAGAACGACGATTATGGCAAGTGTATATGGAACCAACGCAACGGTCCTGATCTCGACGGGCGTGACGCCCTCGACGGCGCTGCAGGCCGAGAAGCAGGGCGGCAAGGTCCGGACGATCACCGACAAGTTCACCGGCGCCGCCTGTCCGGTCGGGACGCTCATCTATCTGGGCCAGATGCCCAAAGGGGCGATCCCGCTGGGCGGCTCGATCCGCTATAGCGGGTCCTCGACGGCGACACTCCAGATCGGATATACCGGCGCCACCTCCGCGCTGGGCACCGCGACGGCCCTGGCCACGACCAAGACCCAGCGGCTCTATCCCTCCGCGAATCAATGGGGAGTCCCGTTGACGGCCAATGTGGACATCTACGCCACCGTGGGCACCAAGGCCCTGGTGACCAGCAACATCCTGTATTTCGAGTACGAGTACGCCAAGGAATGACCCCAGGCCGCAACCGGGGACCCGTGCCCCACGGACCCGCGGAACGGGCCGCCAGGCCCGGGTCCCCGGTCATGGGCCGCGAACACGAAACAGACAAAACAGACGGAGAACGACATGAAACTGATCCTGGCCGTCCCGGTCCCTTCCAACCCGATGATCGACATCCGATGCGCCGCCTGGTGCGCGGCGCTCAATAACCATCCGCTCGTCACCTGGAAGTGGGCGCAGGGCATGGACTGCGACGAGGGCCGCAACATGATGATCGCCCGGGCCCTGGAAGATCCCGACATGACGCACATGTTCTTCTTGGACTCGGACACGGTCCCGCCGGCCGACGCCGTGCAGCAGCTGATGGACCTCAACATGCCGGTCGTCTGCGGCGTGACGCCGATCCTTCAAAAGGATCGGCTGTTCTGGAATGTCCGCACGCCGGAGGACGACGGCTGGTGGCCGAAGGAGCGGCCGCTGCCCGGCTGGGCGACCGAGACGTCGGCCGTCGGCGGCACGACGATCCTGGTGACCCGCCGGGTCCTGGAGTCGATCCAGTACCCCTGGTTCCGTCGGCAAAGCCAAGAGCCGGTCCACAACGAGCCCTGCTTCATGAGCGGGGACGTGTGGTTCTGCGAGCGGATCCGCAAGGCGGGATTCGCCATCATGTTCAGCCCGTTCGTCCGATGTCACCACTACAAGACCCTCGATCTGCTGGCCCTGATGGAGGGCCGGACGCTCGAGACCGCCCCCGAGCCGTTCGACGGCGCCGGCCGCTTGAGGCCGCCGACCGCCCCGCCGGCGCGGCGGCCGGTCCAGTACGAGCTGTGCGGGCCGGGCGGCCCGGGGTAAACAAAGAGTCTTCGTCTGTGGGCCCGGCGGTTGGGGCCGACTCCGGCCGCCGGACCGTTCACGGCACGGAAAGGAAACAAAAGGGATACGACATGACGACAAAACCGCTTCTTCGCTGGAAGGCGTCCGCGATGCTGCTGTGGGCGGCCGTGGGGTTCGCCCGGCCGTTCTACGCGATGGCGCAGGACGCCTGCCCAGTCCAACCGGACTGGACCAGCCGTTTCCGGGCCGCCACCGCCTCCGACCCGGGCGCCCCGACGCGGTTCGACGGACTGCCGGTCCTGGGGCCTCGCATCGACGACCCGAACGTGTGGGAGGTGCCCTGCGGACTCCAGACGTTCGCCTACCGATGGTGCGACCCCGAGGGCATGGCGGTCACCGGCGAGGTCGTCGGGTCCGATCTGCCGGCGGAGTTCCTCTGCCGGACGGACGGGACGGCGACGCTGACGATCCCGGCCGTGACGCCCGATTGGCATGTGGTCCATGTCCGATTGACCGACGAGCCGCCTCCCTACGCCCAGACGGCGGCGACGCGGGACGTCCTGATCGTTTTTCGCGGCCAGTACCTCCAAAACCGCCCGCCGATCCTCTATGGGGGGGGGACCTGAATGGGCTACAACCCCGCCAGCGATGCGTACTGTCAGGCGTGGTGGCGTCTGGGCGACGACACCAACCTGGTCACGGACTCCAGCGGCAAGGGCAATACCCTGACGAACTCCGGCGTGGTCGACAGCGGGACGGCCTGGGAGGGCAGTCACTGCGGCGACTTCGAGGCCGGCGAAGGCGACTCCATGTCCCGCGCGGATGCGGATCTGTCGGCCGCCTTCCCCCTCAAGAGCGGCGTCTCCGGGGACATGACGATCTGTTGCGCCGTCCGGTTCGAGTCCGTCCCCGGCTCCGGCAACTACCAGCGGATCATCGCCAAATATCAGTCGGCCACGGGGCAGCGGTCCTTCCAGTTGGGCGTGAAGTATTTGACCGACAAGCCCGTCCTGTACCTGATCCTGGGCTATAATTCCGGAAATTCGGCTACGGAATACAACCATACGGGGCGGCTGCAGACGGACCGATGGTATCACGTCGGATTCACCTATGTCGAATCCACCCTGGCGTACCGTCTGCGGGTCTGGGACGCGACGGCGGGGGATTTTCTGGCCCCCGATCTGACCGGCACGGCCAGCGGCACCCTGCACCGCAGCAACGAGGTGTTCTACCTCGGCCGTCGGTACGACGCCGGGTACTATTTCGACGGCCTGCTCGACGACGTGGTGGTGTTCAATCGGGCCCTAAGCGTCACGGAACTCGACGCGGTGCGGGCGATGACGTTCGGGGATTCCCCCTCCCTGTCGGTCCCGGTGGCGGCGCACTATCTAAACCAGAGACGAAGGATCCAGTGACATGAGCGGAGTATGAGCGGATTCTGCAAACAATCGGCGGCGGCCTACGTGGACCTAGGGCCGTTCGTGGCCGCCAGCGACGGCAAGACGCGACTGACGGCCCTGTCGCTGCTCCAGTCGGATATCCTCCTCAGCAAGCTCGGCGGGACGATGGCGGCCAAGAGCCACGTCTCGGCCTGCTCCCACCTGTCCGCGGGGGTCTATCGGTGCCCCCTGGCGGCGGCCGACCTCAATACGCCGGGCCGACTGCGGATCGAGGCGGTCAAGAGCTCGGCCCTGCCCGTCTGGGAGACCATCACCGTCCTGCCGCCCCACGTCTACGACAGTCTGATCGGAGGGACCGATACCCTCTGGGCGGATGTCACGCAGGTCAAGGGCTCGGCGATCAGCGCCAGCAACGCCCAGTTCGGCGCCAACGTCGTCAACTGGAAGGGCGCGGCGGCGGTGGACCTGACGGGCGACGCCTACGCCCGACTGGGCCCGCCGGCCGGGGCCTCGGTCAGCGCCGATCTGGCCGTCCTGGACGGGATCGTCGATTCGATCCTGGCCAAGGCCTCCGCCATCGCGGCCAAGCTGCCCAGCAAGGCCTATCTGACCGGCACGGCCAACAGCGACGGAGACGTGCAGGCCTCGGAAATGACCGGCAACTTCCCCGGCTCGGTCGCCAGTGTCACGGACAAGACAGGCTACGCCCTGACGGCGGCCTACGACCCGGCGAAGACCGCCGCGCAGAGCTCCGCCCTCTCGGCGGTGTCCGCGAAAGTCACCTCCATTCAGGCCGACACCTCGGCGATCGCGGCCATCGACTTCGGCGCCCTGACCTCGGCCGTCGCCGCCATCGACACCGGCGCGATCACCGCCATGACCGACAGCCTCTCGGCCGTGTCCGTCAAGATCGATCAGATCCTCTCGGACACCTCGGCCATCGCCGCCGTCGACTTCTCGTCCCTGACCTCGGCCGTCGCCGCCCTCGACACCGGCGCGATCACCGCCCTCTCGGACGACATGGCGGCCGTGACCAGCAGGGTCTCCGCCCTGCCCGATACCGCCGCGATCCGGGCGGCCCTGGAGACGGCCGGCGGCTACCTCGAGCGGCTGCACCGGCGGTTCTACGGCAAGGCGGCCATGACGGCGACGGAAATCAAGGTCTTCGCCGACGACGGCGTCACGCCGATCTCGACGCAGACCCTCTCCGACGACGGAACCACGCAGATCCAGGGGGCGGCCGGCTGAGGGGACGACCTATGAGACTGTTCGGCGTGATCGATGGGACGATGGGGCGGCAGGACCGGGCGTTCGTCGGGTTCCTCCCCCCGTTCGATCTGGCGATCCGCCCCCACGAAACCGACATTCAAAGGGCACTCGAAATGAGCTTTTCTCTGGTCTCCATCTGCAATATGGCCCTGGGCCAGTGCGGAGTCACCAAGCAGATCCATAGCCTGGAATTCTCGGGCTCCCAGCAGGTCTCCAACGAGGCGAGGCTCTGCGCCCTGTACTTCGAGTTGGCCTTCCGCGCCGCCGCCCGCGGGCACGCCTGGAAGTGCCTGATGACCCAGGCGGACATCTCCGGGGCCCTGACCACGCCGCCGGCGGCCGGGTTCCGCTACGCCTACAGCCTGCCGGCCAACTACATCGGATCGCTGCGGGTCCTCGAGGATATCGAGTGGGCCAAGGTCGGCCGGACCGTGCAGACCGACGCGACCCAGGTCCATATCGAGTACGTCCAGTACACGCTCAATACCGACCTCTACGACGACCTCTTCGTCGAGGCGCTGATGATGCGACTGGCGGCGCATCTGGCCCCGGCGCTGTGCGGCGAGGGCGGCAAGCAGATCCGAGAGGGACTGCTGGCCTGGCATGAGCGGGTCTCGTTGCCCCAGGCCCGACTGGCCGACGCCCTCGAAGAGAGCACCGTCTCGGGCGAGAGCTCGACCTGGCGAAATTCCAGACTCTAAGAGGCAGGATCCGACCCATGGCGAATCGAACACTCCTACGCTCTTACGCCGGCACGCTCCTGTGGCTGGCCGCCTCGGCCCGCGGCCAGACGCTGCCCGTGATGCAGTCGACCTTCACCGGCGGGGAACTCTCGCCGCTGGCGGCCGCCCGCGTCGACGCCGAACGCTACTTCGCGAGTGTCTCGACGATGGAGAACATGATCGCCATCCCCCAGGGGCCCGCCGTGCGGCGCCCGGGCACGAGGTTCGTCGCCGCCACCGCCGCCGGCGCCGTCGCCCGACTGTTGCCCTTTCGCTACTCCACCGACGACGTCTATGTCCTGGAGCTGACCGACTCGCTCCTGCGGGTCTATCGCGAGCACGGCCTGGTGACCCAGGACGACGGATCGATCTACACGCTGGCGACGGTCTTCGACGCCAACGAAATCGGACGGCTCCAGATCTGGCAGACGGCGGACGTCGCGTATCTCGTGGATGGGACCGACTGGCCGCGGAAGCTGGTCCGGACCGATCACAACGATTGGACGCTCGCCGAGGCCCCGATCCGGGACGGGCCCTTCCTGGCCGAGAACCTCACGGCCGTCACCCTCGCCGCCAGCGCCACGACCGGAACGGGCGTGTCCCTCGTGGCGACCGGCCCGATCTTCCAGAGCGGACACGTCGGGAGCTACTGGCGGCTCCGCGATCTGGTGAGCATCCAGTCCTCCTCGGCGACCGTCAACGAGGTGGACGAAGGGTCCGCCACCCTGGTCTGCCAGGCCGGGGGGAATTTCCAGTGGTCGGTGACCGGCTCGTTCGTCGGCACCGTCGAGCTGCAGATGTCGTACGACGAGGGCGGGACCTGGACGGCGTATACGACCATGACCTCCAGCAATATCGCCACGACGACCGACGAGGTCTACGACAACGACACCGGTCAGGACGTGTCCCTGCGGGCCGTCTGCACCGACTACACCAGCGGGGCCGCGACCGTGCGGCTGTGGGTCCACGCCTACATGCACACGGGCGTGGTGAGGATCACGGACTACACCGACCCCTGCCACGTGACCTGCGACGTCGTCCGCGATCTGGCCTCGACCAACGCCACCGTCCGATGGAGCGAGGGGGCCTGGTCGGGCGTGCGCGGATACCCCCGGGCCATCGCCAGCTACGGGGACCGGCTCGTCCTGGCCTCCACGACATACCAGCCTTTGACGATCTGGTTTTCCGCGACGGGAGACTATGAGAGCTTCGACCCGGCCTCCGGCGACGACGCCGACTCCTTCGCCTATACCCTGGCCCGCAGCGAGCAGGACCCGATCCTGTGGCTGACGGCCCAGCGGAAAAAGGGGCTGACGGCCGGGACGACCGGCAGCCTGCTGGAGATCGAGCCCTCCGACAGCACCCTGGGCATCCGCCCCAGCAATCCCCCCACGGTCGTCAATACCCTGGCGGTCCCCTGTGCCGATGTGCCGCCGGTCTTGGCCGACAACATCCTGCTGGTGTGGCAGCGGGGCGGACGCAAACTCCGCGAGGTCCTGTACTCCTACGACGCCGACGCCCTGGTGGCGCCCGACCTGACGATGTTCTCCCAGCACGTGACCGCCGGCGGCGTGACGGCGATGGCCTGGTGCAATCAGCCCTACCCGATCCTCTGGTCCGCCCGGGCCGATGGGCAGCTATTGGCCCTGACCTACGACCGAAACTACCAGACGGTCGCCTGGAGCCGCCATGCGCTGGGCGGCGCCGGCGCCGTGGAATCGCTCTGTTCGATCCCGTCGGCGGAGGAAGAGGAACTCTGGATGGTGGTCCGCCGAACGATCGGCTCGGCGACGGTGCGGTACGTCGAGTACCTGGCGCCCTGGGACTTCGGCACGGATCCCGCCGATGCGTACTACGTGGACAGCGGGCTCTCCTACGACGCGGCCGCGGCGACGACGTTCTCGGGACTGGGACATCTGGAGGGCTTGACCGCGGCGATCCTGGCCGATGGAGCGCCTATCGAGGGCAAGACCATCACCTCGGGCGCCGTGACCCTGGACCAGCCGGCGTCGGTGGTGCACGTGGGGTTGCCCTATTCCTCGACGCTCACGACGGTCCGATACGATTTCAGCGGCGAAGGCGGGGCGACCTGGCACCGCCGCAAGGGGATCGGGCGGGTCACGGTGAGCTTCTATCGGACCCTGGGCGCGACGATCGGCCCGAATGCGGACCGGCAAGTCGAGCCCGACTGGCAGAGCTCCGGGGGCGGACTGCTCCATGCCGGGGTGCCGGAGCTGTTCAGCGGCGACCAGGAGGTGTCCCTCGACAAGAGCTTCTCGACCGACGGCGCGTCGGTCATGATCCGACAGACGCAGCCCTGGCCGATGACCGTGCGAGCGATCGTGGCTCTCGTGGAGTACCGATGACGGGGGAATACCGATGACGAACGACATGCTGATGAAGTGGGGCGGCAAGGGCCTGGGGGCCCTGGGGGCCCTGTACGCGGGGTTCGCCCAGGCGCGCGGTCTCCAGGCCTCCGCTCGGGCCAAGGCCCAAGAGGCCCAGGCCCTCCGCGAGCGGGGGATCTGGGACCAGATCCGATTCAACGAGGACACCCGACGCCTGGCCGGTCTCCAGCGGGCCCTCTTCGGCGAGGCGGGCGTGCGGATGGAAGGGGCCCCGATGGACCTCATGGCCCAAACCAAGGCCGCCCGGGTCCTGGATCGCATGCAACTGGCCCAGAACACGGCGCGGGAAGTCTCGGCGCTGCTCGACGACGCCCGGGAACTCCGGCGGGCGGCGCG
>Ga0208825_1001487_pt1 | contig 17663 bp, 15 predicted proteins | sample AD_UKC113_MetaG_FD_184450 | JGI IMG/M metagenome (GOLD analysis project Ga0208825, IMG submission 184450) | Active sludge microbial communities of municipal wastewater-treating anaerobic digesters from Hong Kong - AD_UKC113_MetaG (SPAdes)... | ecosystem: Engineered > Bioreactor > Anaerobic >...
AAAGGTAATTTCTGACCCCAAATTAGTAAATATTAGCAAAACACCCTTGATATTTTCCTAATAATGGTTATTGCGTGAAGTTGTCAAGGTACATCTATTGTAAAAAAAGAGTTTATGCAGTGGAATCAACCTTAGTATCTATTACTTCACCATCTTCACTACCTTTTGTCACTTTTAAAACTGCTCCTGAAGGTACAGGGCTTAAGTTCATGATATTGGCTGTAACATACTCAATACCATTTTCACTGTACCTGTCAACTTCAATTGATAAATCGGAATATCCTATAACAAACTCTTTAGTATTATCGCTTAAGTTATATTCATCTTCCGAAGCAGTAACCCTGATACTATATGTTTTCTTCGTTATTGTTTCCGGTAAATCCATAAGTACAGTTACGTTTTTAGTCTCTCCCGGATTAATGCTTACTTTCACTGATTCAGAGTTTATAGCTTCACCGTTTTCAATAATTTCAACAATTACTTCATCAACAGCAATTTCACCGTTATTAGTCACATCGGCATTAACCTCGAGCTTTGTACCGGGAATAACTTTGCTGTGATCAACATCGACACTATCAACTGTCAGGTTGTACGATGGAGTAATTTTTGTAACACAAAGATCAACCTGTTCACTTCCATTGGTTAACTGTGTAATTTTATTGAATGCAATTTTAAAGTTACCATCGCTGTCAAAAACACCGGAAGGACTAAGTAACTTGCTGCCTATATTTGATATTTTTACAGCATCGCTCCAAACACCGCTGTCTTTGTTATAAATAGATGAATATATCTCAGTAACCCCTTCAGAAGTACTTGGCCAAATTATAGCCAATTCATCCTGAATACCGGAAAGAACCTGAAACTCATCGCTTAATCCCGGCTGTTGAACTTCGAATACAATATTAGCTGCTTCATCCAAACTATTTACATAACAAATATTACCTGCACAGTACCAATACAAAGCATCTTTTCCGTTGAAAACAGAGAACACAGGTGCTGAATCCAATATATTGTTATTTGTCAGTCTTTTACTTACACTTCCAGGCTGTACTGCATATATTTCCCTGTCGTTTATAGTTTCAAGGTTATTGTCACCGTCCACTACATATGCAACAGTGAATGAACCGTTCATAAAGCCTGCACTAATTGATGGAACAGAATTTAGTCCTTCGCAAAGCAACTTAGGACTTGCCCATGAATCTCCTTCCAATTCGCTGTAATATATTGAGTTTTTACCCTTAGTACCGAAAATGTCATTTTGATTGTTGCTTATCCAGGTTATATAAGCCTTATCTCCATCTACAACAACCTGAGGCAATGTATCAAGCAAATCGTTTTGTGTCACAATAACCGGTTTTGTAAATGTATTTGATTCCACATCGAATTTACTTACAGCAATTTCTCCGGCTTTAGCAACCTGCTCAAGTGTAATAGCTCCATTGAATGTTGTATTACTGTTTTGCCAAACAACATATATATTGCTTCCATCAGATGCCAATTTAGGATAAAAGTCTGCTGTGCCGTCATCATCTACCGGTACAGGTTCACTCCAGGAATTGCTTTCTTTGTCATATATTGAATATACCAGCATTGTCCTATTGGCTGAATCTCTATCGGGATTATCAGCAATCCAAACCAATATATGACCATCACCATAATTCACTAACTGAGGCTGAGCATCAGGGAATACATTTGTTCCTAATACCTTGGTATCTTTATTTGTAAAATCAGGAGCTGAATAAATTCCTGACATATACTGACTTTTGTCACCATACCATTCTGAAGACCTGTTTAAGTAATCCCTCTTCATTAATGAATATTCATTATTGTTGTATATATTAAACTTTTCTTCATCAGGAGGCAGTGCCATATAATTGTTCGTCTGAGTCTTATGGGATTCGTAAAGAATCCATGTTCCTTTTGCTATTGTTTTTTCTGCTTCAAAAATCAATGCTTTAGCCTTTAAATTCAAAGACCCGGTTAAAGATATTTTTAAATAATCCTCATATGTACGTATCAAACATTCAAGCTCCGCTTCACCTGATCCTCCTACCGTAACAACATTTGCAATACCTACACCACCGCCGATTTCAAATCTCGGTTTAATCTTAAGATCGGTTTTGAGCTTTATTTGACCTGATGTTTTAGAAAAACTTAATATATCACATATTGCTTCAAGCTTTATTCCACCGCCGATTTCAAGATAAACAGGTACAGGCCCTATAAAATACTGGGTTTCATTCGAATATTTTGCCTCAGCCATCAAAGTTATGTAGCCTTTTGTAATTGTAGGCACACCGTTAACCATTACACCTTCAATATAGCCATATGCATCCAAATCAGGCTTCCATCCTTTTACAACACTGAAGCTGCCTGTTTTTGCTCCGAATGTCTTCATCAGGGACCTTAATTGCTTTGCTTTATCAATGCTCTTTTTGGCATCTTCAATAGTCTTTTTAAAATCCTTCCAATTCTCTTTAACGCTTTTTTATTTTTTCTCCAATATCCCTGAGCTTGAAATAATTATTTCCGTTAATATTATAGGCATTTAACTGTATTTCTTTGCCATCCAAATAAATTTTAGAATTACTGACATATGCATTTTCTATTTTAATGTTTTGTGAAACCTGCATTTCCCCTCCAACAATTGTATATTCCTTACCCAAAGTCAGTTCAATGGCTTTCTTCGACTCATTCCATCCCACTTCAAATTGCTTTTTCGTACCGCTTAAGACCTTTGCGATATCACGCAGTTTGAAATAGTTGTTTCCATTGATGTTGTATGCTTCAAAATTGTTTAAAACACCGTTTACCAGCACTTTAGATGAGTTGGGCACTGCTTTTATTGACGGTAAAGCTTGTGTGCCTGAGGCAAACTCTTTTATGACTTTGCTGTTAAAAACCTTTTCGTCTGTTATAAGTACATTGCTGTCTATGTATAAGAATGTTCCGGCATTTTCCTCAATATTATATTCAACAAAATTCTTCAAATCCTTTGTTATATATAATTTCCCTGATGTAATCTTTTCTTCGTACTTTTCTATATAGGGTTGAATAATCCAATTATCTTTATAGAAATAAACATTTACCGGTAGTATTTGTCCCTTTGGATCCCTTGCATTAAAATCCTTGAAATATGACGGCTGTTCAACCCAATTCTCCCCATCATCCGATACAACCATTTTATCGCCGTAAAAAACCATGTATTTATTATTATGTATTTGTATTTTATTGACAATCCAAGTATCTTCATTCTTAGGAAAATAAACAATCTCCCAATTGATTCCGTCACTTGACCGTACTATTGAGTCCTTCAGTAAATAACCATATAGTGCATAGAGATAAGTGCCGTCGGATACAATTGAATCCATACTGAAATAAAGTTGACGTGCTCCGGCAGGCACAAGATTCCGAGGGTCTTCAACATTGATAGTCCGACTTGTAAAACTGCTTCCGTCAGTTGAAATTTCCACTTGAGCTCTCGTAGATTCAAAGCGTAAGAGCTTTCCTTTAAACCATAACAATGTCGAGTTTGGAATAGAAGCTAGAACATCCTCCTTGCCTGTTTTTCCGGACACAGCTTTCCAGTTTACGCCATCTTTTGATACGGCTATTCCCTGATCACCGAGATAGTCCCTCCTGTAATAGTGTATACACTGCCGTTATAAGCAATATCTCTTGGAGTATATATCCCCAGTTCAGTAATCTTCCAGTTTTTTCCGTCATTTGATGTATAAGTATATCCGGGACTGCTTCCTCCTGTAGCAATATATTTACTGCCGTCCCATATCACTGCGTTTAAGTAGTGCGGAAACTTAAACTCCTTTACTTTGCTTATTGTGATATTTGCTTTTACCGTTGTTGAAGGGGCAGATTCTTTAGATACAGGTACTTTCTTTTTCGGACTTTCGGTAGCATTTTTAAATCCGTTTGAGATATCGCTTTTTGCTGCCGAATAATCAATTACAGCCTCCTTAGTCATAATGAATTTTCCATCAACAAACAAAATATCCGATATTTCTCTATCAACAGAATATTCGTAAAATTTCTTATAATCATTGGAAATATCAATTTTATCTTTTGTATAGTAACATTGTACAAAATATGTACCATTGAAGTTATACACACGCGGAGGAATATATTCAAAATCACTCTGGCCCAATACCCTTGACATATCCCCTCTTGCAAAATCCTGCAAAGTCCAGTCCTTACCGTTGCTTGAAACAAGTACTTTGTTCTTGGCACATGTTATAAGATATTTTCCATTGCCTATAACAAATTGGGTGTATTCGCTGTGCAGGTGCTTGTCCTTATTGAAATAAACTATTTTCCATTTTATACCATCAGATGATCTCAATATTGAAACTCCAAAATAATCACTTTGTGCCGAATATAGATATTTACCGTCTGAAACTACAGTGGATGGCGAAACACTGCAGTATCCCCCTTTTTCTTCAAGATACAAATAGTCTTTAGGAGTCAGTTTGCTAGGATCCGACACACCTACTTTCTTTTTTACATAATTGACTCCATCTGAAGAAACATATACATCAGAATTGACGAATACAAAAAATTGATTTTTATAATATATCATTTTAGTCGGTGGTGCCCAACTTACCTGCCCACCTGATATTGTAACCCAATCCGTCCCGTTTTTAGACATCCCCAAAGTCAGCTTACTATTTGAAAAGCCGCCGGATACTGCAATTATGCTTCCATTGCTTGCAATCTGGTAAGGCTCAAGTGAATTTAATTGGTGTTTATTCCAATTGAGGCCGTCAGAAGATGTATATGCATATGAATCTCCAATACCAACATATTGTTTTCCATCCCATATAATATTTGAAAGTTTTTTATCGAATGTGTAAACAGTTTTGAGAACTTTAGAACCGTCAGAAGCAAAAGAATAGCTATTAGTACTATTCATACCCATCAACATTGCAAATGCAATAAAAAATACAACTATTTTATTTTTCATGAAAACACCTCTGGAAATGTAATTAGAATTTTTCTTTTATTATACCATGTCAATCAATTGGAAGTAAACCCAATTAGCTCCGCTGTTTCTATCATAATAAACTTTATTGACAAAAACATTGACTGTTTATGTTATAATTCTCATATATCAAATTCACATTTTTATGTGCATATTGCTGAAAGGAGCTGCCATGGAGAATAAGGAACAAAAAAGAAAGCCTTGGGATTCTGATGAAATAACAAGAGAATATTTTGATTCATTGCTGGTTGAAATGAGGCATATTGATTCTGTTATACCTTCAACCAAGCTTCAGTTATATGGTGAAACTTTTGACACGCCCATTATGATAGCTGCATTGTCACATTTGAATAGTGTTCGTGAGAATGGAATGGTTGAAATGGCAAGAGGTGCATATGCAGCAAATGCAGTAAATTGGGCAGGAATGGGAGACGAAGCGGAACTCGAAGCTATTCTTGCAACCGGAGCACGGACAATCAAAATTATTAAACCCTATGCCGACAACGACTACATTTTCCGTAGAATTGAACATGCACAACGATGCGGTGTGATGGCCCTGGGGATGGATGTGGACCATTCCTTTTCCGGAAATGGGCAATATGATGATGTATTTGGAATGAAGATGGCACCTAAATCCCTAAAAGAAATTGAAGAATTTGTAAAATTCACGAAGCTGCCGTTTATTATAAAAGGTGTATTGAGTGAACATGATACATACAAAGCTCTTTCAGCAGGTGCAAAAGGTATCGTGGTTTCTCATCACCATGGAATTATGAATTACGCAATCCCACCGTTAATGATATTGCCTAAGATCGCCAAGATTGTAGAAAATAAAATTCCGATTTTTGTTGACTGTGGAGTGATAAGCGGTATGGATGCATTTAAGGCTTTGGCACTAGGTGCAACAGCAGTATCGGCAGGCAGAGTAATTATGAAGCCTTTAGGCGAATCCGGGGCAGAAGGTGTGAAAAATCAGATATTGAAAATGACAGAGGAATTAGCCGGAGTTATGGCCAAAACCTGTTCACCGGATATTAGACACATTGATCCGTCTGTTATTTGGAACAGGGGTAATTTTTAGTACCCAGTCATAAAAGCATTTCCGAATCATAGAATCATTTAAAGGAGAGGACTGTTATGAGAATCGGTGGAGCAATAGAAAGGGAGTATAAGAATCCTGATGAGTGGTATAAGTATGTGAGTGAATTGGGATACAGAGCTGTTTTGGCACCGGTAGATTACCGGGCAAGCAAGGAAGAAAAACAAGCTTACATTCAATGTGCCAGGGAGCATGACCTGGTGATTGGTGAAGTAGGTGTATGGAAAAACATAATTGCTTTGGATGATATGGAGCGTAAAGCTGCAATAGAATACTGCATTAACCAATTGGAACTTGCGGAAGAATTGGGTGCAAACTGCTGTGTCAACGTTGCAGGCAGCAGAGGTGAAATATGGGATGGATTTTATGCGGAGAACTATTCAAAAGATACTTACGCACTAATTGTGGACTCCATAAGATACGTAATAGATGCTGTAAAACCCAAAAAGACATTTTACACTCTTGAAACAATGCCATGGATGATACCTGATTCACCGGATGAATACCTAAAGTTGATTAAGGATGTTGACAGAAAAGCATTTGGGGTACATCTGGATTATGTAAATATGATCAATTGTCCCAAACGATATTTGTTTTGCGATGACTTTATTGAAGAATGCTTTACAAAGCTGGGGCCATATATCAAGAGTATTCATGGAAAAGATGTATGGATGGAGAATTCATATACCACATTGATTCATGAAACAATGCCGGGAAAAGGCATAGTGAATTATCAGAAAGTTGCAAGGCTTTGTGAAAAGTTAGGACCGGACACAACTCTGTTTGTAGAACATTTGCCCGACTTTGAAAGCTATAAAAAGGCAGCAGATTACGTGAGGGAACAGGCTGCACTTGCCGGTGTTAGAACGAGTTAATGATTAAGAAATTGTTATTAAAAAAATCTCTCTGACAGATTTATGATGTCAGAGAGATTTTTTTAACATAACTAATCAAACAATTTAAGATTCAATATTGTTAATATCCTTCTTATCTATTAATTCAGATAATGAAGTAGCCAATCCTGCCAATCCCTGTATCTCTGAAGGAATGATAATCTTGGTGGCTTTACCGTCAGCAGCTTTTGCAAAAGCTTCAAGACTCTTCAATGCTAAAACAGCTTGAATTGGGTTTGCTTCATTTAACATTCTTAAACCTTCTGCTGTAGCCCTTTGAACTTTCAGTATTGCTTCAGCTTCACCTTCAGCTTCTTTAATTTGAGCTTCCATCTGAGCCTCTGCTTTTAATATTGCAGCTTGCTTAGCAGCTTCGGCATTTAATATAGCAGCTTCCTTTTGACCTTCGGCAACAAGTATTGCAGACTTTTTCTCACCTTCAGCACGAAGGATGGCTTCTCTTCTTTCTCTTTCCGCCTTCATCTGCTTTTCCATTGCATCCTGTATTTCTCTTGGAGGAATAATATTTTTCAATTCAACACGGTTGATTTTAATACCCCAAGGGTCCGTAGCTTCATCAAGAATCGCCCTCATCTTTGTATTTATTGTATCACGTGATGTCAAAGTCTGGTCAAGTTCCAGCTCACCAATAATATTTCTCAATGAGGTAGCAGTAAGATTTTCAATTGCCGCCATAGGATTGTTTACACCATAAGCGTACATTTTAGGGTCTGTAATCTGAAAATAAACAACAGTATCAATTTGCATTGTTACATTATCCTTTGTAATTACAGGCTGCGGTGCAAAGTCAACAACATTTTCTTTTAAAGAAACTGCTTTCGCAACCTTATCTATTAAAGGAATTTTTACGTGAAGACCGACCTGCCAGGTAGTCAAATATGCTCCCAATCTTTCAATGACATATGCATGAGCCTGAGGCACAATTCTAACATTTGTAACAATAAGTAACAATATAATTATTGCAAAAACTATAATTACCCATTCCATTCTTTAAGTCCCCCTTTTATTATTTAATCATTTATTAATATTAGTATTAGTATCAGTAACACTTGATGCCTTTTTTACAAATACTTTCACACCAGATATTTCTTCAATCACTACTAATTCATTCAACTCGATTACTTCATTATTGATTGAACGTGCAGTCCATATCTGTCCCCCAACTTTAACCTGACCGGTACTGTTAACAGGATCGATCTTCTCCACAACAATACCCTTTTCTCCAATTATTCTGTCTGCATTGGTTTTTTCTTTTTTTACATTAAGATATTTTTTAACAATGGGTTTTGTAAAATACAATAATAGTGCTGACGAAATTACAAATATAACAACCTGATAAATAAACGGAATGCCAAAAAATGAAGAAATCATCGCAACTACGGCACCTAAGGCAAACCATATTGTTATAAGATTAAAGGATGCTGCTTCAATAATACCGAGTACTACAACAATTATCAACCACAAAACCGGAAATGGAATTTTATCCATACTATTCCCCCTTTCTATAATAATTGTAACATCATTTGTTGTAAAAACTTACTCCAATAAATAATATTAAATAAAAAAGTCAAACTTGATTGTTACGACAAGAAATCATGGTACAGCATATTCCATAACTTGCCAGAATCAAGAAAAGCACTTTACAACTTGAAATCAGAAAATAATACCATTTAAATAATGAAAAAAATCATAGTAAGAGAATTTACTATGATTATTCTATCAGAAAATATTGAATATGAAAAGACCTTATAAAAGACTCATCCTTTTATTGCTTGGAAGGTACTTTTATTTCATCGGTCTTAGGAGGAATAGGAGTTGGAGGTACTTTTATTTCATCTGCTTTAGATACAATTGGAGTTGGAGGTACTTCTTTTTCAACTTTTGGTAAAGCAGGAGTTGGAGGCACCTCTTTTCCATCAGCTTTCGGCAGAATAGGTGTTGGAGGCACTTTTTCCTCATCTCCTTTAGGCAAAATAGGAGTTGGAGGCACCTCTTTTTCATCAACTTTTGGCAAAATCGGTGTTGGAGGCACTTTTTCCTCATCCGCTTTAGGTATGATAAGTGTTGGAGGCACTTTTATTTCATCTTTAGGTCCAATAGGAGTTGGAGGTACCCCTTTATCATCAGCTTTTGGCAAAATAGGTGTAGGATGTACTTTTGCATCATCTGTTTTAGGCAAAATCGGAGTAGCAGACACTTTTGCATCTCCTTTAGGTAAAATAGGTGTTGAAGGCATTTTTGTCTCATTTGCTTTAGGTAAAACAGGTGTACTATGTACCTTTAATTCATTAGCTTTAGGCAGAATAGGAGTTGGATGTTCTTTCTTTTCTTCCGCTTTTGGTGCAATAGTTGTTAAAGGCTCTTTCTTTTCTTCTGCCATATGCCCAATAGGAGTATTAACCGCTTTTTTAGTATGAGCGTCTTTTTTATCAACACCTTCAGGTAAGTTCTTATTATCAATATTATGAGGCATATTTTTCGCCTTTTCATCATCATTAGCAACCGCTAAATGCGGTATATTGACTTTCTTAACCAGTTCCCCAACTTTCATGTCTTTAACTTCTTCAAGACTTAAATTTTTTCCCTGTTCCTGTGCTTGTTCAAAAATATAATATCTGCCCATGGAAATATTGTTTTCCATTGCCAACCTTCTAGACTCATTGTCTATTCCAACAAATCTGAAATCAAAATTATCTAACTTATCAACTGAATCTTTACAAGCAAGCAAAGTCTTTTCTATATTCTTGTTGACATTATTTTGATCATCATTCTTGTATTTTGAATATGCTGAAATAATTATACAATCATCACCTTCATAGTCATCATATGCAATATTATTATTCAATACAGTAGATAAAGCAATTTTTAGCGGTTTTGATTTTAAGTCTATTTTCGTAAGATATTCTTGTGATTTTTTATCAATTCCTGTTGCTTTTACAACTTTCATATCATCGTCAACGGTAAACTCAATGCTTGATACACCATCAATACAGACATATGTATAATCATCGTTTTTAGCGAAAAAGTGTAAATTCAAAAATATAAATACAAAAATTGCCGCTACGGATGAAACAATTTTTACAGTCATTTTTAATTTGTTCTTATTGGAAATAATCTCATTTGCTTCAAATTGTATCTCCAATCCTAGATACATACCGGGCTGCTTTTTTATATATAGAAATTCACATTCTTTTGTCATTATGGCAACTTTATCATCCAAAATATTTATAATGGTTCCAGTTATTTTTCTCATTCATATTCCTCCCCTATACAAGCAGATCTTCAATATATTTTTTAAGCATATCGAGATTACTTTTTAATATCAAAACCATTGCTATTATAAATCTTCTATTTTTTTCAAGCGTCCTTTGCGATTGATTGACTTTTTGTCTTAATTCGGCAAAAGGTAGTGTTTTTTTTAAGCAAAATTTTTGGTATAAATCTTCATTATCAGCAATTAATTTTGCAATTTTAACACAATTTGATCTGGTGTCCTTATGTTTTGGTGCGGAATTAATTAATTGATCAATTGTTACACCAAAATTTTGCATAGATTTTGCTAAATATGCAAATTCTTCCTTCATTTCAAATTCATAAATATGATTTGAATTATTATCAACAAGAAATTCTTCAAAGTTTGTAGTTTCTTCAAAAGAAGAAAACGGGTAAACATTGGCATTCTTTTGTGAAATTCGTAAATAGTCAATTACACGTCTTTTAATGACTTGTTTTGAAAAATCCATAAATGAATATTTTTTTTCTTCATTATAACATTCAATTGATTCATTAAATGCCATAAGACCAATGCTAAACTCTTCACTTGATTCAATATCTATATTTTTATTTGTTATTTGAGATACAGATTTAATAATAAACGGCTTATAGCTGTTTATAAATTCATTTCTTAGAAAATCATCACCTTTTTTTATTTTTCTAACTATATCTATAAAAGATTCTTTTTCTCGTTTAAATTTGCTTAAAAACGTAATCTCTGCCACACATAAACACCGTCCCTCATATAGTATATTCGAAAAATTTGTATTTTTTTGTTCGTACATAAAAAAAATTTTTCTTTGTCAAACCGAACAAAAAAAAAACACAAAATTCGAATACCTAAAGCAGACGGTTAACCATCTAAATTTTTCAAATAATATTTTTAAAGGAGAGGATATTTTATGTCTATTAAAAGGTATGTAAGTGCTGCATTAACATCAACACTACTAGTATCAGTAACTTTTTGTTCATTTGCAACAGATTCAACTTCAGAAACAACTGCACCAGTTAAGCCTACACCAGTTCCGGCTCCGGTTATCAGTGTTGAATCAGAAGTTGACAGGTTGACTAATGAATTCGGTGAAGAAGCTGCTTTAATAATTATTGCTTCTCAAAATGAAATCAAATCAATACATACAAGCTTGGATTCACTTAGAAAAGAAATTAAGGCTGCTAAAGAAGCTGAAGAAGTTGACGAAGAAGCTTTAGCTTCACTTCTTGATGAAGAAAAAGCTTTGCAAGCAGATTTAAAAGCTAAAGAAGATGCTTTAAGAATTTATAAAGAAAATCTTAAGTTAGTAGCTGAGTTCGGTGAAGAAGAAGCTGCTAAAATAATAGCATCCAGAGATGAAATTTCAGCTCTTCGTTCCGACCTTGATGCATTAAGAAAAGAAATAAAGGCTGCTAAAGAAGCTGAAGAAGTTGATGAAGAAGCTTTAGCTTCACTTCTTGATGAAGAAAAAGCTTTGCAAGCAGATTTAAAAGCTAAAGAAGATGCTTTAAGAATTTATAAAGAAAATCTTAAGTTAGTAGCTGAGTTCGGTGAAGAAGAAGCTGCTAAAATAATAGCATCCAAAGAAGAAATATCAGCTCTTCGTTCCGACCTTGATGCATTAAGAAAAGATATCAAGGCTGCTAAGGAAGCTGAAGAAGTTGACGAAGAAGCTTTAGCTTCACTTATTGAAGAAGAAAAAGCTTTAGCAAGTGATTTAGCTGCTAAGGAAAAAGATCTCAATGAATATATAAAGAGTTTAAGACCTACACCACCAACTCCTCCAACTCCTCCTACACCACCAGCTCCACCAGTACCGCCTGTACCAACAGAAGCAGCTATCTAAATAATATAAAAAACAAAGATTGGCTTTATTATAGTCAATCTTTGTTTTATACATGTTCGAAACAACCCGTCATTTTATTTTATGTAGACTTTTTAAATAATTCCATAGACTTTTTTATTAAAGGGGATAATTTTTATGTATCATAATCATTTTTTTTATTGTCCTTTTAAGTTCTACATTAATTTATGATACCAGAAATAAATATCTCAGATGCTATGTTACCATTTTAAACAAGACAAAAGAATATCTAATTTTAAAAGAAGCAAAAAATTATTGGAGTAAATATGCATCACTACCTAAAAAAGTTATTTCTCCCTATGGTGAAACCAGTTTTCATATAACGGGTTGGGATAGTGCTACTCCCTTTTGTGAAGGAAGTGTCGAATATTATGTCGGTAATACAGGATTGGGGACAGTTAAATTTAACTATTCATGCCCTTACATTGGCGATAATAAAGCTTATTGTATTTATAATATCAAGGGTTTTATTTGTAAGGTTTATGCCAATAACCAACATGCTTATGAATGGAAAGAACCTTATGGAACAGAAGGCCATATACCGGTGAACAGTTATCCTTTAAGCGTATTATTCATACTGGAGGAAATCGCAAATAAATAAAAGAAATAGGAATTTTCCCTCCATTCTCTACATGACAAATAGCTCACATTTTTCAGATACCTAAACAGATATTGCAATATTTTGTGTATTCTATTATAATTAAATTTAACAAGAATTAAATCTAACAAGACTTATAATAAAAGTTCATATAATTAGCCATGACGCTACGCCACTTTGTTTATAACAAAGTTTCGTAGCTTTTTTATTATCGGCTATATATTTTATACAATACAGGGGGAATCAATATGAAATCTATTTCAATATTTCTTAATAAAGAAGGCAACACAGCAGCACCAAATGAAGAAGGCATCGTTAAGGTCTATGCCTACAACGATACAAGTAATTCATGGAGCATAACAAATGAAATTGATTTTTCATTATTAAAAACTACATCTATTATCGGTTTACGCAGCACCATTTCCGAAATGATTGCACAGTTAGGCGATTGCAAAGTATTCGTCGCCAAAGAAGTTGTCGGTCAGCTTTTTAGCGTTTTAGAAGCAAACGGATTTAATATTTATGAAGCTGAAGGTAAACCTGAACAATTTTTAGAATCCATATTAGCTTCTGAAATAGAAGAAAGCAAGCGAGCATTAAATGCCAACCAACAAACAATTACACCTTATCCTATAGAAACAGAAACCAAAGGCAATTACTTTATTGACCTTAAGGAAGTTTTAAGCTCATATCCGGATCTTTCGTCAAAGAAGGTGCTGCTTCCATTTCTGTCAAACAGGAATTTCAAAGCACTTGAAATTATATGCGGCCATATTCCCAAATGGTTTGATAATGAGTTTAAACTACAGGGTTTTCAATATGATATATCAAAACTCGAAGATAATACTTATAAAGTTGTAATATCAGCATGATGTATTCAATATAAATGCAGAAAACAAATATGAAATATTATAAAATAATGATAAAATATTACAATAAAACGAAAGGAGTGCTACCATCATGTATTCATATTCGACCAATTATGGAGAATTAAAATCCATTTCATTATACACTACCTATCCTAATCAACAGTTAAAAGATTGCGTTTTGAGCGAAAGAAATGAGCTCAATACTCCTTTCGGCATTCTAGTGCCTCAGTATGATCATGCCGAAATAAGACGTAAAAACACGTATTCTGTTTCATTTTTCGAAAACGGAATTTTAAAAAGAATTGCACTTCAAGATCAAGTTGAAATAGACACCTGTGTCGGCAAACTTCCAGCCGAACTTATTACTTTTTATAATAGCGGCAAAATAAAAAAAATTTTCCCGCTTAACGGGCATATTACAGCATATTGGGACGAAAATGACGAATACAATCTAGCCAAAGAATTTTATTTTGATTTTCCATTTGGAAGCTTTAAAACAAAAATTATAAGCATCGGCTTTTACGAAACCGGAACAGTAAAAAGTATTACTTTGTGGCCAAATGAATATATCTATATAAATACCCCCATAGGCAAACAACGAATAAGGATAGGATTTTCATTATATCCTGACGGCAGTATAAAATCAATTGAACCTATTGAACCCATTGATATAATGACACCAATCGGCAATATAAAATCTTTTGATGTTAATGCCAATGGTGTCACCGGGGATAAAAATTCATTAGCATTTACTGAAGATGGGAAAGTTAAGTCTCTTATATCTTCAGACAACAAAATAACCATAAAAGGGCCCAACAATACATCAAAAATTTATTCACCATTTCAAATAAAGCAAATGTGTGATCAGGAGATATATTATCAGACACTGAAAATAGAATTTTGCAATGACATTGTGATATTTAATGAAAAGGATAAATACAAAATAGAAGAAAACAGTTTTATTATAGAACCCTTTGTAAGACCTGTGCAGAATAAATGTTCAAATTGCTCAAGCTGTTCCATGTGCTCTACAAGTTAGCACATTTTAAACAAAAATAGTTAAATAAAATTTAAATGTTCCAAAACACCCGTATATAGTTAAACCGCCTCGTTTTTATTTCCGAGACGGTTTAACTATGTGTTCACATTTTATTTTATTATTTATTTCACTCATCCTTTATCAAACAACATGATTTTTTCAGGATTTAAATATATTTTCCACGGCAGCGGTGTGTCCTTAATATGGAACCACTTTTCTTTGGAAATCTCCCACTGTAAATGATATTTTTCGCTATTTGTCTTTTTTTTCCCAATAGATAAATATATCGTTACCCTAAACGGTCCTTCACTCACGAAACTGGGCCAGCACGGAAATACATTTTCACTATTGGTTTCTGATGCTTCTTTTATGTAATTAGCACGGATTCCTACCGTATCAATATTCTTACTTATTATTTCTCCTGTAACCAGCTTAATTCCCCAGTCATCCGCCATCAACTCATTTTGAGACAAATATCGTGCTTTGGAAAAATTCTTGCATCCCGTTAATTGTGCTGCTGCTACCGTAGGCGGTCTTTCAAATATATTTATTGTATCCCCTAATGCTTCCGCACTGCCGCCTTTTAACACCATGAGACCATCGCATATTTTATATGCTTCCTCCATGTTGTGAGTTACGAACAATGTAACCCCTTTATAGTCCGATAATGTATCAATAAGCTGCTTGGTTAAAAAAGCTCTTAAATGATCATCCAATGCAGAAAACGGTTCATCCAAAAGCAACACTTCCGGCTCAATGGTCAAAGCCCGTGCTAATGCAACCCTTTGCTGTTGTCCTCCTGAAAGCTGGGAAGGATATCTTTTTTCAAGTCCCTCCAATCTCATCATTTCTATTTTTTCCCGGACAATCCGCTTTCTTTCTTCCTTATGTCTATCATTTAAAGCAAACCCGATGTTTTCTTCAACTGTCATATTGGGAAACAATGCATAGTTCTGAAATAGATATCCAACCTTTCTCAATCTGCATGGCATATTAATTCCTTTATCCGAATCGAACAACACACGATCATTAAGAATTATTCTTCCTTTATCAGGCTTCTCGATGCCTGCAATGCACTTAAGCGTCATACTTTTACCGGAACCTGATGCTCCAAGTAGACCCAAAACGCCCTTTTTAGTCTCAAAGCTTACATCAAGAGTAAACCCCGAAAGCTTCTTTTTAATATCTACAAACAACTCCATTTATTGCCTCCCTGTTGACATGATTTTTTTCCTTTGATACTCATTCCAATGATTCATTAATATCATAACTATAAGCGAAATTACAAATATAAGAACAACCCACAATATTGCTTTATCCATTTCTCCACCCTGAGCAGAAAAGAATATTGCTATGGGTATTGTCTGTGTTTTTCCGGGGATATTTCCCGCAATCATGAGTGTTGCACCGAATTCACCAAGTGCCCTGGCAAAGGAAAGTACGCTGCCGGCTGCTATTCCCGGCCAAGCAAGTGGAACGGTAACCTTCCAGAAAATTCTCCATTCTGAAACTCCCAAAGTCCTCGCTGCATATATCAAATTCCTATCAATCTGCTCAAAGGCTCCCTTTGCAGTTTTGTACATCATCGGAAATGCAACCGCTGTGGCGGCAATAACAGTAGCCGGCCACGAGAAAATTATCTGAATTCCAACATAATTTAATATCTTTCCAACAGGGCCATATCTTCCAAATATTACTAGAAGCATGAATCCCACAACAGTAGGAGGCAATACCATAGGAAGAGTAAAAATGCTGTCTATAACTCCTTTAAGCCTTCCTCTATACCAAGCGAGAAACCACGCTGCTGCAATTCCTAAAAAGAAGGTAATTAGCGTTGCACATAATGATGTATTAATTGAGATCCATAAAGGTGAATAATCCATATTCTAACTTCCCTTCTTTTTTTATTTGTATAATTATTTTGCAATAAATTTAAAACCATACTTCTCAAAAACAGGTTTTGCCTTTGAACTATAAATAAAATCAATAAACACTTTTGCCTCATGTAGCTTCTTACTTGTACCAATTACAGCTGCCGGATAATAAATAGGCTCATGGGAACCTTCCGGTGCTTTTGCTGCAACTTTTATCTTTTCGGAAGCTATAGCATCAGTTTCATAAACCATTCCCGCATCCGCATTTCCCGTTTCAACCCATGCAAGAACCTCTTTAACATCTTTACCGTATACGATCTTGGATTTAATTGAGTTTAGAATATCAAGCTTCGTTAAAACTTCATCTGCATATTGTCCTGCAGGAACACTTTTAGGTTCACCCATACCTATTTTTTTAACTTTATCGTTTTTTAGATCTTTAAAATCAGAAATTAATGATGACTCTTTCGACACTACAAGAACCAATTCATTTTCCAAAAAGTTTTTTTGTGTTTCTTCCACTATAAGTTTTTTATCTTTCAACGTATTCATTTGCTTCGTTCCTGCTGATATAAACACGTCTACATCGGCTCCATTTTCAATCTGCTGCTGCAATGCCCCTGAAGAACCAAAATTATATGTAATGGTCAAATCAGGTCTTTCTTTATTAAATTCCACCTTAATTTCCTCCATGGCATCTTTGAGACTTGCCGCCGCCGAAACTGTTAACGATACTTTCTTCGTATCATTTGAAGCATTTACCGGAGTTTCTTGTGAAGAAATTTCACGGCTGCTTTGTTCCGATGCCTGCTGACCGTATGCAACCATAAACAACATCAAACAAGTAGATAGTATTAAAAATATTACCATTTTATAGTTTTTCATATCCATTCCCCCATAAATTCAATCATTAGAAAATAGAAATCCTGATCGGGTCATGAGAAATTGCGGTATGGCATTAACCATATTTCTCATAAATAAAAAAATGACGAAACCATAACACCTATAATAAAGTGTTGATTCCACTGCATAAACTCTTTTTTTACAATAGATGTACCTTGACAACTTCACGCAATAACCATTATTAGGAAAATATCAAGGGTGTTTTGCTAATATTTACTAATTTGGGGTCAGAAATTACCTTT
>Ga0208825_1001489_pt1 | contig 17635 bp, 21 predicted proteins | sample AD_UKC113_MetaG_FD_184450 | JGI IMG/M metagenome (GOLD analysis project Ga0208825, IMG submission 184450) | Active sludge microbial communities of municipal wastewater-treating anaerobic digesters from Hong Kong - AD_UKC113_MetaG (SPAdes)... | ecosystem: Engineered > Bioreactor > Anaerobic >...
TCCCCGCAGAGGTGACGGTCTGCGAGATGGGGAGGAAGCTGGAGGAGGTATTGCTCCTTGCTGATCTTGTCTGCCTTTTTTTTATGAGACGTTTCAGCATTCTCCTGCAGGTTTGCATTATCCTTTGCCTCAAATCCCCTGCCGACATCTATCTGGTGAGCATCAAAGACCGGAGTTCCAACCCTGGTGCAGACATTTCTCCACTGGATCCTTCCCCGTTCGATAAGGATGATATTCATAATCTCCCGGATTAAAGGACCTGAAAGCGTGCGCAGGTTAAGTTTTCTGATCCGGTCCTCCACCTCCCGTGCTATCTCCTGTGCAGTCTCCTCATCTGCCCCGTCAAATCCGTAAAAAATCTCGACAAGCCTGGTCTCTTTCAGAATCTGTCTGACAATACGGTCCCGGTCCCATTCCAGGATATGCCCGTCACTGGTTCTGACAGGCGGCATCGATGGGATGGCAATACCGTCTAATGTAGTCTGACGTGTTCTCCCTGCCACTCCATCACCTAACAGAGTTGCAATATCCGCTGTTCATTGATGGCGTCACCACTGAAGAGTTCCTGAGAGGTCAGGAACGTCTTATCAACCTGAAGGACCGGGGCCTCCTGTACAAAGATGCCGTTCACGCGGAGCTCAGTCAGTGCCTTCGCAGATGACATGTCGGCAACGGTGAAAGGTATCTGGTGAGATGTAAGAAAATCCTTGAGAATTTCACAACGTGGACAAAACTCAAGTGTATATACGATAAAGACCGCCCCCATAATGATCAATAATCATTTGGATTACTTCATAGAAATAAAGATCCGGGCAGAAACCATTTCCATATATCTCTTTATATACATGAATGATCCAAAATCCCTTATCTTATAAGGTAAAGACATAACAGGGCAGAATGGTCCGTTTATTCGTTGCAATCGACCTTCCTGATGAAATCAGGGAACAGTTCAGGGATGTTCAGGATGGCCTGCGGTCAAGCCGTGCACGTCTGACTCTGGTGGATCAGGAGTCGATGCATATCACGTTAAAATTTATCGGTGAAGTGAGCGGGTCAGCCCTCTCGCAGATTACTGAAATATTACAAACCATAGAGGCTTCACCTTTCTCCATGGAGGTGGGGCTTATCGGGACGAATAGTCAGCGGGCTCCCCGGGTGGTCTGGGCAGAAGTGGATGACCCAGGACAATGCCGGGCACTTGCAGAATCAATAGACTCTTCCCTGGCCTCACTTGGATTTGAACCGGAGAAGCGGAAGTTCAGACCCCATATCACCATCGCACGGGTCAGGCAATTTCATCAGTCACTCTTTGAAGCCCTGGCAGGCGTAGCATCCTCATGCTCGGGAACCATTCCGGTCAGGGAGTTTATATTGAAAAAGAGTGAACTCACTCCTGACGGACCCATATATACTGATATTCTCCATGTCTCTCTCCGGGAGCGTTCATGACATTTTCACCACTTGAACAGTCAGTTCTCGCAGAGATACGTCCCACCAAAGAAGAACTTGATCGGATGTATGCCCTTGCAGATCGGCTTATTGCAGATATCCGTGGATCAGGCAAGGCTGACGGTATGATGGTCGGATCGGTTGCCAGAAAGACCTGTGTGCATGGTGACCGGGACCTTGATGTATTTATGCTCTTTGATCCTGCCCTGCCTCGTGAAGACCTGGAACGGGAGGGCCTTGCCCTTGCATGGAGCATTGCACAGCAATATACCGATATAATCAGGGAGAAGTACGCCGAACACCCATACCTGAATGCGACGATCGATGGTTTTGATGTAGATCTTGTCCCCTGTTATCAGGTAAAGGAGGCGACCGGTATCCAGAGTGCAGTTGATCGGACACCATTTCATAACCGGTACATCTCTTCACGTATCGGTGATTTTACCGATGACGTTCTCCTTTTAAAGCAGTTTGTCAAGGCAGGCGGAGTCTATGGATCTGATCAGATGACGGAGGGGTTTGCCGGATACCTGTGTGAACTCCTGGTCCTACATCATGGCGGGTTTCATAACCTGCTCAAGGCCGCAGCAGGCTGGAAACCCGGAATGTTCATCGATATCGAGCAGCATGCAGCAAAATGGTTTGATGAACCACTGGTTGTCATCGATCCGGTTGATCCCTGCCGGAATGTATCGGCCTCCGTGTCAGATACAAAACTTCTTGAGTTTATTGAGCTCTGCCAGGGGTATCTGAAATCACCGTCAAAGTGGTTTTTTTACCGCCCACCGATCTGTATCCTGACCGAGGAAGAGGTCAGCGCCCTCTTGAAAGGTCGTGAGTCTGCATTTCTTGCGATCACCCTGAAAACCCCGCCCTATATTGAAGATATTGTCGTCCCACAGCTTCGGAAAAGTCTGCATACGTTGGTTGATCTTTTAAAAAGGCATGAGTTTGTGGTTATACGGGCAGATACGTGGATGCTTGAGGATCGAAGTATGCTCCTCTTTGAGCTCCTTGTTGACACTCTTCCGGCGGTCAGGTTCCATGCAGGTCCACCGGTCACCGCCCATGTCAATGCGGCAAAGTTCATTGACAAGTATATTCATTCAGATATCATCTTTGCCGGGCCATTCATTCGTGACGGCCGGTACGGGGTGGAACTTCCCCGGCGCTACCGGCAGGCCTCCGATCTCCTCTCCTCGAATGAAGTATTTGGAACTGCTCTTGGCAAGCATGTCAAGCATTCCATGAAAGACGAGTTTGTTGTCCATTCAGGGCTTGAGTGCTGGCAACCCGGGTTTGAACCATTTATCAGTGAGTTCCTCCAGAAAAGCAGCCCGCTTGTGCGGATACGGCGGGCTGAAGCACGAACCTCATAAGGCCCTGCTCGAAACTATTTAGGAACAACAGGAGTAACTTCGCATATGACCATTCCACGTCAGGTTCATGGTTTCATCATACTGGTGGTATTGCTTTTTACCGTGCCAGCTCTTGCCACCCAGTCTGATGACCTGATATCAGACGGAAATGTCTTATACAGCCAGGGAATGTACCAGGAAGCTATCTCCTATTTTGAGCGGGCAATTGAACAGGATCCTTCGAATGCAGCGGCATGGTACAATAAAGGGGTTTCACTCTATAAACTTGGCCAGGTGGATGAAGCAATCGCCTCATATGAGGTCGCCATCGGGCTTGATCCCCGGAACTCTGATTACTGGTACAATAAGGGAAATGCCCTCTTAAGTAAGAACCTGCTCAATGAGGCATATGCGGCATATGATGTGGCAATTCAGCTTGACCCCTATGATGTACAGGCCTGGATGGCAAAGGGAAATGTTCTGTCTGACCAGAAGCAGTACGAGGATGCCATCAGGGCATATGATGCTGCCATCCAGATAGACCCGGATAATGAGGAGACCTGGTTTGCAAAGGGAAATGCACATTACAACCAGGAAAATTTTAAAGAAGCGGTGTCCGCCTATGAGATCGCTTTACAAAAGGACAGTAAGGACAGTAAGGCCTGGTACAACAAGGGAAATGCCCTGTATAATCTTGGAAACCTTGAGGATGCCCTGAAAAGTTATGAGATGGCCCTTGCCTATAACCCGAAAGATGCCATTGCATATACGAACAAAGGAATGGCTCTTGCAGATCTTGAGCGGTACGACGATGCAATTGATGCCTATGAGGCTGCTATCAGCCTTGACGCAACCGACCTGAAAGCCTGGACCTCTCTTGGACAGGTGTATACGAAACTGCGAGAGTATGATAATGCTGTCCGGGCATTTCAGATGGCTTTAAAGCTCAACAAGACAGATTCATCGGTCTGGAAGAATATTGGCGATGTCCTCATGCTGGAAAAGCGGTACGATGAGGCACTTGCTGCATATGAACAGGCCATCGCATTAAACCGGATGGATTCATCAGCCTGGATTGGGAAGGGAACTGCTCTGAATAACCTTGCCAGATACAAGGAAGCTCTGGGCGTATTCGAGATAGCCTGCTCCATGTCTCCCCTGTTTGCTTCAGGATGGGTAGGAAAAGGGAACAGTCTTTCCGGACTTGGGCAGATACAGGAGGCTGATGGTGCGTATGAAGCAGCGCTTCAGCTTGACCCGAGGAACAGTCAGGCACTTGCCGGAAAGAGTAAGAATCTGGTGACAACCGGCGATCCGGAGACTGCACTCCAGTCCCTGCAGCTAGCCATTGCCGCTGATCCGACAAATATGGCCCTGCTTGGCCGGCTTGCCGAGATATATGAAAAAATGGGGCGGTATCAGGATGCTCTTGATGTCTGGAATTCAGTCTCCCTGAATGAATCTGATCCTAACCTCGTCAGAAAAGGAAAAGCGATGACTCTGGTCCGGGCAGGCAGGGAGGCTGAAGCGCTGGCTTTATATCGGGACGTTCTTGGATCCGATCAGCAGTCAGGGTTTGTGTATGAGCAGTATGGGGATGTGCTGGCACTTGCCGGAGATACCCCAGGAGCGGAGCATGCCTACCGAAAAGCGATGGAGATACAGCCAAACCTGACCGGGATCCTTCTAAAGATTAATGCACTTGAATCCACTCATAAAGAGACTCCGCTCACAATCTTCCCAATCCTACTCGGACTTATCACCGGATCTCTGCTCCTGGTCAGAAGAGAGCGGTGATATTCCCGTCTTCTCCGCATTCTCCCAGGTACCTGATAAGAAATCTGTCCCATGACGGAGTAATAAATGCACTTTCCCGGTAATATTCGTAAAATACAGGATTAATGAGGACTGGTGAGAGTATGGCAACTCCGTGTGCACCAGGGACCATGGCATCATGGCGGGCAAAAATAACCGTCCGGTTTATCCCTTCACGTACTTCTTCTGCAGATTTTGAGAGATAGGGAACAGTAAGCCTTGCCTCATCTGCAAAGGAATACAGATCCATGGTCGTCTCCTGGAGTTCTCCGGTTCCGGTGCGGCCAAATTGCTGCGTCTGTGATAGAATGCAGGCTATAGTCCTGCATCCCTCCTCATCTCCGGCAAGGGCATGAAGGTCTTTTGCAAACCGATCCAGCCGCTCGGTGAGATAATCAGCCTCTTTTGGATTAAGGAGTGCGATTGTCTTTCCCTGACCGGGGGTCTTCATATACTCGTCGGTGAGATTTTTTGCATACTGCTCCACCGATTCATCCGGATGTGCACTGATATATGAGATCCAAGGCTTATATGGCCAGCCATCTGCCGGTTCTGCCTCTTCACTGGCGATCAGGTATGATGCAGACGGGGAGAGAGCGGAGAGAACTTCAAGGCATCCCATCATACATGAGTCAAACCCGACAAGGTCGATATCCCATGACCCAAGGCCTTTTGTCAGATCGTCGATGGTCAGCCCGTCGTCGCCATGGTTCTGGTCAAAGAGCATCCCGGTATATGCCTGCCCGTGGCCAATGAAGATGAGGAAGAGCCGATCATACTGATACTTTTTGTTGATGTATGAGAGGAAAAATGCGAGTGATTCAGGATCCCCCATACTGGCATTGCGAACCGTTTGAATTGACCGGTTGCTGTTGCCAAGTTCCCCGTCTGCAAGGTCTGCTTTCAGGTCGTCAAGCCCGGCGATGGTCATCCCCCTCCATCCGGGTTTGTCTGTACCACCATATGCTGCAAGAATTGTTATCCGCTCTGAGAGATTTTCAGCACCCTTTACCACCTGTGTAAAATCATCGGTGATAAGCCCCATCTCCTGCTCAAGGGTTCCACCAGATGCATAGAGAGCGATAAGCAGGGTGCTGTTTTCATCAGCTGCTGCGGAGATGCAAATTGCCGATATGATAAAAAAAAAGAGACATATCAGGGAGATGTTCTTTCCTGTATTCCCTGCGTAATGGATTAAATTACTGGTTATTCTCTTCAGGTTCCTGCAATGCGGTGATATTTGTCTCACTCTCCACGAGTTTTATCTCGCCATTCTCTATCTGGAACACCTGCATCCCTGCATAGACACCAGGTTTGTTCCCATATTCTGCATAGAGTGCCTGGGCATAGGTGCCGTCCGGGAGGATGTCATAGATAAGTTTTGTATTCCCGGATATATCGAGAGCACCTATCTCAACCCACTCTCCACCGGTTTCGGTATCTTCGTCCACTTTCCATGCATATGAATACATCGTATCATTCGGTTCCAAGTCAAGGTTTTGCCGTGAGAACTGAATAATGCCATTTGGCCGGATTGTATACGGGCAGGCAACAAGCCGTGTCTCACCGGTCTGTGGATTGATATATATGTTCAGCACCGCGGTAGTATTGAGTGATTCCCTGATCAGATCAATTTCTGACGTATACAACACCGATCCTGATGGCACAATGCACTCAAAGTTCATTCCGAGGAGTGCATAGTTGTCTTCGTTATTCATATCCTGCAGGTAGTACCACCGACCATCCCACTCAGGCAGGGTGTACTCGCCGTTCTCATCAGGGTCAAGTGGCTCATTACCCAGGAGAATGAGTTCGTCCCCGTCAGCATAGTAATACTCAGCATAAACGGATGCGGTGTTTGTCGGATCTTCAATAAGAAACCCCGAATCAGATCTCATGATCTCCGGTTTTTCAGTGTCCTGGCCTGAAATCTCGAGGAGATTTACAAAGAACGAGTCCCACCCCGGAGTAATCCGTGCATCATCACCCAGTTCCTCATACAGGTCAGGGGTGATACGGCTCGGGGACATAATAGACAGTCCGCCAGATTCGGGCACATACTCATCATTCCGGTGGTACAGGACCGTTTCATCAATACGCGTGGTAACGACTGCTATCTCATCAGCAAGGTCAGGGGTCTGGTTCCCGATAGCTTTCAGGAATGATTTGAGGTCTACTGAAGTCTCTCCCCCTTCCCGGTTGTCTGACCCATATCTGGCAGGTACCTGGTATGCTTTTCCAACAACCCGGTATCCTTCAATGGACTCAGTGTAGGGCATCATACTGGTCCCAAGGCGGTCCAATGCCTGAATGAGAGCAGGGATCTTTGTAAGATCGATGACCGAGAGGGTTTTTCCAGTATCATCCCTGTTCATGTATGTATCAACGATGATCTGCCCCAGTTCCTCAAATCCAATTTCAGGGTTTTCCCCAAGAGCTTTAATCCAGGTTTCATACTCCCATCCTGTCCCTGGTTCAGTCTCTTCTGATCCGATCAGGAGTATTCCGTATGGTTCCATGGCTTTGGCAACTTCAAGCGCTCCCATAAGGCAGGCGTCATACCCGATAAGGTCATATGTACTGCCGGATGCCTCAAGTGCCTGCGAAATATCCGTGAGTGAGAGTTGCCCGTCGGTGATCTCATCAACACCAAATCCGTCATACCCCCCGCCATGATCCCAGAATACAAGGATCTTCCGGTCAGCCGGGAAATTCTCTCCGATCCATGAGAGGAAGTGCTCAAGGGTTTTCTTATCACCCATGTCTGCATCCGGGTCATGATACAAGACATCCTCAGTATTTCCGATCACACCGTCTGATGCATCCTCCATCAGTTCTTTGACGGTGACATAGGTAATCCCACCAAATCCTGGCGTTTTTGATCCCCCGTACCCAAGAACAATCTGGAGATTTTGTTCGCTGGTCTTGCCATACCCGTCAAGAATTTCCGCGATATTCATGGTCGCTGACTGTGTTTCTGTCTCCAGATCACCGGCTATCATGTAGATGACAAGGAGGTTTTGGATCTGTGCTGGTGATATGTCATCCTGTGTTTCTTCCCCCATCCCTGCCGGAGTTATCCAAAGTAGCAGGAGAAGGACAAAAATGTGTGCTGCCCTCATCGGTTTTTCCGTAATCTTCAATAGCTTTTCCAGCTTTATTAAATCAGTTTAAATCATCTTCGGATGAAATACGGCCATCGCAGCACCAATAAGTGGTGCATCTCCGTTCAGGGGGCTGAATATGCAGGGTGGGAGGTCAAGGTACCGGTCAGTATAGACAAGTGCCTGGTCAAGCAGGTCTGGATTCCTCTGGATGACCGTTCCGTCAAGGATGATACAGTCAGGATCATAGGCGACAATCACCGATGAGAGTCCCCGGCCATTCACTTGTGCAAGGGCATCCCGAAATCCAGCATATCGGGGATCAGTAGCTGAGAACCGGAGAATTTCGGGTGTCGTTGAATAAATACAGGGAAGATCATGTGCGGTACACCACTCCCTGAAAAAGAATGGAATTCCTCTCCCTGAAGCATACCCTTCCCAGTGACCAGAAAGACCACAGGTGCAGGTGAGATTATACGTCGTATCAACCGGGAAATGACCGATCTCCCCTGCGTTTCCTCCCCGGCCGGTGATGACCTTTCCATTGGTACATATTCCGCCCCCGATTCCGGTTGAGATGGTGATGTAGACAACGGTTTCATATCCTCTGGCCCCTCCGGCACAGACCTCACCCAGAACGGCTGCCCGGCAGTCATTTTGGAATATCACCGGAAGGTTGGTTGATTCTTTGAGGGGGGCAACAATCGGGACGAAGTCAAAGGGGATGTTCGGGGGATGGTCAAGGATCCCCTCCCTGATATTGAGCGGCCCTGCAGCAGCAATGCCAAGACCGGCAAGGGGGATATCTCCTGCAATATCCATGAGGGCCCGGGCAATAGCCAGAGGTATGTCCTCTGCTTTCCCTTTGTTCGGCGTTGGAAATTTCTCAATCCTTACAACCTTTCCGTCCTCACGAACCAGCCCGACACGGGTATTGGTTCCCCCGACATCTGCTGCACCGGCGATCCGCCCTTCACCCTGCTGCATGCTCCTCTGATGATCTGCCGTATGATGAAAAGAACCTAGTGGTATCAGGTGCCATGATAGGTCAGTTCATGGAAGGGCAGTTAGCAACTCTATTCACCGGGATTGTGGTGGTATTTCTCATCGCCGTCCTCCTCCTCATCGTCCTGTACCGGGTAAAGATCCCCTCAGTCGTTGCATTTTTAATCGCTGGGTTTCTGGCAGGACCGTCCGGTCTTGGCCTTATCACCAATGAAGAGTCTATCAGTTTCTTTGCAGAACTTGGGGTCATCTTTCTGCTGTTTACCATCGGTCTTGAGTTTTCCGTATCACGGATCTTCAAATCAAGGCGATATGTCCTTATCGGGGGGATGGTTCAGGTATTATCTACCATTCTCATCTTCACCGCCCTGATGCAGATTACCGGGATGGATCTTGCCCATGCCTTCTTCTGGGGGATGCTGGTCTCCTTGTCATCAACGGCCATCGTGATGAAGGTGCTTGCTGACCGGATGGAGGTTGATAGTCCGCACGGGAGGGCAACGCTTGGTATTCTCATCTTCCAGGACCTGATCGTCATTCCCATGGTCATGATTACCCCCGTCCTTGCCGGCACAACTGATACGGATGTCTCCCTTGCCCGGCTTCTTATCGGGAGTTTTGTCATCATCGCGGTGGTGTATGTTGCTGCAAAGTATGTGGTCCCGGCTCTTCTCCTTCATGCGGCCAGGCTCAAGAATCGTGAGATGTTCCTCTTCATCGTTATGGGGACCTGTCTTATCGTTGCATACCTGACCAGTGAGTTCGGGCTGTCGATGGCCCTTGGTGCATTCCTTGCCGGTATTATCATATCAGAGTCGGAGTACAGCACCCATGCGATGTCCAGTATCCTCCCGTTCCGGGATCTGTTTACCAGTTTCTTCTTCATATCCATCGGGATGATCTTTAACCTTCAGTTCTTCATAGAAAACCCGCTTATTATTGCAGAGCTGGTCCTGCTGGTCATCGGAGTCAAATATGCGACCGGAACTCTTGCATCCCTGCTGGCAGGTCTTGCCCCCCGGGCCTGTGTGATGACCGGGATCTCCCTTGCCCAGGTCGGGGAGTTCTCCTTTGTCCTTGCGACAACCGGAACCTCGCTTGGGTTTTTCGCCCAGGACTCCTTTCAGCTCTTCCTTGATGTGTCAATCGTAACCATGGGTGTTGCTCCGCTCCTCATGGGGTTATCAGGGAAGATTGCAGCCCCGCTCTCCTCTCCCCTCTGTCGGATCATGCCAGACCGGAGCCATGTGGTGGAGACCGAAGAACAGGGGCCGGAGGATCACATCATCATCGTCGGATATGGTCTGAACGGGAAGAACGTGGCAAGATCAGCAGATATCGCCGGTGTTCCCTACCGGATCATTGAGATGAATCCTGATACCGTACGGGACGAGAAAGCGAAAGGAAAGCCGATCATGTTTGGGGATGCAGCCCAGGGTGAGGTGCTGAAAAAGGCCGGGATAGCAAAGGCCCGTGTTCTGGTCATCGTCGTCAATGATCCCTTTAGCACTCAGCAGATTGTCCAGACGGCACGGATGCTCAATCCGGCCATTCATATCATTGTCAGGACCAGGTACATGGGAGAAGTCGCCACCCTTATGGATCTTGGTGCTGATGAGGTCATCCCTGAGGAGTTTGAGACGGCGGTTGAGATCTTTACCCGGATTCTATACACCTACCTGATACCGACAAACGAGATTGACCGGCTGGTCAGTGAGATTCGGGCAGGCGGATACCAGATGCTCCGGAGTATTAACACTCCTTCCTACTCGTTTGATGACCTTCGGGTTTTAGTGCCTGATGTGGAGATACGGACAATCCGGATTGCTGATGATTCACAGTACGCCGGAAAAATGCTGAAAGAGACGATGATCCGAAGTCAGTATCAGGTATCGATCGTTGCCATCCGGAGAGGTCAGCAGATGACGGTCAGTCCGGGTGGAGATGAGATGCTCTGTGGAGGGGACCTGGTGATGGTCCTTGGAAGTCCGGAGGATATCATCAGGGCATTTTCTGCCTGATTTTTTCAGTCTATTCTGTATCGATAAACCTGATTGCGTCCTGGTATGCATGCGGTCCGGAAAACCGTCTCATCTCCTGCAGGTCATCAGAGACGATGATAACCGGCCGGCCGTTGGTTACCGCAAAGGTGAGGGTGCATTCCCGGTATTCACCGATGGAGATCCCCTGTGGCAACACCGATGCCGGTGTGAATGCAAGGATCTCACATGCATCATCAAAGGGCTGCTCCTGGAAGAAGTAGTAGAAGACCTGCCAGGCATTGAGCAGATCAGAAACGACAATGGCATCCCTGACTGCCGGTTCAAGGGCGGTCAGACGCATCCGGGTGCAGACAACATCCTCGTCACAGTCCTCGAGGATTCTATCCACGATATCAGAGAGTACTGCAAAGGGGATGGGTTCATCATTCATACTTTACGTATAAGACCTGTGAGAAAAAGGGGTTTATGGGTTTTCCAGGCATTGATTTCCCGATCAGAGGATCCGGTATCCTGTGGTAACCCGTGCAGTTACTTCAACCGATCCCGGTTCTATTGGAGTAGACGGGGCTCCTGCAGCCATCTGTACAGATCGGGAGTCCTGATTGTAATAGACCGGCGGCTGGTAACTTTCATCCACGGTGACTTCGTGAACATCTCCAAGTGTCTTGCCCATGGCAGCCATAACGGTCTCAGCATCTGCCTGTGCCTTCTTCACGGCAATGGCTAGGGCTTCCTTCCGAAGCTCTGCGGTCTTCTGCTGGCTTAAGGTAAACTGAAGGGAGCTTACGGAGTTTGCACCTGCGGCAACGGCAAGGTCAATGAGATCTCCAACCCGATCAATCTTCTCTGTCTCGATGGAGATGGTGTTTGACACCTGGTAGATGGTGACGTTGTCACCGTACTTTGCTTTGAGGGCGTCATCCGGGTAGTATACTTCAGAGATGTAGTAAGAGGTGGTACCAATCTCCCGTCCGGTCAGGTTCCCCTTGGAGGGATCCCGAAGAGCGGACATGACGGTTTCCATCTTCCGTGCATTCTCTTTTTGTGCCGCCTTTACATCAGGATTCTTTGTCACAACGGTGAGTTCAATCTGAACCCGGTCAGGGGTCGCTTTGATGGTCCCGCTTCCGGTGACGTGAATGAGCGGGATGCCATCGTCTTTTGTCTCCGTGGCACTGACGGAAATCGTACTGGTGATCAGGACGATGAGCACCAGGCCGGTGATAAATGCGTTCCTGTGCATACCAACAGAGTTGAATGCTATCCTCATACCCTTTCCTGTGACTTCAACAAAGTTGGTAATTATCAGGGGGGAAGTACTCATGGCAGTTGAGAGGTAATATGTGGGAATAGTGAGAGACGAGGATATCGACTGGACAGTATATCACCTGATAATAGGAAATCCAGGATGTACCTGTGAGACACTTATTGAACAGACCGGCTATGCCCAGGATATCGTCAATGCGTCACTAGCGCGGCTGAAGCGGTATTGTCTTGTGGATATCCGGGATAATGCCTGGCGTGCCTGCTCAACGGAGGAGATTGTGCTTAAACACCAGATGGCGGATATATTTTCAGACGGGCTTGAATTATCTGGCGGGGTAATCAGGTACAGGCCTGCCGGAGAGGAGAAGAAATGATAGTTGTTCTGAGGATTGGTCACCGGCCCCAGCGGGATATGCGGGTTACCACTCATGTTGGTCTTACAGCACGGGCTCTTGGTGCAGACGGGATGTATATTGCTGCAGATGATCGCGGTGTTGTGACAAGTATCCGGGATGTTGCCGACCGGTTTGGTGGCGAGTTCTTTGTTGAGGACAAGGTCGGGTGGAATTCGTGTATTAAGAGGTGGAAACAGGATGGCGGGGTCGTGGTCCATCTTACCATGTTTGGCCTGAACCTGCCTGATGTCGAAGAGGAGATCAGGACAAAGGAGAAGATCCTGGTCATTGTCGGTGCAGAAAAAGTTCCGGGCGATCTCTACCAGATGGCTGATTACAACGTGGCGGTCACAAACCAGCCACACTCTGAGATTGCAGGGCTTGCGGTGTTCCTTGATCATATCGCTCCGAATGCACTGCATCGTGAGTTTCCGGGGGCTAAAGTCCGGGTGTATCCGAATGCATGCGGTAAAACGGTGGAAGAACTCTGAAGCGGATTCTCGTGGCCGGATTCTCGACCCGGCATGTTGTGTTATCTGCCATCCGGGCCGGGTATGAGGTCTGTGCGGTTGATCATTTCTGTGATGCCGATCTCCGGAAACATACGGTCTGCTGCATGCCGTTTGAGGAGCTGGCCGAGCTCCCCATCCGAATCAGGGAGATGTGCGGGAGGTATGCCATCGATGCTATCATTCCAACTTCCGGAGCCGAGATCCTTGAAAACCTTCCTGCTCCGGTCTTCGGCACCGATGCTCAAACAGCACGGCAGTTTCTGAACAAAGGGTTTGTACAGGACTGGTTCTCAGGGCTTGCTATTCCGGTCCCACCGCTTGCAGAACCAGGGGAGTTCCCGGCAATGCTCAAGCCACTCTCCGGTTCAGGGGGGTGGCGTAATACCATAGTCAGTTCCCCGTCGGATATCGATGCATGGAAAGAGGCCTTTCCTGATGAACCATTCCTGCTGCAGAGGATAGTGCAGGGAATTCCTGCATCGGTCTGTGTTGTTGCCGGATGTGGCCGGGCACAGGCACTTGCGGTTAACCGTCAGATTCTCCGGGGTGAAGGCCCGTACCGGTTCGGGTTTGCCGGTTCCCTGACCCCCTTTGACCATCCACTGCAGGATCAGATGATCTCCTATGCAGAACGGGCAGCAGCAGCGTCTGGGTGTCTTGGTATTCTTGGGATTGATTTCATGGTCAGCGATAGCGAGGTCTATGCAATTGAGCTTAACCCCCGGTTTGTAGCAACCCTTGATACCATCGAGACCGCGACCGGGATAAATCTGGTGAAAATACACCTGGATGCCTGCCAGGGAGTTCTGCCAGATGCTATGCCAGTTCCGAAGCAGTATGCCCTCCGCCGGATTCTCTTTGCTGACCGGCAATGCGCCGTTCTGGATGATCTCTCCTTCCTTGCTCCGGGAGTTGCCGACATTCCGGTCCCTCCCGCCTCATTTGAAGAAGGAAGTGCGGTTATTAGCGTGTATGGATCCGGGCCTGATCCGGCGTCTGCACAGATGGCACTGGATACTACTATCAGGGTAGTGGGGCAATATATACGGTGATGGCTTCCCACGAGGAGATACTGGCTGACAAGTCTATTTTTGCATATCTTCACCGGATGATTGGGGATGAGGGAATTGAACTCATCCGGCGGTTTCCGACAGATAAGGAATACAGTGATGAAGAACTTGCAGAGGTCACAAAGATAAACCTGAACTCAGTCCGGAATACCTTGTACACTCTGTATGAACACCGGCTGGCAAAATATCGCAGAATAAAAAATAACGAGACCGGCTGGCTGACCTATCTCTGGGAACTTGAACTGGACAATATGTATGATTCAGTCTCAAAGGATCTTGAGATAATTCTGGAAAAACTTCGGAAGCGGTACAAATACGAGAGTGAGAACGCATTCTATAGCTGTCCGAACTGTGGAAACACAATCACATTTTCGGATGCAATGGATTCACAGTTTGTCTGTCAGGAATGTGAAAACAAGATGGTTCATTTTGACAATGACCTGCTGGTGAATGCTCTGCAGAAACGTATTGCACGTATTGAAGAGAATCTCGGTCATGTGTAGTCCGGGAGACGAATATTTATCTTTTCTTTCCGATGCAGGGTGTGATCCCGGAGTCATTGAGCATTGTCGTGTTGTCCGTGATGTTGCGATCCGGATTGCATCTGACATCGCCGGTGCAGGAATAAAAGTAGACGCTCAATTAGTTGCTGCAGGAGCGATCCTTCATGATATCGGCCGGTCCAAAACTCATGGGATGGGCCATGCTGATGAAGGAGGGATTATCTGCCGGTCACTTGGGTTTGATGAGTCCCTCTGCCGAATTGTTGAGCGGCATATCGGAGCCGGTCTTCAGGCCAACGAACGGGCAGAGTTTGGACTTTCTGCTGTTGACCGGATTCCTGAAACGCTGGAGGAGAAGATTGTGGCCCATGCTGATAACCTGGTGAAAGGAACCCGGGTGATAAGCCATGAAGAGTTTGAATCATCGTTGGAACGGTTTGATGAGCCGATCAGGGAACGGTTTCTTGCACTGGCAAATGAACTGGAGCGGCTGAAAACGCCTGATCCTGAATCTTCATAGAATAAGTCTCTTTACAACCGGTAACTCCCTGAGTTCATCGATGACTCCGGGGGGCATTTTTCCTTCGGCGATGATCACCAGGCGCGGCTCTTCAGAGAGGTGGGGATCAGTGACAAAAACCTGCCGCAGGCCTATGTTGTGGGATGAGAGTATGTGAATGCAGGCATCAACAATACCCGGCCTGCTCGCGTCCTGGGGTATGACGGTGATGACAGAGAGAGAGAGGCTCTCAGCAATGACGGAGAGATCAGGGGTGGCCCGCATATTTATGAAGATGTCCCGAAAGGGTGAGGTGAGGATACGGCGGGCGGTGGCTTCGACGACCCTCCGGTCAACATGGAGTTTGGCGGCAACCTGCGTCGCTGCCACCGCGATGGTATTACATGCGATTTTCCCATCCTGATTTACTCCGAATCCGTTTTCGAGAAGAAACCTGACGACCCGTGTTTGTGACGGGGAATCTTCAAACCAACCGAGAATCGCAGACCACATAGATCTTTTTCTGTTCTTCATTGGTATTAGACAGTGGGTCTTCTCCGTGAGTGGAATAGATAAGTTCTTTACGTACTACATCGACCTTATTCAGGCACAGAGACCCGATGTTCAGGATACATTCTGATCTCCGGTAATACGGTGCAATTATTGTTCATTGAGCGAGGGTATCCGAGCCAGGTCAAAGGAGCAAGGTTGAGGGCCTTGTCGCGAAGGCGTTCGAGCGTTCAAATCGCTTCCCTCGCATTCTTCTTAAAATTCTTCTTGTCATTGAAAGTTATTTTTAAGTTATTATGTTATTCAAATGGCTTATTCATAATAACGAGCCCTGAATTTTGGCAAACCTCTCTCGCATATCGGGAGGTGACGTCAAGGTCAATATTCTTCGGGATCTTTATCATCCAGTGGATTTTGGTTTTTGAGATACTGGGTTTTTCAAAAAAATTAAAATTCTTATTATAACTCCATCCATTTTCTAGTTATGAATGAAAACCGTTTAAAATCATTGTCTTCGGAAATCACGAATTTGCATCCTGCAAGAGCGGCAGTAGCAGCATGCAGTGCATCCCTGGGATTTATTGGGTATTCTGTAAGGAGGTGATGTGCAGTTGTTATCACTTTTTTATCAACGGGAATAAATTTCAAGTTCGCGATATTGAGAAAAATTTCAGACAATCTTACCGCATCTTCATGCGAGAACTCTTTTTTGATTTTATAGAAGTACTCATCAAAGGTAAGATAAGAGGTGCATGCGGAAACCGATCCCGTTTCAATCATGGAAATAACAGATCTACACCATTCACCTTTTACTCCAGAGTCACCTGATGCATAGATGACCATATTGGAATCAAGATAATACATTATTTATCCAACTCTTTCATGGAGCATTTCATCATAATCACTATCAGAATCAATCTTTAATATCCGATTGTGTTCATGGGCAAACTGAGAAAACCGGCTGGAAGCTTTTCTTTCTGATGGGATAATATGCAGAGAATCATCCTCCTCATAGAGAATAATTTTTTTCCCAGGAAAAAAATCCAGGTTTTTTCTCATCGTGTCTGGAATAATGATCTCTCCATTATCACCGATAATTACTTCAATCATATTCATAGGATTTAATGTATTAGATTTGTGTATGATGTATTATTACCTATCCGGGGTAAGAACTGCGATCCTACCTAATATTTGCTGTTTATCCACTATTTTCCGATAGGTGAACTCTTTCATGATTTTTGATATTGATTACACCCATTGAGGATTAAGTAATCTCCCATTTAACGTGCTAATCATCGTTGTCACTTTGTCCAACGATGTATCTAAATAGTATTGTACTAGTACAATATTGTATGAGTTCGATCTCGAACATGGAGACGGCCCTTCTGGGGCTTCTCTCTGAAAGACCGATGTATCCGTATGAGATTGAAAGAGACGTGTGGGAGCACGACATGCGGTACTGGACCGAGATCTCACTCTCATCCATTTACAAAGTTCTGGAAAAACTCGAGAAGAAACTGCTCGTTGACGTAAACCTGACCGTCACCGATACCAACAAGGTCAAGAAGATCTACTCCATCACTGAAAAAGGAAAAAAGGAACTCAAAGAGAGGATCGTAGAGATCATGTCTGAACTGGAGATCACCATCTACCAGATTGATCTCGCCCTTGCAAACCTGCACCTTCTGACGAAAGAAGAGGTGAACGAAGTTCTGGATAAATATCTAAAGTCCATCGATGAGCGTGTCACCTGTTACCAGGAACTGGAGCAGTTTCTCCTTGAACACAAATGTCCGGTGGGAAATCTTGCCCTGTCAAGGAGACGGCAGTTTCTCATCAAGGCAGAACGGGAATGGGTTCTTAGTTTTCTTGATGAATATAATGCAGAAGCCGGAGGGGAAGGAAATCAGAGGCGATTGAACTTTCCGGTGTCAGGGTCCATAACCTGAAGAATGTCTCGCGTATCTTCCAAAGAACCAGATTGTTGTCTTTACCGGAGTATCAGGAAGTTTCTATCACGAATCAGGTGCAGAATTGCAGGATAAAGGTGGCTCATGAGTAATTCAGTCATACTGGATGTATCCAATTTTTCATTTGCGTATGGTGATGTACAGGCGGTAAAAAATGTCTCATTCACGGTGAAGAG
>Ga0208825_1001490_pt1 | contig 17631 bp, 14 predicted proteins | sample AD_UKC113_MetaG_FD_184450 | JGI IMG/M metagenome (GOLD analysis project Ga0208825, IMG submission 184450) | Active sludge microbial communities of municipal wastewater-treating anaerobic digesters from Hong Kong - AD_UKC113_MetaG (SPAdes)... | ecosystem: Engineered > Bioreactor > Anaerobic >...
CGGCTGGGGGCATGCTGGCCGGTTGGCATCCACACCCAGTCTTGGCCGTCCCAACGGGCAATGCCTTGTGTGCGGGTACTGGCCCAGAGTTGGCCACCTTGGGTCAACATCAAGCTGGTTGATTCTTCCTTGCGCTTTTGCCATGGCGTTGGAACTTCGACAAACCGTTCTCCTTGCAGGCGTAGCACATAGCCGCCCCAGGTACCAATCCAAAGCGCGCCATCCTTGCTGCCATCGGGAACGCGCAAAATGCTGCGCACCGTCAAATTGGGGATGCCATCGGCGCTGCCGTAATGCCGCCAATGGCCGTGTTCATACCGGGCCACGCCCTCGCCATCACTGGCAAGCCACACCCGTTGCTGGCCATCTGTCATGGGCTCGATATGCAGGTCCCAGACGCCATTGGCACGGTTGCCCATGGTGCTGATCAATTGCCATGGACCCGAGAGCGGTATCCGCAGAGCGCCACCATCGGAACCCACCCACACTTCGGTGGCACCTTGGCTGGTTTTCAATTGCAGGAGTGCGCGAATACGGTCGGTGGAGGCATTGGCCTGCAGCTGTTGTGTGTGGGCGATGGGGGGCTGCCATGTTTGACCGTCACGCATGATGGCCAAGCCACTGCGAGTGGCGGCCCACACTTCGCTGGGTTTGCCATCGGGTTGGATCAGTGCAAGTTCGTTGACGAAATCGCTAGGTAGGGCGCTGTTGCCGGTATGCCAGCGCACCCACGCGTTGTCTTGCAGACGGGCTACGCCACCGCCCAACATGCCGGCCCACAGTGCAAATTGGCCATCATGCAGCGGTTGCAGCAACAAGTTGCGCACTTCATTGGTGCGTGGTCCTGCACCGGTGATATCCACGCGGGTACAGGCCCATTGCCCTGTACAGCGCACCAAACCTTGACCAAAACTACCAAGCCAAGTGACCGCCGGGGTGGTTTTGGTTGCGGGCTGCATGGCGATATCGAAAATTTCGTAATTGGCCAGCATCTTTGGCAGCGGCAGGTGCTGCCAACGCTGGCCATCCCAACGGGCAACGCCGTCACCGCTGACAAAAATGTGGTCTTGACTCCCGTGTGCAATGACCCGAATGCGGCGAACACGATGATCGCCGAACGGTGCGCCCAGAAATTGCCAGAGGCCATGCCGCCTGCGATAAACGCCTGAACCTTCAAATGCCGCCAGCAGATCGCCCGTGCGCGTTGTGGCCAACGCAAGCACTGCGCGTTTGCCCATCCCGGCGATGCCCGGCTCCAGCGCAATGCGCCCACCATTTTGCCTAGCCAAGCCTTGCATGGTGCCAAACCACACCTGGCCATCGGCTTGCGCCACGATGGTATTGACGGTGGGGTCGGGCAGGCCTTCGTCGGCCGCAAACACATCGGCAGGCATCCATCCACTGGGATCGGAGGCCAATGGCGCGGCGGCGGTCTCTGTCTTGTTGGACGCCGCACCGATAGAGGGCAGCGACGGGCTGCCCACCAGCCAGAGTGTGGCCAATGCAAAGATCGCGCTGAATTTGGTGACGTGGCGAATCATTTGCAGAATGCGAAAGCAAGTCTTGTGCCATACGCTTCCGAATGGGTTTGCCGCCACTCCGCGCCCAGCAGTGACGCACAACGTCAGTTTTGGTGTGGCTAGCCCGCTGGCTTGGGTGCTGTAAACCCTGCGCATGGGTCGGGCCGGGCGCTAGCCGGTATCCGCTGCACGGCGTCATACGGGGCGGCATTTGCATTGGGTTCCAAGAATCCCAGCGTGCTTGGGGTCAAGCCGGCGCGGTGCAACCAGAACGGTACCGCGATATCGCTGCGCACATGGCCGTTGCCGGCAATCAGCACGATGCCGGCTGCGTGCTGGTGCAGCGCTGTGCGTATGACATCGGCCATCACCACATCACGAGCGATCTGCGCCTTGGCCATCGGCACCACCATGGCCTCGGGTAATTGCCCGCAATGGCTATCACGTACTTCGGACGATTGCGCCGCCAACACGCTGACGGGCAGTGCATCCAAGCGGTAGTGGGCGATGAGGTCGGCAGGCAGCGCATCGGCAAACCCGGCACGCACGATGTTGGATGCCGCGGCGCGTGACAGATTGGCGGCATATAGCGGCAGTTGGTATTGCCGGGCCAGTTCAATGACGGGCTTGTAATGCGTCCACTCCCAACTGGATTTGGCGGGTGCGGCGCGGGCAATCACGCAGTCGGCATCGGTGCAGTCGCGCATCGCGGCATCCAGATCAGACTGGCGTTCGCGGTCAAATTGCTCCATCGCAATGGCCGGCCGCCAGCCTGTGGCCAATTTTTCGCGCAGCACGGCAATGCGGGCGGCGTGGCCGGCGGCGTTATCGTGGACTTCGCCCAGCAGCAATACTCGTGGGGTTGCAATGGCGACTGGCGTCGGCGTATGCGAGCAGGCAAGCAATGCGCTGAGGAGTGCCAGCAATGACAAATTACGAAGCATGGGAAAGGCACGGATTCAGGGGCTTCAGCATGCCACAACAGCATCGGTGGCCTGTATTCCAGAGTGAATGCGTTGAACACACGGTAGCCACCATTGTGGTCAGGCTATTGGGGAGTACTCATGCGTAACGTGTTCAAACATACGGCTCTGGCCATTGCCTTGTGTGTGCCTATGGCGGGGGTACAGGCGGGTGAGGCGGCATCGCAATCGGCAGTAGTTGCTGTCAATACCGAGACTGCGGTCGCAACCCCACGTGGCACGACATTCATTGTGCCTGAGGGCTGGGGCCATCAGCGACATGGCAGCGCCACATGGCTGACCCCACCCGAGGCCGATGGTTCGCGCGTGGTAATCGCGGATGCCACCGAAAGCAGCGCCGATGCAGCAGTTGCGGCGGCGTGGGCAGCCGTAGGCGCGACGCCCAAGTTTTTATTGGCGACCAATGCCAACCCGCGTGATGGCTGGGAGGAGCGGCGGTTTTACGATTACGACGTGCCGCAAAATGCCAAGCGTGCCATCAGCGCGGCCGCCTTGCGGCGGGGCAAGACATGGACGGTGGTACTCAACGACATCGATCAGGGGATAGCTGAAAAGCGCAGCGCGCAAATCGGAAAGATCTATCAACGCCTACAACCCGCTGGCTACGTGCGTGAAACCTTCGCCGGGCGCAGTGCTCATCCATTGGATGCGGCCCGCCTGCAGCAAGTGACCAATTTTGTCGAACAGATGCGCAAGGATTTTGACGTGCCCGGTGTCGCCATCGGCATCATTCAGGATGGCAAAGTAGTGATGGCACGCGGCTTCGGGGTGCGTCAGCTGGGCAAGCCTGCCAAAGTCGATGCCGATACCCGCTTCATGATCGCCTCTAACACCAAGGCGCTGACCACGCTGATGCTGGCCAAACTGGTGGATGCCGGCAAGCTGGATTGGAATGCGCGTGCCGAAGATGTGTATCCCGGCTTCAAACTGGGGGATGCCGCCACCACCGACAAGGTGCTGGTGAAGCACCTGATCTGCGCGTGCACTGGTGTGCCCAGGCAGGATATGGAATGGTTGTTTGAAGGCGAAAAACAAACCCCCGCCAGCGTGCTGACAACGCTGGGTACAATGCAACCCACCAGCGGGTTTGGTGAACTGTTCCAGTATTCCAACCCGATGGCTGCGGCTGCGGGCTATATCGGCGGCCAAGTTGCGTACCCCGGTAGTGAGCTGGGCGCCGGCTATGACAAGGCGATGCAGGCGCTGGTATTTGATCCCTTGGGCATGCACAACACCACCTTCGATTATGCCAAGGCGCAAACCGGTGACTACGCTGCGCCGCATGGTTACGACATCAACCATAAGGTGCAGGTCATGGGCATGGGGTTGAACGACACCATCATCGCCTCGCGTCCGGCCGGTGCGGCGTGGAGCACGGTGGACGACATGCTCAAGTATGTACAAATGGAAATCGACCGTGGCCTGCTGCCGGATGGCAAACGCTACATCGGCGAGGCTGCTTTATTGCAACGCCGTGAGCCGCAAATTGCCCTCGGCGTGGACAAGAATTATGCAATGGCCTTGATGGTGGACAACAGCGACGGCGTCACCGTGATCGACCACGGCGGCGACTTGGGCGGCTTTCATTCCAACATGATGTGGTGGCCGGAGCAGAAAGTGGGCGCGGTGATCCTGACCAACGCCGACGAGGGCGTGTACCTGCGAGGCCCGTTCAAGCGGCGGCTGATGGAGTTGATGTTCGATGGCGAGCCGCAGGCGGTCGCTGCCGCCACCGCTACGGCCAAAGCCAATCGCGCCGCATTCGATGCGCAGCGCAAGTTGTTGCAATGGCCTGCGGATGCTAAGGCCCTAGCGGGCTTGGCCAATCGCTATCACAACCCAGCACTGGGCGATTTATGGGTCAAGCGCAACCACGGCAAGGTCGTGTTTGACGTGGGGTCGTTTTCTTCCGCTGTTGCCACGCAACCACAGGTGGATGGCAGTTTGGCCTTCGTGACCATCGATCCGGTGGCTGCCGGGTTCCCGTTTGTCGGTGCAGTGAAGGCTGGTATGCGCCAGCTCATCGTGCGCGACGGCCAGCATGAGTACGTGTTTGATGAAGTGAAGTAGGGCTGCCGCAAACGCAGCGGGTTGCGTTCGCATGGGCGGTACAATAGGCGATTGCCACGTCCCATGTGAACGCAGCCTCATGAATACCCCCGCCGCCAATCTGCCGCAGCAGCACGTCGAGTCCACCCCGCTGCGCTTCGTCACCGCCGCCAGCCTGTTCGATGGCCACGACGCCGCAATCAACATCATGCGTCGGCTGATCCAGGCACAGGGTGCGGAAGTGATTCATCTGGGCCATAACCGCTCGGTCGAGGATGTGGTGCGCGCGGCCTTGCAGGAAGACGCCGACGCGATCGCGCTGTCGAGCTATCAGGGCGGCCACGTCGAATACCTGAAGTACATGGTGGACATGCTGAAAGCGCGCAACGCCGCGCACATCCGCGTGTTTGCCGGCGGTGGCGGCACCATCACCCCCGAGGAAATCCGCGAGCTGCAAGCCTACGGCGTGGAACGCATCTACCACCCCAATGACGGCATGCACATGGGCTTGGTGCACATGATCGAGGATGTCGTGGCGCGTGCCGAAAAGGCGCGCCTACCGGTGGATATGCCGCACAAGGTCAGCTTCGACAACGAGATTGAAATCGGCCGCATGCTCAGTGCCATCGAGGAGCAGGCGCTGGACGAAACCACGCTCAATCATCTGCGCAAAGAATGGCAGTTGGCCGGTGCCAAAACGCCGGTAGTGGGCATTACCGGCACCGGTGGTGCGGGCAAATCTTCGGTCACCGACGAACTGTTGAACCGCTTTCTGGCGCAGTTTCCGGACATGCATATCGCGGTGATCTCGGTGGACCCGACCCGTCGCCGCACCGGCGGCGCCTTGCTCGGCGACCGTATCCGCATGAACGCGTTGCGTTCTCAGCGCGTGTTCATGCGTTCGATGGCCACCCGCCGCCAGCACATGGCGACCAATGTGGTGCTGAAGGATTGCATCGGCTTCCTGAAGTCGCTGGGCTATGACCTCGTTATCGTCGAGACCGCCGGCATCGGTCAGAGCGACTCGGAGATCGTGGATCTCGTCGATTTCCCGATGTACGTGATGACCAGCGACTTCGGCGCGCCCAGCCAGCTCGAAAAAATCGACATGCTGGATTTCGCGGAACTCGTCGTGCTCAACAAATTCGACAAGCGCGGTGCCGAAGACGCACTGCGCGACGTCCGCAAGCAGTGGAAGCGCAACCACGTCCGCTTTGATGTGAAGGATGGGGATGTGCCGGTCTACCCGACGATCGCGTCGCAGTTCAACGATCCTGGCCTGAACTGGATGTTCGCCAACCTGTGCCGGCTGCTGCGCGAGAAGCTGGCGCTGGATGTTGGCCAGTGGACGCCGACGCTCAATACCGAGCTGAAAGAGCCCCGCGCCACCGTGCTGATTCCGGGTTCGCGGGTGCGCTATCTGGCCGAGATTGCCGAGCAGGGCAGGGCGATCAATGCGCGCATCGAATCGCAGGCGGAGGTCGCCGATCGCGCGCAGTCGTTGTGGCAGGCACTCAAGGAGCTGGGCGATGCCGCGCTGCCGAAGGCGCTGGAGTTGTACCCCGCCGAGGCCGTGCTTCCCTCTCCCTCCGGGAGAGGGACCGAGGGTGAGGGTTCGGCGTCGCACCCTCACCCCAACCCCTCTCCCGAAGGGAGAGGGGCGCAAGCGCCAGATCGCTCGCTACTCACCCTGCGCCAGCGCTACAACGACGCCATCCAGTCGCTGGATTCCGAAGCACTCAAGCTGCTGCGCGAGTGGCCGGCGCGGCTGAAATCCATCGTCAAGCCGGTCAACGAATACCAGGTGCGCGATAAAACCATTCGCGTCGAAAACTACCGCGAATCACTCTCGCATCAGCAGATCCCGAAGATCGCCGCGCCCACCTACAAAAGCTGGGGTGAGTTGCTGACTTTCCTGCAAAAGGAAAACCTGCCCGGCGCATATCCCTATACCGGCGGCGTCTATCCCTACCGCCGCACCGGCGAGGACCCGATCCGCATGTTCGCCGGTGAAGGCACGCCGGAGCGCACCAATCGCCGCTTCCACTACCTCAGCGTGGGCCAGCCTGCCGCACGGCTTTCAACCGCCTTCGACAGCGTGACCCTGTACGGCGAAGACCCGGCGCCGCGCCCGGACATCTTTGGGAAGATCGGCAATTCCGGGGTCAATATCCCGACCCTGGACGACATGAAGAAGCTGTATTCCGGCTTCGACCTGTGCGCGCCGACCACCAGTGTGTCGATGACCATCAACGGCCCGGCGCCCATTATCTTGGCGATGTTCATGAACACCGCCATTGACCAGCAGGTGGAGAAATACCTGAAGGCCGACCCGGCGCGTTGGGCAGCAGCGGAGCACAAGATCGCGGCGTTTTTCGAAGGCCGCAACCGCCCGCGCTACGAGGGCGAACTGCCGGCCACCAATGATGGTCTTGGCTTGGCCTTCCTCGGCATGACCGGCGACCAATTGGTGGATGCCGACACCTATGCCCGCATCAAAACCGAGACGCTGAAAACCGTGCGCGGCACGGTGCAGGCCGACATCCTGAAGGAAGATCAGGCGCAGAACACCTGCATCTTCAGCACCGAATTCGCACTGCGGATGATGGGCGACATCCAGCAGTATTTCGTCGACCACGGTGTGCGCAATTTCTACTCGGTGTCGATTTCCGGCTACCACATCGCCGAGGCCGGCGCGAACCCGATTTCGCAGCTGGCCTTCACGCTGTCCAACGGCTTCACCATCGTCGAGTACTACCTTGCGCGAGGAATGCGCATCGACGACTTCGCGCCGAACCTGAGTTTCTTCTTCAGCAATGGCATGGATCCGGAATACACCGTGATCGGCCGCGTCGCCCGCCGCATCTGGGCCCGCGCCATGCGCGAGCGCTACGGGGCATCGTCCCGCAGCCAGATGATGAAGTACCACATCCAGACCAGCGGCCGCAGCCTGCACGCGCAGGAAATCCAGTTCAACGACATCCGCACCACGCTGCAAGCGCTGTATGCGCTGTTCGACAACTGCAACAGCCTGCACACCAACGCCTACGACGAGGCGATCACCACGCCCACGGAAGAGAGCGTGCGCCGTGCCGTCGCCATCCAGATGATCATCAACAAGGAACTGGGCCTGAACTTCTGCGAGAACCCGTGGCAGGGCAGCTTCATCGTCGACAAACTCACCGACATCGTGGAAGAGGCGGTGTACAAGGAGTTCGAGGCGATCAGCGAGCGCGGCGGCGTGCTCGGCGCGATGGACACCATGTACCAGCGCGGCAAGATCCAGGAAGAGTCGCTGTACTACGAACACAAGAAACACGATGGCAGCCTGCCGCTGGTCGGCGTCAACACCTTCCTGCCCAAGGAACACGGTGGCGACATCGTCACCGAGATCGAACTGATCCGCTCGACCGAAGGGGAGAAGGGGCAGCAGATTGCGAACGTGGCGGGGTATCAGGGCAACCGCAACGAGTTTTCCAGCGAAGGACTGCGTGGGCTGCAAACCACCGCTCGCGAACGGCGCAACGTGTTTGCATCACTGATGGAGGCGGTGAAGACGCATTCGCTGGGACAGATCAGCCATGCGTTGTATGCGGTGGGTGGGGAGTATCGAAGGAATATGTGAGCACGCCGATTGTCGCCTGAATCTCTGACACCTGCACCTGCATGGGTTTTGCCGACGCACTGTACTTCCGGTCTGTGCGGTGACGCGCTATCGTTTCGGCATGCTGGCAATCAGGGTACGCAAGTGAAAGCGACTGTCGTGGGCTTAGTCACACCGCATGTCTTGCAAATTATCGACCTGGCAAGAAATGCCGAGGCGGGGATCAATGTGGACTGGCATCTGCGTGCCACGGTGGTAAAGACGGTGAGTGAGTTGGGCGATCAATACAACGCCCATGAATTGCTTGGTGCCTATATCCATGGGTTGGAAGTTGCGGCCAAGGATGTCGGGCAGGCCCGCAAGATCTACGCGAATGTATTGCAGACCGCAGCGACACTTGCGGCTGCAACGCTCCGATAAGTACGGGCCGGCTTTTGGCGGTTGGCGGCGAGCGTCTAGCCCCATCCATCATCCATCTCGGATACGTGTCACCCGGTGGCGGTATTCGCGCACATTGTCGCCATCGATGCGCGTTTCCCGCGTGCCCTTCACTTCGTCCACTTTGTCGTCGTTGTCTGCACCGGTAACCGGTTTGGCATCGACCCGCGTCTCGCGCTCAAAGGCGTGTGATTTGTCGGTATTGCGGTAATACCGATACAGGTACCAATACAGTCCGGTGGCCCCGGCTGGGCCAAGCAGGAGTAGTTCAAGTCCACCATCGCTCATGACGAGTGCCCCATCATCCAAAGTGCAATCCCTTCCAAGAAGGTGCCAACCGTGATTGCAGCAGCCAGCAGTTTCCATTGCTGTACCGGCACGCTGCCCATGGTTTCACCGGTACGGCCATTCACCGCGATGTAGTGCAGCATGCCGCCATTGGCACCGGGTTGATGGTAGGAGTACAGCCAGACGGGCAGGTACATTGCCACCCAGCGTGTGCCATGTACCTTGAGACGCTCTTGTTCCCAGCGCACGCCACGGTCGTATTGATCCACCGATTCTTCCACTTGCGCGCGCGCGATCGACAGTAATTGGTCTTCCAGATGCGGGCGTAGTTGCTCGACATTCAAGTCGCGTTTTTCAGATGTGAAGCCAGACAAGTAAGAGGCATTCCACTTCACGGCATTTTTGGTGTCGAACGGCAAGATCGTATTGATGATGTTGTTGGTATTGACGCCGGTGTTCAGGTTGCCACGTTCGGCGGAGGATTCCAGCGGCAAATCGTCCACCGTGAAGTCCACGTGACGGGCGACTTGGTACACATCGGCGTCGTAATAGGTCTTTTTGTTGTCGTCGTTGCCGCGGGTGTATTCGCGGGTTTTGATTTCGGCAAAGCCGGCCACATCTGCACTGACATTGCCATCCACGATCATGTACGGCAAGTACACACCAACGACGTTATCGGGGGTGAATTGTTCCTTGAAGGCCTTCAGTGCAAAAAATTGACGTTTGCCTACGAACTGCCGAATCCGCGCCACCGCATCATCTTTTTTGATGTGAAATGGCAACACGGCGTCGGGGACCGCACCGTTGGCGATTTGTTCGTTGACCCCAAGCACATGCCGGCACCAATGGCAGCGTGCGGTCATGGCATTTTCAGTGTTGACCGTCACCTCGGCACCGCAGCCGCTGCATTTGAACGTCATCAGCGCGCTGACATCGGCGGCGATGGCTTGCGCGCCGGAAGCGATGATGGTGCCTTCGAGTTGGTCGATGTTTTCACCTAGGCCAAACTCTTCTTCCACCCGTGCACCGTGCCATTCGTTACGGCAGTACAAGCAGATCAATACATCGGTACCGGGGCGCTGCTTGATATCGGTAGCGCCACATTTTGGACAATGATTGAGGCCATCCTTGAGTGCATCTGCAGCCGTGTCGATGGCAACAGGATCGGGGGCTTCCAACTCGTCACGGATGGGTTTGGGCAGTGTTGCCGGGTCGATGGTGCTGCTTCCCGGCAACGGGGGGACGTCACGGGGTGAGCCCGGGCCGCTGGGGGGCAGCGGCGGCGGGGTAGTGTTGTTTGACATGGTGATTGCCCGGTATGTGGCTTACAGGCCTAGCGCCTTGGCTTTCAGCGCGTCGTAGTCGGCTTGCGAGATCAAGCCAAGATCCAGCATTTCTTTGGCTTTCTTCAACTTGGCGATGGGGTCATCCGCAGCTGGCGCGGGTGCTGCCACTGGTTGCTGCAAGCCGGCCATGCCACCCATCATGCCGCTGGCCATACCGATGCCCATCATGCCTGCTGCGCCGCCATTCTCACCAGCTGCTTGCATGCCTGCAGCCACACTGGCCTGCAAGTTGGAATTGCCACGCGCACCCGACAACGCATCGGCACGCTGCACCGTCTTCAGCAGTTCCTTGGTGTTTGCGTCGTATTCGATAGAGATGATGGCGGTTTTCGCAATCATCAGGCCACGGTCGGACTTCCACTGGTAAGCCGCTTCCACGGCATCCGACAGACTCTTGGCAAACCCGATTGAGTCTTGTTGCAGCTTGCTGATGCGGTTGCCCTTGCTGGGGTCGTTTGAGTACAGACTAAAAGCAGGCGCCAGTGAGCCCACCACTTCGTTGAACAGTTGACTGGCGGCAGCATTGTCGAGATCGGTGAAGTCGAAGACCTGGCCCGGTTGCAGATAGGCCGCCGGCACGAAATTTTTCACGAACAAAATGGGATCCACGATTTTCATCGTGTACGAACCGCGCGTCACCGCACCGACCTGGGTGTTCAAGTACGCATCGTCCCAGTAGATTTCGGACTGAGTACCAAACCGATTGTCTGGCAGTTCTTTCAGCGAGACGAAATAGGCCGCCTGCTGCGAACCCGGTTGCCCACCAAACTTGAAGCGTTCCCAGCTCTGCATGATCAATGCGTCAACCAGCCCGTCACCGGCGAAGATCGACTTCGAGTTCAGGTCGTCTGACTTCCATTCATAGCCGCCGGCCTCAGCGGCAAAGCCGGTGATCTTGCCGTCTTGAAAGAGCAGCAAACCGTAGCCTTCCGGCACGATGATCTTGGAGCCGTTGGTAATGATGTTGGACGAGCCATGCGTATTGGAACCGCGTCCGGCATTGGTGCCATGCGCTACCGCAGCAAACAACGCGGCGGTGGAGGGCAGGCCGTCCGGGATCGTGTAAAAGTCTTTCCACTGGTCGCCCAGCATGCCACCGACTGCGCCTTTCACTGCCTGAATCAGACCCATGACATCTCTCCGTGATATGTGCCCGGGCACCGTGCCCGGCGTGCCCGGCAACTATACATTCTCACAGGCATAGCACGCGCCAAGCAGAGCGGCTTGCGGCTAAACTTGCCCGGCATATTGCGTAACCATTAATGGAAGGAATGGCATGGGACAACAACCCGCACCGCTATCTGCAGCAGGCAAGGTGTTTACGGTGATGGCGGTGATCGAAGCATTCACTTGGGCAGGCCTGTTGCTGGGCATGTACCTGAAGTACGGCAGTGGCACCACCGACATGGGCGTGTGGTTGTTCGGCCGCTTGCATGGGCTGGCTTTTCTGGGCTATGTGGTGGTTGCCATTGTGGTGGGTTCGCTGTTGCGTTGGCCGCTTTGGGCGTTGCTGTTGGCATTGTTTGCGGCGGTGCCGCCACTGTTCACACTGCCGCTTGAGGTGCTATTGCGTAAGCGCGGCTTGTTGACCCGTTCGGGCAATTGAATGCGGCGGCATGAGGTTTATTCCCACGCAGCCAATGTGATGATCAACTCGGCTTGAAAGCCTTTGTTGGAGGAGAGTGGCAAACTGAATGTTGTGGCGGATGTCATGGTGACGCGACTGGCGCTGTTGCTCAAGCCAGCAAGCGCAGCGGCAGATTTTTTGTCGGTGGCCCAATGATCATCCGACATGACGTAGCGCAGTATCCATTGTCCATCTTCCCCGCGCTTGGCAAATAGCACCACCGTGTCGCGGAACAGGTATTCACCAGGGATGTGTTGTTTCAGAAACAATGCACCATCGATTTCATAGCCAGCATTCAGGACCGCCAGATCGATAGAGAACGCCACCTCGCTGCCAGCAAGTATTTTTGAGCTGTCCAAGAATGCGGAAAATAGTGTAGGCGAGCGTGCATCTTTGATCAGGTTGCCGCCGGCGTCGAATAGTTCTGAATACTGCCTGCGCACTGCGCTTTCCTGGGCTTTGCTGCGTTCAGTCAGTGTGTAGGTATAGGCGCCGCGCGGTGCCAGTGTGGTTTCGATGTAGTAGGCGGTCTCGACCTTCTTGCCTTGTTTTCGGGCTCGTTCAACCTCGGGTGGAAATGGCAGTGCCTTGAATTCCAGCCTCCCGGTTGCCGCCATATCGCCGAACAAAAAACGCACCAAATTCTGGTAGCCATCTTCAGAGTTGACGATTCCAAAATAGCCGCTATGGCTGCGATTGACGAAGGCGCGCGGGCACCCAGCCACGTAGGCATTTTCGATTCTCACCAGACCGTCACTCATTTGCCCTACCGCCATCGAGGACAGACCATGGGCAACGGCGTAATCGCGGCTATTGGTGCCCACCAGACAAAAGAAACGTGCAGCAGGAAAGCCACAATTACCAAGGGTGTTCACTTGGTCGATTGGGGTGTTCAAATAATCCGCCATGCGGGGGCGGCTGAAGTTGTTCATGTCATTCATGGAGAGGAAACTGGGCACATTGATGCCACCCAGCTCGATACCGTTGTGTGGCGTGGCGTAGGTGAACACCTTGTCCACCATCGCACGGATCTCGGCGGTTGCCACATCCGGGTTTTGCAGCAAGCAACGGCAAATCAACCCACCCATCGAGTGGGCGACTAGGTACACCCGGAACGCCTTGCGCGCCGCTACATCCTCTCCGCACACGCTGTCTCGCAACCGCGTAATCCGTTGCCCCAATGCGGTTGCGGCTTCCGTGATTGACGGGGTTTTGCCACTCCCAAACGCAGGATCAGCCTCGTCGTAGTAGCGATGGATGACGAGGCTGCGTGCCGGTAACTTGTCGGATTGTTCGCTACCTGCGGCATACACATCGCGGTAGTTGTAATCCTTCATCAGCCGCACCAGCGGTGACTCGAAAACAAACTTGACGATACTGCCGTCCTGCGCTTGGCGAACTTTGGTGGAGCCAGCCTCAAAGCCCATATAGGGCGTTGACGTAGTCTGCACGATCTCGTCACGGGTCATGGCATACCCGCGCACATAGATAATAGGAAAAAACGGGCGTTCAATCTTGGCCATGGCAAGCATCCGTGCGTCGCGATCCAGTTCCATTCACCAACGTGCGGTTGCGCTGCAAGCGGACAGTCAGCCGTCACCCTTGGCTACGGAATTCCTCAACGAAATAGCCCCAGCAGTCTGCGGTTTTTTTGGCAATGGCCGGATTGCGGGCGGCGGTGACTTCACACATCGGTACGCCATAAGCATCGTCATCAGTATTCAAGAAGAGGTGCGTGCATTCATGCACCATGGTCTGAAATTTGCTGTCAGCAGGCCGCTTGAATGGGCGATACAGTGGCGATGAGTTCCAGCTCAAGTTGAGGATAATGCGGAAGTTTTGTCCCTGTGCCTGGGTCATTGGTTTTTGCCCATCGGTAAAATCTTGCCAGCCATCCAATGGCATCTTGGCCGCTGCAAACTCGCCACCGCAACGCTTTTGTAATTTGGAAAATGTCACATTGATGTCTTTGACATTGATCATGCTGGCCAACATCGACAACTTCGGGCCCAATTCGCTCATCCATGCAGCGCTGTCGTCACCAAACCATTTTCGGCTCTCCGCCTTACCGCCACCTTGTTGAATTTGCATGGCGGCGCCGCGCAACGTCCCGATGATCGTGGGCTGTAGACCAAGCAAGATTTGTTGGTCACTGGGGCCAAGATTGTGGCAGTGAAATCCCATGGTGTTCTCCTTGAGTGCGTGGAAAATCGGTAGGAATGGAGCGCTCACCTTGCTGTTGATGCTGTGGTGGCAGACCGGTGGCAGACCGCAAGCGGTGTTGCTGGTATAGCCAACGAATAGCTAGATCACAAGCGGACAGTTGGCATATGCCGAAGTGTGAATGCGGCTTGTGGCGAGAACGCAGCAACGGAAGACAGGGCAATAGCACGCGATAATGAATACGCGGCATAGCACCGATCATGCAGCCGCGCGTCGCGCCAGTACGCCATCCAACGCCAGCTCGGCACGGAAACCTGCAATCTCCAAACGGCGTGCCACTTCGCGCGGGACATCGCGGCCCGAGGTCAATTTGTTGGGGCTGCCAGTGTAATGAAACAGCCGCGCGCCGCGTTTCAGAACGCGCGCCAGTTGCCGGTAAAACGCTTGCGAATACAACTCGCCAGCGATCCCAAATCGCGGGGGGTCGTGCAGGGCGGCATCAAAAGTGGCATCCGGCAGTTGCGCGATGGCATGCGACACATCGGCATGGGTCAAGTGCAACTTGCCCCCGCTGGCATCCGGATCTGGTGACCACGGGTTGAGCGTGCGCAGCCACAGCACATCATCATTCTTTTCGAATGAGGTGATCCGTGCTGCGCCTGCATCCAAACAACAGGCGGCGAAATACCCCAGCCCGCCGCAGGTATCCAGCACAGACTTGCCGGCAGGTTGCACCAAGGCCACTTTGCGGCGCGCATCGTCCAGTGGTGATTCTTTCGAAGTCGGCAACATCTTGATGCCATCGATTTCAAACGTGGGCACGTTCCATTCGGTGGGAACAAGCTTGATCAGCTTGCCCGCATAACGCGAGATGGGCAGGAAATCTTCGCCATCCCACCAATACAGCGTGCGGTCTTTCAGCTTGCCGGGGTAGGGGTAACGCACCCCGCGCCATTGCCAGTCTTCGGCAAACAGAACGATGTCATCTTGATGGCGGCCCAGATCTAGCGAAACGCATAGGCTTGTGGCACCCGTATCGCGGGCGTTGTGCAGGGCGCTGCCAAGGGCGTGTGTGAGTAATGGTGTGTGCTGGCGTGTCATCGGTTCATGATACTGGGCATGCGTGCTGTCATTTTTGCGGTGATGCATGGTGACCGCCGGCGCAATCCGCTGGACAATAGGGCCACGTCCAACTTGTCCACCGTGCCATGCGCGTTTTTTATTTTGTCTTGATTGCTCTGGTGGTGTGCATCAGTACGGTGCTCCACGTTACCCCACTGTTGTTGCTGGCCCTGCTCAAGGCGCTGCTGCCATCGCCGCGCTTGCGGGCGGCCTGCAATCCATTGTTGAGCGGGTTGGCGGAGAGTTGGGTGGGGGTGAATAACTGGATGTGGAACCATCTGACCGATACCCGCTTGGCCATGACCGGCGATGCCAGCCTGCGCATGGATGGGCATTATCTGGTGCTGGCCAACCATCAGAGCTGGGTGGATATCTTGGTATTACAGCGTGCGTTCAATCGGCGGATTCCACTGTTGCGTTTTTTCCTGAAACGGCAGTTGTTCTGGGTGCCCATGCTTGGGTTGGCGTGGTGGGCGCTGGATTTCCCGTTTATGGGGCGCTACACGCCCAAGCAAATCGCGCGCAATCCTGATCTGGCCAAACGCGATATCGCAGCCACTCGCCGTGCTTGCGAAAAATTCCGCGCCATCCCGGTGTCGATCATGAACTTTGTTGAAGGCACCCGTTTCACTGCCGAGAAACACGCCAAGCAAACTTCGCCGTACCGCCACTTGCTGAAGCCAAAATCCGGTGGTGTGGCCTTTGTGCTGGACGCGATGGGGCAGGGCTTGCACGCCATTTTGGATGTGACGATTGCTTACCCCACAGGCAGGCCTGCACTGTTGGATCTGCTGATGAACAAGCTTCCCGAGGTGCAAGTGATGGTGCGTCAGCGCGAGATCCCGCAAGAGTTCATTGGCTGCGATTATCAGAATGACCGCGAATTTCGCGTTCACTTTCAGCGCTGGATGAACCAGCTGTGGCAGGAAAAAGATGCCGATATGGATCGGTTATTGAAACTGGCTGAAACTTGACCAAAATCAATCTATTGTTGCCGTGTATGTTCAACATCCCGTTATCCCATCAACACCTGTCCAGGAGTGCGTCATGAATGCCACGACCCGCCCGCGCTATTCGCCAGGGTTACGCCGCCTGCATTGGTTGATGGCGGTCTTGATTGCGCTGGCATACCTGCTGATTGAGCAACGCGGCATTTTTCCGCGTGGTAGCGGCGGCCGCATTGCGATGATGCAGGGCCACTTCTGGATGGGCATCACAATCTTCCTGCTGGTGTGGGTACGCTTGGCAAGCCGCATGCGCAGCGGTGCACCTGCAATCACTCCACCATTGGATCGATTTTCGGCAATGGCATCCAAAGTCATGCATGTGGCGCTGTACGCATTCTTCATCGTGATGCCGCTATTGGGTCTGGCCACGGCCTGGACGGATGGCAAGGAAATTTTCATCCCCTTCACCCATACCGCACTGCCGGCGTTGCTAGCAGAAAACGAAGCACTGGCGCACCAATTGGAAGACCTGCACGGCACGATTGGCGAGGTGTTTTATTGGGTGATCGGTGCGCATGTATTGGCGGCCCTTTGGCATCACGTTGGGCGTCGCGACGACACCCTCAAACGGATGCTGTGAGGGCAGGGTGGGCTTGACCTTGGTCAATTCGCAGCGGTGGATGTGCGCGCACAATTCCGACGATGCGCTGCATCGCGCGTATTTGACTGAGCACAACGATGGAATACCGAGTGACGCTGGCCACGGCGGCCCCCAATCTTGCCGTGATTGACGATGCCATCCGGGACGCGGATCCGGCCGCATTGGTAGATCAAGACCCGGCGGATGGCACGCTGCGGGTGACGGCGTGGATCAATGCCGAAGAACTGGCAGCGGTATTGGCGCAGGCAGGGATTGCGGCCACCCGCGTGGAATTGCAGCCATCGGTATGCTGTGGTGATTGCAGCGGCTGATCGCACCGGCTGACCGCATCAGCTGGCTAGGGCCGACCGGATGCAGGATGAACCATCGTCACGCGCTGACTTGTGTATCCTCGCCGCGCCCCTATACTGGGGGTGTCGGTGATAGCGACATTCCCGGGGGTGCACTGGCTTCGACGGGGGTAGCGAAATCGCACGGCGCATGCCGAGGGGGTAGCTTTCCTCGCTAATCCAGCTGCAAAACTCATAGTTGCCAACGACGACAACTACGCTCTGGCCGCCTAAGGCCTAGCCCCGAACCCACTTGTGCCTGTGCTCGTGGATGTAGGGTCATTATCACGGGATAGGTTCCGGCGGCGACCCGCCAACCGGCTCCGAAACTTAGCGGGTGTGAGTGCCGGCGTGCTTCGCACGGTGTGTTGTCGGCATTCGAGATCAAACACCGCGCTAAGCATGTAGTGCCGGGCATGGAGCATCTTCGGACGGGGGTTCAATTCCCCCCACCTCCACCATATTGAAGGGCTCGGATAGTCTCCGGGCCCTTTTTCTTGCCTGAAATCCCCGCACCACGCGGGGTTCCGGCCATCGGTGCTGCGGGTGGCCTG
>Ga0208825_1001493_pt1 | contig 17584 bp, 13 predicted proteins | sample AD_UKC113_MetaG_FD_184450 | JGI IMG/M metagenome (GOLD analysis project Ga0208825, IMG submission 184450) | Active sludge microbial communities of municipal wastewater-treating anaerobic digesters from Hong Kong - AD_UKC113_MetaG (SPAdes)... | ecosystem: Engineered > Bioreactor > Anaerobic >...
CCGCTAACAAAGTGTATATGCCATAAGGGTTTTAGTGGGTATTCAAGCGTTGTAGCCCGCTCAAACTTTCGTGTCGGTGGACAGGAAACTACTCCGCAATCCCTTACGGCACATACACTCGACCGTTATGCACAAGCGGAGAAAAGACACAGCTAAATGACAATGAATCGGGAAATAGACTATATTAGATCATGAGACAACTTATTTTCAGTATTTTAATTTTGGTATTGAGCAATAACCTGTTTGGACAACATTCACAGCCCGATACACTTATTGCAATGCCTTTTGTTGGTCAAATTAAACTTGACGGAGAATTAAATGAACCTTGCTGGTCTGATGCAGTTCCGATTGAAAATTTTACTCAAAGGGAACAAAATGAAGGAATGTCTGCAACCGAAAAAACACGGATTGCTGTTGTTTATAATAAAAACGAAATGTATATCGGAATTTGGTGTTTTGATAGTGAACCCAATAAAATTTCAGCACAGCAAATGAGCCGTGATTTTAGTTGGGGAAGTGATGATAATATAGAAATTATGATTAGCCCTTTCAATGACAATCGAAACGGTTACTTATTTGTAACAAATCCCAACGGGGCTTTGGCTGATATTTGGGTGGGCGATGAGGGCAAAGATTTTAATAAAGACTGGAACGGCGTATGGGATGTAGCCGTGCAAAAAAACGAACAAGGTTGGTTTGCCGAAATGGTTATTCCTTTTTCTACGCTGAAATTCACCAAAGACAGCACACAGGTTTGGGGTATAAATTTTGAAAGGAACATCCGAAGGAAAAAAGAGCAATTGATGTGGCAAGGATGGTCAAGATTGTACGATATAGAAAAAATATCTCAAGGGGGGAAAATTTCAGGACTTCATAATATTAGTCAAGGGACAAAAATTGAAATAAAGCCATACCTACTTGCAGGCACTCAACTAAGCAGCGATAAACCTACTAATACTGCTAAAATTGGAGGTGAGGTTAATTTTGATATTACCCCTACTTTCAAATTAAACTTCACTGCCAACACCGATTTTGCACAAGTTGAATCGGACAGGAAACAAATAAATCTGTCGAGATTTTCTCTTTACTACCCCGAAAAACGACAATTCTTTCTGGAAGGGAAAAACTATTACGATTTAAGCATTGGAAGCGTAAGGCTTTTCTATAGCCGAAAAATAGGAATTGACCAAAATAGCGTAGTTCCAATAATTGGGGGAGCGCGCCTTTTTGGTAAATTAAACCAGACCAATATAGGTGTAATGTCATTACAGACCTACGCAAAAGATTCTATTCCTACAACCAACTATTCAATAATTCGTGTAAAACAAGATATTTTCAAACAATCAAGTATTGGTTTAATAAGCACGCAAAAATATTCCGACAAAGGATATAACCGTGTTTATGGTGCGGACTTCACATATTCCACATCCGAGATTTTCGATAATAAAAACCTGATTATAGGCGGAGAATTTGCTTTGTCTGAAACCAAAGTTTTTGCTAATAATGACAATTTAAACAAAGACAACCTTTCCTATAATGTTTTTTTAAGTTACCCAAATGATGTAATTGAATATGATTGTGGGTTCACAACGGTTGAAAAAGGGTTTAATCCGGAAATGGGTTTTACTAATCGAAACAACTATCAAATGCTTTATACCGAACTTCAATTCAATCCGCGCTTTAAAAAACTTCCGTTTTTCAGAAATTTAATCTTCAAACCAATTGATATTAACTATTATATCAATGAAGAAACAAAAGAAACAGAGTCAGTTTTTTATGAATGGCGTCCATTCGGTTTCGAATCAAAAAGTGGAGAATTTATGGAGTTTAACGTACAACATATATTCGATAAACCTACTGAAGATTTTGAACTGATTGACAGTATTTATATTCCAGCAGGTGAATACTGGGATAACCGTTTTGAGATTCAAGCAAGCACTTTCAGAGGACGAAAAATATCTGCAGAAACGGCTGTTAATGTTGGTGAATTCTATACCGGACACAGGCAGGAATTTTCACTCGCTACTTTTTTCAATTTCAATAAACATCTTAATGTAAGTCTGGATTGGCAGCGAAACTACATAAGTTTACCCGAGAAAACCTTTACAACTGATGAAATTGGCGGACGTGTTGATTATGCTTTCAATCCTAAACTACAAACCAGTCTGTTCGCCCAATGGAATAATGAAGACAATAATATCTTGCTGAACTATCGCATTAACTGGATACCAAAAATTGGGAGTTTCTTCTATTTTATAATCAATCAAGAATATAATACTGAAAATACAATCAAATTGGAACGAACAACTATTATCGGAAAACTCATATGGCGTTTTGCAATTTAAAACAGTAAGATTATGTTTATTAAAAATTGCATAATTGACAGATATACAGATAAAAACAAGAACCGCCAGTGCATAACAAGCGGTATAAAACATTGGGGTTTAAGTGGTTATTCTAGCGTTCTTCCCCGCATCAAGTTCGGTGTAACTGGACAGGTTTGTAGCCCGCAATCCCCAACGATTTCATACCGCCGACCGTTATGTGCCATATCACTAAAAAAGACCGTTAAATGTTTGTATTAGACAAAGAAAAAAATAGAATTATAAAAATCAAATCAAAAAATTTCTCAGATTTAGGAATTAGAGAAAGAGAAAATTTACAAGTTTGGTTAGAAAATAATCCAGAAGCATTTGGAGAAGAATTACTTTTTATTCAAAAAGAATTTGACGGTTTTGACGACACAAGGGAAAGACTTGATTTATTAGCACTTGACAAACAAGGAAATATTGTTGTAATCGAAAATAAACTTGATGATAGTGGTAGAGATGTTACATGGCAAGTTTTAAAATATGCTTCTTATTGCTCAAGCCTTTCAAAACAACAAATAAAGGATATTTATCAGTCATATCTAAATAAAATTGGCTCTAACGAAGATAGTGAAACCAATATTTCAGAATTTTTGGAAACAGAAGATTTTGGAGAAATACAATTAAACCAATCACAAAGAATAATTTTAGTTTCAAGAAATTATAGAAAAGAAGTCACTTCCACAGTATTATGGTTATTAACAAAATACAACTTGAAAATTCAATGTTTCAAAGCGATTCCTTACTCTTTTAATGACCAAGTATTTCTAAATATTGAACAGATTATTCCTGTAAAGGAAGTGGAAGAATACACAATTAGAATGGCTGAAAAAGCACAGGAAGAACAGTTAACTCAAGACGAACTTAAAGGACGATACAAATTTCGAATGGAGTTTTGGCGAGAGTTGCTTAACAAATTTAATTCAAGAAGTCAATTATTTTCTAATATTAGTCCTTCAAAAGACAATTGGATAAGTGCGGGTTCAGGAATAAGTGGTGTTGGATTTAACTTTGTTGTTGGAAAAAGTTATGCAAGAACGGAAGTTTATATGTCAAGAAGTAGCACTGAAGAAAACAAATTTATTTTTGATAAATTATTTCAGCAAAAAGATGCAATAGAAGAAAAAACAGGCCCTCTAGTTTGGGAAAGATTAGACACAAAAAAAGCGAGCAGAATTAAACAGGAAATTAATGACGTTAGTCTTTATGAAAAAGAAGATTGGGAAAAAATGATGCATTTTATTATTGCAAGTATGCAGAAAATTGAACCTGCATTTAAAGAACATTTGCAAAAAATAAATCGTGAACTGAAAAATACTTTTAAAGATTAACAAAATAAAAAGATACGGCACATAACATGGTATTGCCAAAAGACGGGGTTGAATTCATTCTTTGAACATTCGGTTAGCAATATCCGCAAAAAATTTTTCCGCTTCCTTATTTTTTGTAATTTAGTAAGCGGTAAAAGTTTTTTGCTCAGGGCGGTTTTCCTTTTCACTATTGGTTAAAAGTAGCCCGTCCTTCGGCAATACCGGTTCCGTTAGCAACAAGGCGAAAAAAGACATGCAATTATAAAAGTTCGGTGCAAACTTGGAGGAATTTATTTTGTTTTTTCTCCCCCCGCAAAAAGAAGAAGGGAAACCCTGACCCACATTGCAGCACATTTCCAAGCCCCCACAAGCCAACGCCCAAACCAAAGGCTTGTAAAAGAGCTGCAATTTTGCCTACACACTCGTGCTGAATTGTTACTTTTGAGCTATTAAGAAATGAACCGACAAAATGAAAAAGGAAATAGACAACAAACTCAACTTAAAAAACATCAAACCAACTGCAATGCGACAATTGGTTTTGCAAGTTCTAACAGAACAAAAAACGGCTATTAGTTTGCCTGAATTAGAACAAAAATTTGAAAAAGCTGATAAAGCAACGTTATATAGAACTTTAAAAACTTTCCAGGAACATCAACTCATTCATTCAATTGAAGATGGCTCTGGCTCTTTAAGATACGCACTTTGCGAAGATTTTTGCACTTGCGAACCAGAACATTTACATGTTCATTTTTTATGCAACAAATGCGGAAAAACGTATTGTATGAAAGATTTACCTGTTCCCCAGCCAGACTTACCCAATGGATTTGAATTTTCCAGTGCAAACTTTGTTGTCAAAGGTATTTGTTCAAATTGCAAAAAATAACTTTGCAACCCGGTTGCATCAACTATATAGTATTTTTGTAGTTGTAATTATTAGAAATAAGAATTTGCAGATGATATATATAGCAGTAATATTATCAGTGTATGTAATGGTTTTAACAGCCATACCTTGCAATGATGTACATGCTGCCAATACAAATTCTGTTTCTCTTGAATTATCAGAACAAAGTCCAAATCAGACAAACGATGTTGATTTATGTTCCCCGTTTTGTTTTTGTCATTGTTGCCAAACACTTTCATTTCCTTCATTTTTTAGTATTTCCTTTATCAATTTAGTTGAAATTACTATAGATTTTAAATTGAAAGAACCTGCAATTTCAAGTCCCGTTGCATCTATCTGGCAACCACCCAAAATATAATTCATTTTTCTTTCTTAAATATTGAGCAGTTGACTTAGACATCCTTGCATTGCCATGATACTGCGAACGTATTAAATTTGAACGCATAGAAAAAAATGCTGTACAGGATTCACATTAATAATTAAAAGAAATCAAATGATAAACAAAATCATAGCTTTTTCAATAAAAAATAAAGCCCTCATTGGTTTAATGACCATAGGGCTTATCATCGGAGGTATCTGGTCAATGACCAAAGTGCCATTGGATGCCGTGCCCGACATTACCAACAACCAGGTGCAGGTGATTACCACCGCGCCCAACCTGGGCACCGAAGACATTGAGCAGTTTGTAACCTACCAGGTGGAACTATCGGTGGCCAACCTGCCGGGGGTTATCGAAATTCGTTCGGTTTCCCGGTTTGGGCTGTCAGTGGTAACAATAGTTTTCGAGGACAATATGGGAACCTACCTTCCCCGGCAATTGGTAAGCGAAGCGCTGGCAGAAATTAAGGAAAAAATCCCGGAAGGATTTGCCGAGCCGTTTATGGCGCCAATCAGTACCGGATTGGGTGAAATTTACCAGTACACGCTTGAAGTTCAGCCCGGTTACGACACTGTGTATAACGACATGGAACTGCGCACCATGCAGGAATGGATTGTAAAACGCCAGATGGCAATGGTTCCGGGAGTAGTTGAGGTAAACTCCTTTGGCGGACGTGGCAAACAATACGAAATCTCCATAAACCCCGATAAGCTACGCAGCATGAACCTGACCATTGCCGACATTTTCGAGGCTTTGGAAGATAATAATCAGAATACCGGAGGGGCTTATATTGAGAAAAATTTTCAGGCCAACTTTATCCGTGGCGAAGGGTTGATGCGTTCGTTGGATGATATTAAAAACACTTTGGTCGCAAACATTGACGGGCAACCCATTTTCATCAGGGATGTGGCAGAAGTGAAATTCGGAAGTTTTGTCCGTTATGGTGCTTTTACCAAAGATGGAAAGGGAGAGGCCGTTGGCGGAATCGTGATGATGCTGAAAGGCGAAAACTCAAACGATGTGATTAAGGATGTAAAAGAGCGAATGGCTTTAATTCAAAAATCACTGCCTGATGGTGTTGAAATTAAACCTTTTCTCGACCGCAGCAAGCTCATTAAAAGTACCACATCTACCGTTGCCGAAAACCTGTCGTTGGGTGCGCTGATTGTTATTTTTGTGCTGGTTATCTTCCTCGGGAATTTAAGGGGCGGTTTAATTGTGGCATCAACCATTCCGCTGGCCTTGCTATTTGCATTTATCATGATGAACCTGTTTGGGGTGTGGGCTAACCTGATGAGTTTGGGGGCACTCGATTTCGGGATATTGGTAGATGGTGCAGTAATTATTGTTGAATCCATGATATTTTACCTCCATCGTAAAAACCTTATCGGAACAAAACTTGACCAGGCGAAACGAAACGAAATTGCCTATAATTCGTCAAGCAAAATGATGAACTCGGCATTTTTTGGACAACTGATTATTTTGATTGTATTTATACCCGTTTTGGCCTTACAGGGTGTCGAAGGCAAAATGTTTATCCCGATGGCTATGACCTTTGGTTTTGCTGTTTTGGGCGTAGTTATCTTGTGCCTCACGTACATTCCGATGATGGCAGCCTTATTCCTCCAACCACCAAAAACAGACAAAAAAACCTGGGGCGATAAAATAATTGGAAAACTCGAAAATACTTATACTCCTGTAATCGGATGGTCGCTTAAAAGGAGTTGGATTGTAATTACCATCGCATTCGTGCTGTTAATTTCCGGTGGTTTTCTGTTTACCAGAATGGGAGCCGAATTTATCCCACAACTCGATGAAGGCGATTTTGCTTTTCAGGCATTTTTAAAGCCGGGAACTTCATTAACCGAAGTAACAAAAACTTCCACCCGACTGGAACAAATTGTCTTGGAAAACTTTCCTGATGAAGTAGAAAGTATTCAAAGCAGGATTGGTGTGGCAGATTTACCCACGGACCCAATGCCTTTGGACATTGCAGATATATTTGTGATATTGACACCAAAAGACCAGTGGACACAAGCCGAATCGAAAGCCGAATTAATTGAAAAAGTAAGGGAAAAAGTAAGTGTTTTGCCGGGTATAAATTTTGAATTTACGCAGCCTATTGAAATGAAATTCAATGAATTGCTGACCGGAATACGTGAAGATGTTGCGGTTAAACTTTATGGCGACGATTTAGAAATTCTGGCAGCCAAATCCGAAGAAATTGCCGGGCTGGTTTCGGGAATTGAAGGCGTGGCAGGTGTAAAAGCTGAAGCCACACGCGGATTGCCGCAGATAACCGTTCATTACGACCGTAACAAACTTGGAAGGTATAACCTGAAAATTAAAGAACTAAATACCATAGTTGAATCGGCTTTCAGTGGTGGCGTTGCCGGAAGCATATACGAAGGCGAGCGGATGTTCGACTTGGTTGTGCGTCTGGACGAGGAACATCGACAGAGCATTGACGACATCCGAAACCTTTTTGTCAACCTGCCCGACGGTAATCAAATCCCTTTAAAAGAAGTGGCAGAAATAAGTTATCAGCCGGGGCCAATGCAAATCAGCCGCGACAATACCAACCGGCGAACTTATGTAGGGATTAATGTTTCGGGTAGGGATGTAAAATCACTTGTGGAAGAAATTCAAACCACCTTAGATGAAAAGCTGGATTTACCTACGGGCTATTATATCCGCTACGGCGGCGCTTTCGAAAACCTCGAACGGGCATCAAAACGCTTGTCGCTGGTTGTTCCGCTTGCTTTGGCATTAATTTTCATGTTGGTTTTCTTCGCTGTAAAGTCGTTTAAACAAACGCTAATGATTTATGTGGCTGTGCCGTTTGCCGCTGTTGGGGGTATATTTTCGCTCTATTTGCGTGATATGCCTTTTAGTATTTCGGCTGGCGTAGGTTTTATCGTCCTGTTTGGCGTTGCGGTACTTAACGGTTTAGTGTTGATTAGCGGTTTTAATGAATTGAAAGAAGAAGGCAAACTCCATATAAACGACATTATTAAAAAAGGTTCAATCCGGCGTATCCGTCCAATTTTATTAACAGCTTCAACCGATATTCTGGGCTTTCTGCCTATGGCGGTTTCCACGTCGGCAGGAGCAGAAGTTCAACGCCCTTTGGCTACTGTGGTGATTGGAGGAATGTTGACATCAACCTTGTTGACGCTTATTGTGCTACCTATTCTCTATAAATTTGTTGAAAGTGGCGTTAAAAAAATAAAAATGCCAAAAACAGCTTTAGGGATGTTTACCGTTCTTGTTGTGATTGCAGGTTTGGGAATTTCAGGAAATGCCAATGCGCAGGATTCTACGATAACATTGCCACAAGCCATTGAAAGGGCAAAAGAAAACTATCCGGCAATTAAGGCAGCCAAATTGGAAGTTGACAAACAGGAAGCATTAAAAGCTACGGCATACGAACTGGGAACGACTTCGATTTATACCGGGAAAGAAGAAGTAGGCAACAACGCACCGGGTATTCAAAACAGAATTGGGATTGGTCAGTCGGATATCGATGTTTTTGGTATTCCGGCAAAAAGCAAGTTAGCAAATGCACGTACCCAACAAGCTATTTCGGGGCAGTACCTTACCGAATATTCGTTAATCCGTGATGTTAGTATCGCATGGTACAATGCTGTACATGCCAAACAGCAATGGCAGCTATTTAAAGACCTTGACACCTTGTACACCGATTTTCAGAAAGCTGCGGAGTTGCGTTACAATACACAGGCAACTTCAAAAATCGAATATCTTTCGGCATCGGCCAAATACAAAGAATTGCAGGTGAATTTAAGGAAAGCCGAAAGTAACTATTTGGCAAGCTTGCAAATCCTTAACCAATACCTGCTATATCCGGGGGCTGTTGATGTGAATACTCAGGATTTAGGACAATATGTTTTTGAACTTGTTTCAGGAACTGATTCTTTGGGTGCAAGCCCTTTACTTGATTACTATTCAACCGGAATTGATGTAGCAGAATCGGCGTGGAAAGCTGAAAAGGCCAATTTCCTTCCAAAGTTAGACTTGGGTTATAAATGGCAATCGGTTGACGGCAATTCAGGATTTTATGGATGGGAAGTAGGTATTTCTGTCCCGCTGGCTTTCTTTTCACAATCGGGCAAAACCAAAGCTTCAAAAATTGACTTCCAAATTGCAAACCAACAGTACGAGCAAAAGGAACTGGAACTGAAAGCCGTGTACAACCAGCAAATCAGCCGTTACCTTACTTTGCAACAGGTTATCAACTATTATCAAAAAGAAGCATTGCCTCTGGCCGACGAACAAATTCAGGCTTCCAACCTGGCGTACCGTTTAGGCAGTATCGACTATGTCCAGTTTATTCAGAACACAGAAGCAGCCATACGGACAAAACAAGACTTTTTAATGCAACAGGCAGAATACTTCGAATTGTCTGCCCAATTAAAATTCATAACAGGTAAATAATCAACAAAATATAGTAACGATGAATACAAAAATAATTATAGCATTGATGGCAATCGCCACATTAATATCGTGCAACACAAAAAACAAAACAGCCGGAGAAGGCGAAGAACACGAAGAACATAGCCCCGAAGGCATTGTGATATTAAATAAAAACCAACGGGAAGCCCTGAAATTAAAATTGGGGTCTTTTCAAATGCGCAACCTAACCACGGTAGTAAAGACAAACGGGCAACTCGAAGTACCTCCTGCAAACAGCGCCGATATTACAGCCGTTATTGGCGGGAATGTAAAAGAGATAAAAGTATTCCATGGCGACCGGGTAAGCAAGGGTCAATTATTGGCAGTACTTGAACATCCGGATTACATTGCCTTACAGGAAAGTTTTGCCGAAGTTGCCAACAGGCTTGAATTTCTGGAACAGGAATTTGAACGCCAAAAAGAATTGTTTGAAAACAATGTTGGTGCAGGCCGAGACTTCCAACAGGCAAAAGCGGAATACAATACGGCAAAAGCAAAATACGAAGGATTAAAATCACGCCTGCAATTGCTGAATCTTTCGCCCGATAAAATTATGCAGGGCAATATTTCAAATACCATAAACATTAATTCACCAATAAACGGTTTTGTAAATGAAGTTAATATAAAAGTAGGCTCTTATGTTGATGCAAAAGACATACTGCTTGAAATAACTGACAACACCGCAATTCATGCCGATTTTATGGTTTATGAAAAAGATGTGCATTTGGTAAAAGAAGGCCAGAAAGTTCATTTTACGGTTTCGAACCGCCCCGATGAAGAATTAACAGCAACCGTTTTTGCCATTGGAAAAGAGTTTGAGGCCAATTCGAGGGCAGTTCATATCCATGCAAAAATCAATGAAAAAGTTTCTGGGCTTATACCCGGCATGTACATTTCGGGGTATTTGCATACAGATGAAAAATATACCAGGGCTTTGCCCAATGATGCTATTGTTACGGAGGGGACAAAATCATACATTTTTATACTGGACAATCAGGCTCTTGAAGAACGAGAAAAGGACGAACCTGCAAATGAAGAAATCCATGCCGACAATGAAGATAATGCGGAAGAAAATAGTATGGCCTTCCGAATGGTCGAAGTTATTCCCGGACTGAAAGACGATGGATATACGGAAATACATTTGATAAATTCGTTGCCTGATAACACACAGGTAGTTTTGAATAAAGCCTACTATTTATTGGCTGATATGAAGAAAGAAGAAACCGGAGATGATGATTAAAACAATAAAATTATGAAAGAAATAAAAGCATTTGTAAGACCAAATAAAGTGAATGAAATTGTTCACCATTTAATCGACAATGATTTTGAGAACATTACGCTTTCTTCGGCAGAAGGTACGGGAAAACTGCAAGATGAAAACGCATTTGTTTCGCAGAAATTTTCTGTTACCGATAGTCCAATGGCCAAAATTGTGATGGTTATTGAGAAAGCAAAAGTTAATACGGTGGTAAGTATCATTTCAGAATATGGAAAAACATTAAACCCCGGTGACGGGATTATTTATGTTTCCAATGTTGAAAAAGCTTACCGGGTAAAAACGGGACTGGAAAACGGCGAAGAATAACCGCCGGGTGAAAGGCAGGTTGCTATGAAATGAATAGTGACCTGCTATTTTACAACTTATCGTTCTTCTGGGAAAACTTTTAAAAACAATGGTATGAAAAAATATAAATTAAAAAACCTGGACTGCGCCTCCTGTGCGGCAAAGATTGAAGACGGCGTCGGTAAACTCCAGGAAGTAAAATTTGTGAGCGTTAATTTCGCCACTGCTTCAATGACAATAGATACCGATGACCTTGAAAAGGTAAAAAGCACAATTAAAGAGATTGAACCGGAAGTTGAAATTGAAGATAATAATAATCAAAAAACAATTGTTTCGTCAAGTGAACTTGCTGAAAACAAATGGACAATTATTAAAGCAATTTCAGGCATCCTTCTCCTGGCAGCAGGACTGATTTTTGAAGAGGAGTTCCATAATACGCCTTTTCACATCGCCGAATATGCGGTATTCGTGACGGGCTACCTTATCGTGGGCTGGAATGTTCTTGCATCGGCTGTTAAAAACATCAACCGGGGACAGGTTTTTAACGAGCATTTTTTAATGTCGGTTGCAACCCTGGGCGCCTTCGCAATACATGAAATGCCCGAAGCAATTGCTGTTATGTTATTTTACGTAGTTGGCGAACTGTTCCAGGATATCGCTGTAAACCGTTCCCGCGGGTCAATAAAATCGCTTCTTGAAATTAAACCCGATTATGCCAATCTGAAAGATGGCGGGGATATAATAAAAGTTTCACCGGAAGATGTGAATCTTGGAGACGAAATAATAGTTAGGGCTGGTGAAAAAGTTCCGTTGGACGGACTGGTAATTGACGGGAATTCCTTTGTGGATACCTCAGCGCTTACAGGGGAAAGTGTACCGCGTAAAATAAATCCAAACGATGAAGTATTAGCGGGCATGATAAATCAATCCGGTTTAATTACGGTTAAAGTCTCCAGGCTTTTTGAGGATTCTTCTATTTCAAAAATTCTTGAGATGGTTGAAAATGCCACATCCAAAAAAACTGAGACCGAAAAATTCATCACCACGTTTGCCAAATATTATACGCCCGTAGTGGTTTTTGGAGCCCTTTTGATTGCCGTTGTACCTCCGCTTTTACTAAGCGGCGCAACTTTTAGCGATTGGATTTACCGGGCATTGGTAGTTCTGGTTATTTCCTGTCCCTGCGCACTGGTAATCAGCATTCCGCTTGGCTACTTCGGAGGAATAGGCGGGGCTTCCCGCAAGGGCATTTTAGTGAAGGGTTCCAACTTTTTAGATGCACTTACCCAGGTTAAAACTGTGGTGTTTGATAAAACAGGCACACTTACAAAAGGAGAGTTCAAGGTAACAGAAATAGTTACCTCGAATGGCTTTTCAAAGGAAGAAATATCAGAATACGCGGCGTATGCCGAATATAATTCCAATCACCCGATTGCAAAATCTATACTCGAATCACATAAGTTGGATATTGACAATTCGAGAATCGGGAAAGTGGAAGAGATATCCGGGCATGGGGTTAAAGCGTACATAGATAACAAAGAAATTTTTGTTGGAAATGACAAGCTTCTTCATAAAGAAAACATAGCGCATGACAAATGTGAAATTGAAGGTACGGTTGTGCATGTTGTGGTTGACAGGAAGTACGCTGGCTATATTGTTATATCAGATAGTTTGAAAGAGGATTCCATTGAAGCCATCGGACGTTTAAACAAAAAAAGTATTAAAACGGTAATGCTCACGGGCGACAGCAAGTATGCCGCGGGTATTTTCGCCCGAAAGCTGGGCATTAAAGAATATTATGCCGAATTGCTTCCTGAAAACAAAGTTGAGCATATTGAAAAAATGCTGAACAAGAACAGCAAAGTAGCTTTTGTGGGCGATGGCATAAATGATGCCCCTGCGCTTGCCCGTGCCGATGTAGGTATTGCAATGGGTGCGCTTGGTTCCGATGCGGCTATCGAGACCGCCGATGTGGTCTTAATGACCGATTCACCTGCGAAAGTTGCAGTAGCTATTGATGTTGCAAAAAGAACACGAAACATTGTCTGGCAGAATATCATTTTTGCCCTGGCGGTTAAAGCAGCCTTTATAGCCTTGGGAATTTTTGGGATTGCCACCATGTGGGAAGCGGTTTTTGGCGATATGGGCGTAGCTTTGATTGCTGTTTTTAATGCCATGAGAGTAATGAGAAATTAGCTGAAAATTAAACGGATAAGCATACTTTCAATTGATATCAAGCTATTAAAGATGAACACTTCCATAAAAAACATATTACAAAACAATGATTTCTCTAAAGATGATATAATTGAACTATTATATACAAATCAATCGGAAGCAAAATTATTATATCAAAAGGCGAAAGAAGTAAAATCATGTCAAGTAGGAGATAAAGTGTTTTTAAGAGGTTTGATAGAATTCTCAAATTTGTGTGTAAAAGATTGTTTTTATTGTGGGATAAGAAAAAGTAATAAAAACGTTGAAAGGTATTTTTTGTCAGATGATGAAATTATTCAGGCAGCGAAATTTGCTTTTGACGAGAATTATGGTTCAATTGTATTGCAGTCGGGTGAGCTTAAATCAAAGGAGTTTATTACCAGGATTGATGGGTTGATACAACGAATTCGTAAACTTACCGGAGAAAATTTTGGAATTACTTTGTCCTGTGGAGAACAAAATGAATCAACCTATTCAAGATGGTTCGAAAGTGGCGCAAACCGATATCTTCTCAGGATTGAAACCTCGAATAAAGAGCTGTATAAACAGATTCATCCAAATAATTCTTTACATAGTTTTCAGAAACGAATAAAATCTCTCCGGGTATTAAAAAATATAGGTTACCAGGTTGGTACCGGGGTTATGGTTGGGCTACCCGGGCAAACCTTAAGCCATATTGCAGATGATATTCTGTTTATGAAAGCTTTGGATATCGATATGTGTGGTATTGGCCCCTATATCGAGCACAAAGAAACACCACTCTTTGAACAACGTAGTACACTAATGCCTTTAAATGCCCGATTTGAGCTAACTTTAAAAGTGTTGGCAATAATAAGGATTATGATGAAAGACATAAACATTGCCGCTTCAACAGCACTGCAATCGATAGATAAATTGGGCAGGGAAAAAGCTATTCAGGTAGCGGCAAATGTTTTTATGCCAAATATAACCCCGCAATCATACCGGAAAAATTACAATTTATATGATAATAAACCCTGTATTGCCGAAAGCCCGGTTGAATGTCAAAGTTGTACGGTAGCCAGAATAAACCTGGCAAATGGCAAAGTTGCTTTTGGAGAAGCAGGTGACGCTAAGCATTATTTACATAGAATGAATCGGAGAAATGAAATTTTAATATAATGAATTTTCGCATGTTAAAAAAAATGATTCATATTACTTCTACTTTAACAGATTGTTTTTCGATGTAACTTTTCTCGAATTTTGTTGAAAAATATCGGTGTAATAATTTTCATATTCTATTTATATTTAGTAATTTAGATGCATAATTAAAGCGACGATCAAATGAATGAATTAATAATAATCCCCCTGTTGAAAACTCGATTTTCAGGTAGTATGAGAAACATGCTTACCGACCGCTCGAGTTTTTAACAGACCCTCTAACAAACAACAGATATGGAGAAACACTGGCCTGCCTGGCAAGCCGGCTGGGCAGGCATCTGTCTGAATATCAATACATATTCAAGAATAAGACCAAGTCATTCTTTGCCAAAGCAGAAGTGTATGTCCACGGGTTACTCTTTGAAGAGGAGCGCAACCTGGAAAAAATCAGCGAGACAATGAACATCAATTACCACCAGATGCAGCATTTCATCACCGAATCCAACTGGAGCGCCCGCCAGTTGATGGACCAGGTTGCCCGTGACGTAAGCGATGCCCTCCCCAAAACGAAGCTCACCGCCCTGATCATAGATGAAAGCGGCTGGAGTAAGAAAGGGGATAAGAGCGTCGGAGTGGGCAGGCAATATTGTGGCAACCAGGGAAAAGTGGGCAATTGCCAGGTCGCCGTATTTGCTTCGTTGAGTAACGGCGACTACAGTTCCCTGATCGACGCCCGGCTGTACCTTCCCGAGGATTGGTGCAATAACCCCGACCGTTGTGATGAAGCCGGCATCCCAGAGGACGAACGGGTTTTCAGAACCAAAGCCCAATTGGCCTGGGAGATCATAGAACACCAGTCCGGGCAGGTTGCTTTTGACTTTGTCAGCGCAGACGGTTTTTACGGGAATGACGCCGAACTAGCCCGCCGGATTGATGAATCGGGGCACCTGTACATGCTTGACATACATAGCGACCAGACCATTTATCTTTCCCGTCCCGAATTACATGTTCCTCCCCGCAAAAGCGCCAAAGGACGGGCACCGGAAAAACTGAAGGCGACAACACCATCCATGACGGTGCAGGAGTATCTGCAAACATTGCCACAAGAGCAATGGCAGAAGCTCACGGTACGTAATACGTCCAAGGGTGTTCTTTCGGGTTTATATCATTTCACCAATGTGTGGATTTGGAACAAAGCCATTGACCGAATTGAACCCAGACTGTTGGTTATCCGCAAGACCCTAACACCAAAGGGGGAAGAGGAGATAAAATACTCATTCACCAATGCCGATTTGGAGCGCTTCACGCCGCAGGAGTTGGCCTACATGCAAGCCGAACGATTTTTCGTAGAACACAGCATCAAAGAATCGAAGCAAATCCTTGGATTGGACCAGTTCCAGACCCGCAAGTGGAATGCATGGCTGCACCAGGTTGCCCTGAACTTCTTGGTTTCATCCTTTATACTGAAAGAAAAACTCCTGAATAAGGAGGAAATCCCACTGTTGAGTGCCAAAGATGTAAAAGAACTCGTAATTTTTCAATTATATAAGCAAATGACTGACGAACAGATGTATCAAAAAATCATTCACAGGCATATTCGACGACAAAGAGACATAAATAACGCCTATCTTAGGCAAAATCCAAATCTGTTAAAGTAGAATTACATTTGCCGTGTTTTTCACCTTAACTATCACAGGGGTGACCATACAGGAGAACTTTTGTAACAGCAAACTACTTTCAATTTATTTTGATAAAACCTCAAATAAATGTTGTGATAATCCTTGTTCCGATTGCCATATTCGGGTTGTAACATTTAAAATAACCGATACTTTTTTCAACACTTCAAAAAAAGTTAGTAACAATACCAAGCCATTCGTAAAATGCCCATTTTTTACATGTGAAATTCAATACTTCAAACAAGGTAAAAATGGCAAAAAAATTAATAACCCTTTAAATTTATTTTCAACACCTAAGTTTGCTTTAAGCAGGGCACAACTACAGGTGTTCTTGTGTTGAGATAATATTTAATTCCTCCAAAAAGCAAAATATTATAATAACAATTTAGGTTTCAATTAAATATTATCATTATGAAAACAAATAATTTTAAAATAATAATAGCAGCAATTTTTGCTGTAATAGGTCTAAATGTAAGCGCACAAAAATGTGGGGTTTACAAAACCTATGAAGATTACACAAATGGCAAAATGGAAGTTTCAATTAACTGTGCAACAAAAGACGGAAAAATAAAACCAAACAATTTTTTCAAAAAAGATTACGTAACAGTAATTAAAAATGGTGAGAAAACTGATTTGAAGAAAAACGAAATATTTGGTTATCAACTTTGTAATGGGGAGTTCTTCCGTTTTCTGGATAATGACCGCCTGACTTTAGCAGATAAAAGCGGTTTATGGATTTATACGAAAGAAGTTATAGAAACCGTCTCGCCTAAGAGGGGCACAAAAAAGGCAACAAAATACTATTTCAGCAAAGCCGGAAGTGGGGAAATTAAAAGCCTGACATTTAGCAATCTTAAGGATGTTATTCCTGCTGACGACCCACTTTATTCTGAAATGGAATTGTTGTTTACTTCAAATTCAGCACTACACGCATATAATCAATCAAGTGGTTCATATAAAATCAACTCCTTTCTGAATAGCAAAGGATTGTAACAGATTTGAATGCTTTTTTGAAGGCTGGCAAGGCAACCTGCCCGCTTTCAGAAAAGCGAAATCAAACAAAAAATTCGCATACAATAATTTAAAATTTATAAAAAAAGCAAAATGAACAAGATATTAAATGTAATCAAAGCAACATTCCTGATTATTAGTTTATCAATTGCAAATATTTATGCACAAGAAACCGAAAAAGTAGTAGGAACAGTCGGTGGTGAAAAATTAGGTGACGACGGAATTGTAATATGTGTTTTGGGAACACAGGCTTGCATGCCGGTTCAGATAGACAAAAACATGACTGTTAAATACAACGGGGAGGAAACAAAATTGACAGATTTACCTTTTGCCCTCTATATAGAAGCTGAACTTAATGATAATAATAAAATCACTACAATTAAAATTGATGAAAGAAAAACCGTAATCTGTTTTGTTGAGCATAAAGAAGGTGATAACGAGTATATTAGCCCTCAAAAAAACCGAGCAGTAAAAAATAGAAGTTATTTTTACAACTGCTATGGAAAAGAGAAAGAATATTACATCGAAAATCAAGGTTGAAATAGTTTTATCCTTGTTACGAGGAGAG
>Ga0208825_1001498_pt1 | contig 17565 bp, 15 predicted proteins | sample AD_UKC113_MetaG_FD_184450 | JGI IMG/M metagenome (GOLD analysis project Ga0208825, IMG submission 184450) | Active sludge microbial communities of municipal wastewater-treating anaerobic digesters from Hong Kong - AD_UKC113_MetaG (SPAdes)... | ecosystem: Engineered > Bioreactor > Anaerobic >...
TGCGCGCCAGCAGCTCGGCCATCTCGAAGGGTTTGAGCAGGTAGTCATCCGCCCCGCCGTCCAGGCCACGCAGGCGCTCGTCCAGCCCGTCGCGGGCGGTGATGATCAGCACGGGCACCGCATTGCCCTTGGCGCGAAGGGCGGCCAGCACATCCTGCCCGTCCTTGCCGGGCAGGCCCAGGTCCAGCAGCACCAGATCGTAGTGCTGGGCCGCCAGCGAACCCAGCGCCGTCGCGCCACTCCTGACCCAGTCGGCGGCATGGGACGCATCCCGCAGCGCCTCCTGGATCACGCCACCGATCATGGCGTCGTCTTCCACCAGCAGCACACGCATCACTCGCTCCCCAGCGGGCCTTCGCCCAATCGCCGCACCCGCGCAGCCCGCACCCGTGCGAGCCACCACGCCAGCGCGCTGGCCACGAGCAACGCGCCCATGGTCCAGAGTTCGTCCGCGTCCACCGTGCCCAGCAGCGCCGCCAGCGCGTGGCCGGACCCGTACCCCACGATGGCAATCACGCACGCCCACACCAGGGCGCCAATCAGGTTCAGCACGAAAAACCGCAGCCGACCCACTCCGCTCATGCCGATCGCCAGGGGCCCCGCGATGCGCAGGCCGTACAGAAAGCGCACTGACAAGATCACCGGCGTGTTGTGGCGCTCCAGCAGCGCGCGGGCGCGCGCCGTGCCCGCCTCCAGCTTGGGAAAGCGTTGCAGCAGCGCCGGGCCATAGGCGCGCCCCAGCCAAAAAAAGAGCTGATCGCCCGCGAAACTGGCCACGGTGGCCAGCGCGATCACGCAGGGCATGGCCAGGTGCCCGCGACTGGCGGCGGCGCCCGCCAGCAGCAGCACCGTCTCGCCTTCGAGGAAGGTGCCCACGGCCACGGCCGCGTAGCCGTAGTTCTGGATCAGCTCGGGAATGTTCATGCGGATGGCTCCACATGCCGCACCCGCCACCGCTTTAGGCTCTTGAAGATCACCGGCATGGCGATCAGCACCAGCGGCAGTTGCACGATGAGCCCCGAGATGATGGCGATGGCCAGAGGCTTTTGCATCTCCGAGCCCTGGCCGATCGCCAGCGCCAGCGGCAGCAGCGTCAGTATGGCGGCCAGCACCGACATCAGGATCGGCCGCATGCGGTTCTTGCCGGCCTGGATCAGCGCCTCGTCCAGCGGCATGTGGCCGGCCAGGTCGCGGTACTCCGAGAAGTAGAAGATCGCCACCTCGGTGACGATGCCCACGATCATCGTCATGCCCATCATGGAGGTAATGTTCAGCTCCACCCCGGTGGCCCACAGACCGATGAACACACCCGTCATGCTGACCAGCGGAATCACCATGATCGACAGCGCCATGCGGAACTGCTCATACAAAAACAGAAGCAGCAAGAACACCAGCGCCAGCGCCGCCAGCAGCACGTTGACCAGGCCGCGAAAGGCGATCTGCTGCTGCTGGTACAGGCCGCCCAGCTCGAAGTACGTGCCCGTGGGCAGGAAGTCCGGCGCGGCCACGATTTTCTGCACGTCGGCCACGGTTGAGCCCAGATCCCGGCCATTGATGCGCGCGGTGACCGCAACCATGCGTTTCAGGTTTTCGCGCGTGATTTGCGGCTGGCCAGTCTCGATGCTCACGCTGGCAATGCGCGCCAGAGGAAACGCATGGCCATCGGGGGCGCGCAGCAGCATCCGGGGTAAATCGACCGCCGTTTTCCTCAAATCACCCGACACCCAGACGCGCACGCCGACCATTTTGGGGCCCTCCTGCATCTGCGTCGTCACCTGGCCCGCCACGATGTTGTTGAGCATGTGCGTAACCCCGTTGGGGTCCATCCCTTCGAGGGCGGCCTTGACGCGATCCACCTGGACCACCAACGCGTCGCCCGCCGGCTTGATGCCGTTGCGCACACCGGTGACACCGGGCACCTTGCGGATGGCCTCGGCAGTCTTGAGCGCCAGCGCGCTCAACTGCCGTGGGTCGTCCGAATACAGCTTGATCTCGATCGGCTGCGGCACCGCCGTCATGTCGCCGATCATGTCTTCCATCAACTGCGCCATCTCGGCCGCCACGCCGGGTACGTTCTGGTCGATCTGGCTCTGCACGTCGGCCATGACCTCGTCGATGGGCCTGCGGGGCGGCGGCTTGAGCCGCACGAAAAAATCGCCCTCGTTGGCTTCGCTCAGGCCACCGCCCAGCCCGGTGCCGGTGCGGCGCGAATAGGTCTGCACCTCGGGTGTGTGCTTGAGGATGTCCTCGATCTGACGCAGCATGCGGTCGGTCTCGCCCAGGGCCGTGCCAGGCTGGGTGCGGTAGTCGATGATGAAGCCTCCCTCGTCCATCGCCGGCATGAAGCCCGAGCCAACCTTGTGATAGGCCAGCCAGCCCAGGCCGCACAGCGGCGCGATCAGCAGCAGGATCCAGATCGGACGGGCCAACAGGCGCCGCATCACCCATTCGTAGCGCAGGTGCATCCAGTCGGTTACGCGCCCGCCTTCTTTTTGATTGGCATCGCGGTTGTCCAACAGGCGGTTGGCGACCAGGGGCACGGCCAGCCAGGTGACGAAGAAGGAGATGATGAGCGCGGCCGCCATGGTCAGCGACAACGCCTTGAAAAACGCCCCCGTGACACCGCTCAGAAAAGCCAGCGGAACGAAGATCACGATGGTCGCCGCGCTGGAGCCCGCCAGTGGGCGAAAGAACTCGATCGTCGCGCGCATCACGGTGTCGCGTGGCCCGGCGACCGCGCCGCGCATGCGCCGCACGATGTGCTCGCTCATCACGATGGCGTCGTCGATGACCAGGCCCACGGCCGCCGCCATGCCGCCCAGGGTCATGATGTTGAAACTCATGTTCAGCGACCACAGCAGCACCACGGTGGCCGCCAGCACCACCGGCACCACCACCACGGCGATCAGCGTAATCTTGAGGTTGCGCAAAAACAGCAGCAGCACGCCGGCCGCCAGCACGGCGCCGATCAAGATGGCGTCGCGCACGCTGGCGGCGGCGTCGGTCACGAGCTGGCTCTGGTCGTACCAGGCTGCCACCTTCACATCCGGCGGCAGCGCTGCCTGGTACTTGGCCAGCGCCGCCGTCACATCCCTGGTGAGTTGCACGCTGTTGGCGCCCGGCTGCTGGTAGATGTTGAGCAGCACGGCGTCGCGGCCGTCGGCCGTCACGCGCAGCCATTGCGGCTCGATCGAGCGCTCGACCCGCGCCACATCGTCGAGTTGGACGATGCCGTCCTGGCCCGACTTGAGCACAGTGTGGCGAATGTCATCCAGCGTCTTGAGCCGCGTGTCGCCCACCACCAAGTACAGCTTGTAGTGGTCCTCGATCTTGCCGATCGCCTGCACCACGTTGGCGGCGTTCAGCGCCGCCGCCACGTCGGCCAGCGTCAGGCCGTGCGCGGCCAGGCGCGCCGGCGCCACGGTGACGCGGTATTCCTCGCGCTCGCCACCCACCACGCCCACCTGCGCCACGCCGGCGATGCCCGACAGCAACGGGCGCATCTGGTACTGGGCGATGTCGCGCAAGGCCGTCAGCGAGAGCGTGGGCGAGGTGAGGCTGTAGGCCAGCACCGCAAATACCGTCGGGTCCATGCGTTTGGTGTCGAACAGGGTGCCTGGCGGCAGGCTCGACGTGGCCACCCGACTGGTGGCTGCGTTCACCTGCAGCGCCGCCGCCACCATGTCCGTGCCCCAGCTGAAGTTGACCGATATCTCGGCGCTGCCGCGGCTGGACGTGGAGCGGATATCGACCACACCGGGCACGCGGCGAATCGCTTCTTCCACCGGCGTGGTGATTTGCAGCGCCATCTGGTCGGCCGGTCGATCGCCGGCATCCAGGCTCACCACGACGCGGGGAAAGTCCACCGTGGGAAACATCGACACCGGCAGGCGCAGCGCGGCGACGATGCCGCCTACAGCCAGCAAGGCCAGCAGAAAGAGAATCGAGCGGCTGTGCCCCTGAATCCAGCTCGCCACCTTCATGACTTGGCCTCGCGCACGGCCATGCCATCGGTCAACTGGTAGGCGCCCGTCGTCACCAGGCGCCGCTGGGCATCGAACGGGGCCTTGACCACGGCCTGATCGCCCTGCTCCGTGATCACCTGCACGGCCACCCGCGCGGCTTTGCCGTCGGCCACCTGGAATGCGGCAAAACCATCGCCGCTCCTGACCAGGGCCGAGCGCGGGATGAGCCAGCCTTCGGCCTTGGCGAACTGGATGTCGCCGCGCACGCGCAAGCCCGGCAGCAGGCCCGAGTCGGCGGTTGGCTGGAATCGCACCACCGCATCGACCAACTGGCTTTTCGGGTTGATGGCCCGCTGCACCAGCACGACCTGGCCCGTCACAGAACGGGTTTCGTCGAACACCGAAGCCAGGCGCACCGCCATGCCGCTGCGCAGGTGGCGCACATCACCCGGCTCGATGCCCAGCGCGACGCGCAAGGAATCGGTGTTGGCCAGTTGCGCCACGGCAGCGCCAGCCGGAATGCGGTCGCCCTGGGCCACCGGCAGCGCCACCAGCAAGCCGCTGATCGGCGCCGTCACCGTGATGCGTTCGGCCGCACCGCCCAGGCGCTCTTGCACGCGCACCGCTTCGCGGGCGTCGGCCGCGGCCTGGCGTGCCTGCGCCAGTTGCGAGCGCGTGGCCAACTGCTGCGCCACCAGCGCTTCGATGCGCGCCACCTCGCCCTCGGTGTACTGCTGCGCGTTGCGCGCCTGGGCAAACGCCTGGGCTGCGGCCGGGTCAACGGCAAGCTCCATCAGCGGCTGGCCTCGCTGCACCTGCGCGCCCACCGCAACCCGCAAGCGTTCGACGCGGCCGGCACGCTGCACGCTGACGTTCTGGCTTTGTCCCGCCTCGGGGGCGACGACGCCAAAGCCGGTCAGGGTCAGCGGCAGCGCACCCGCCTTGAGCGGCTCGGTCTGCACCAGCGCGCTGGGCTCGGCGGTGGCTTCGCCGCCGCGGGCTGGCGGCGGCAGCGCGAGCCAGGGCAGCAACGCCAGCAGCGCGACGGACAGGCGACGAATACGAATGTCGAATGGTGGTGTCTTCATGAAAGCCCTCCTCATGGCTGCTTGTTTTGTTGCGCCACCGCAGCCGATGGCGCCGGCAACCCGCTGGAAACGTCGATTCCGGTCAGCGAGCGCAAGGCAATGCGCTGCTCGCGCACGGCGGCCTCCAGGTTCAGCAGCTCCACCTTCTTGGCCAGCAGACCGGCGCGCAGGTTGGCATAGCGCAGCGCGTCCATGGCACCTGCTTGCAAGGCCTGCTCACCGCGGTCGGCCAGGGGCTGCAACTGGGCCACCTCACCCTGTGCCAAGCGAATCTGCTCCATCAGTTGCGCGTCGCTGCGCAGCGCGCGCAAGACGTCGCCATGGGCCGCGTTCAGGCGCTTTTCGTATTCCTGGCGCAACTGGGCGCGGGTGGCCTCTTCAACCGCGATGTTGCCCCGGTTGCGATTGAACAGCGGTAGCGTGAAACCCAGGGTGAAGCCGCTGGTGTAGAGCCCCGCGGTGTCACGCACGCGGGTGATGCCGATGTTGAGCGCCGGAAACTGCGCCAGCACCGCGCGGTGCGTGCGCGCCTCTTGCGCCGCATAGCCGGCGCGCAGAGCCCGCAGGTCGGGCCGACGCTCGGCCACGCTGGCCAGGCTGGCGCGCACCGCCGCATCGTTCAGCGGCGGCAGGCCGCGGTCGAACACGAGATCCAGCTGCACCTCGGGCGCCAGGCCCAGCAGCGCGTCGAGTTGGCCGCGGTTGTCCTGGGCTGCGCGCCGCGCCTCGTTCAATTGGCGCGCGTTGTCGGCCGCCGCGGTCAGATAGGGGCTGAGCGCCTCGATGGTCAAGTTGCCATCGGCCACCGCTCGACGGGTGCGCGGCATCAGATCGGCATAAAACGCCTGTTCTTGCTCCAGCACCTGCGCCAGGCGCTCTTGCTGGCCGATGCGGTTCATCAGCACCTGGCTTTGTGCCACCACCTGCCACTCTTGCCACAGCAGATCGAGATGCGATTTTTCGATGTCGCTTTGCGATGCCTGCCGCGTCACGCCATGTGTGATGAGCTGATTGAAGTCATACGCCAGCCCCAGGTTGAAGGCGCTGGTCAGGCCCGGCGCACCGCTCGACGGGAAGTCGCGCGTCAGCGCCACCTGCGGGTCGGGCAGCAGGCCGGCGGCAAAGGCCTGCGCCTGTGCCACCCCTTGCGCGGCCCGGGCCGATTTCACGTCGGGGCTCAGCAGCACGGCCAGCGTGGCCACCTCGGTGGCGTCCAGCCCGTTCCGCGCATCGAAAGGATGCGGTGGCATGAAAGGTGGCGCCACACCCTGCGCGGACAGCGGTGGCACGACCGGCAAAGCGGTGTGCAGCGAGGCCTGCGCGACCAACGGCTGCGGCGTGTAGTTGGCACAGGCGGACAGCAGGCAGACCAGCGTCAGCGTCCAACAACCCGCAGCGGCGGATGCATGGTCAATATGTCGTGCCCACGAATTTGCAGTCATACCCAACGGACAACAAGATGCAAGACAAACAACGATGGCCGGGTCATCAGGCCAAAGAGCTGACTGACGTAAGTTTGCCCTCGCCTACCGCACGGATTCACGCTTTGCCAGACAGGCTGTCGGAGCTTTGCAGCAGCGTGGCCAAAGCGGCCTTGCAGTCGGCGACAACTGGCGACGCCGCCACGGCCGCCCTTGCGCCGCAGCACCGCGCGCATGCGCGCCAGCGGCTCGGCCATCTCGAAGGGTTTGAGCAGGTAGTCATCCGCCCCGCCGTCCAGGCCACGCAGGCGCTCGTCCAGCCCGTCGCGGGCGGTGATGATCAGCACCGGCACCGCATTGCCCTTGGCGCGAAGGGCGGCCAGCACATCCTGCCCGTCCTTGCCGGGCAGGCCCAGGTCCAGCAGCACCAGGTCATAGTGCTGGCAGGCCAGCGTCGCGAGTGCGGTCTGCCCGTTGCGCACCCAGTCGGCTGCATGGGACGCGTCCTTCAATGCGCCTTGAACGGCGTCACCGATCATGGGATCGTCTTCGACCAGCAATACCCGCATGTCCTCTCCACTCAATCCGTGTTGAATGCGCGGTCGAGATGCCCGATGACCTGATCGACCAGAATGAATGCCAGGATGAAGGCCAGCAGCGCGATCGACGCCCAATAACGGCTCAACGCCAAACCGCCCGCCGCGACCGGCTTGTCCAAAAAGTCGCCCAACGCGGCGCCCAGCGGGCGGGTCAGGATGAACGCCGCCCAAAAAAGCAGCGTGCGCGACAGGTGGCTCCAGAAATAGGCGGCCGCCACCAAGACCAGCAACCCGGCGAACACCATGGCAGCGCCCGAAAAACCCAGGCCGGCCGTATCAGCCGTCCAGTCTCCCAGCGCCGTGCCCAGCGTCTGCGAAAACATGATTGTCACCCAATAGAACGCTTCTGCCTTGGGTTCGCAGACCGTGTGGACCGACACCGAACCCAGGGTGCGATGCCACACCCACAGCGAGCCGAGCAACAAGGCCAGCAGCAGGGCCGAGCCACCCGCGTAGCCGATGCCCAGCGAACGATCCGCAAAGTCGGCCAGCGTGGTGCCGACCGTGGTGGTGGCGATGATGGTGGCCCAGTACAGGAAAGGATCAAACGCTTTGGCGCGAATTTGCGCGTTGACGGCAACCAGAAAAGCAACCGCGAAGATGCCGGTGGCGACCAGATAGCCCAGGTTCATGGACATCGAGACGGCGTCGCCGCCGGTTTCACCCAGCGTGGTCGCGGCGATCTTGATGAGCCAGAAGCCGAGCGTGACTTCGGGGACTTTGCTCAGTGCCGGTTCGGTACTCGCGTTCATGGATTGCCTCGCTGATCAAGCCTTGCCTTGCAGGCCGTCAAAAGTCCTCAACAGATCGGCCAGGGCGGCCTTGCAGTCGGCGGCTACGGGCGGCTCGGCCCGCAACGCCTTCAGCACGCGGTCAATGGCCTTGTCGAGCGCGTGCCAGTCATCGGCCGCGCGGGGCTTGAGACCGGCTTCGGCCGAGTCCCAGGCCAGCTCCAGATCCTTGACGCGCGTCTTGGCCGCGGCCAGATCGCCCTTGTCCACCAAGGCGGAAACGTCCGCGGCGATGGAGCGAAATTTCGTCAAATCGCCCAGGGCAGACGCCGCCTTGCCGGGCGCCGCCGCATGGGCCGCGGGCGGCAAAGGCGGCTCGGGGGTCTTGGAGCAACCGGCAAGTCCGGCCAGCAAGATCGCGGTCGCGGCCGCCACGAAGAAGCGGGCGCGGTCATTCTTGGCAGACATGGTGATTCCTTTCAATCGACGATTCAAAACAGGCAACAGAGGCAGACATCAATCCGCCATTTGCACGGCGCGGCGGTCGTCCACGAAGTACTGCTCCACCGCAACCAGTGCCACGATCACCGACAGAAACAGCGCGCTGGTCCACATCGCGCCCATGCCCAGGCCGCCGTACTCCTTGGCCTGCGTCAGCAGGTCACCCAGCGCAGCGCCAAAGGGGCGCGTCAGGATGTAGGCGATCCAGAAGGTGAGCACCGCATTGCCACCCAGGCGCCAGGCGGCGTAGCAGAGCGCAATCAAAATGCCGAAGGCAAAGGCGCCGCGCACAAAGCCCAGGTGCAGCGCCTCGGTGGCCAGATCGCCCGCGGCCGTACCCAGCGCAAAAGTGCACAGAATGGCGGCCCAGTAAAACAGCTCGCGCCGGCGCGTGACGACGTCGTGGATGGACAGCGTGCGCTCCACCCGATACCAGCAGGCAAAGATGATGGCCAGCAGCACCGCGAAGACCGGGGTGCTGACTGTCAGGCTCACACCCAGCTTGTCGGTGAACAGGTCGGTGATCTGCGTGCCCACCACGCTGACCAGCACCACCGTGAGCCAATAGATCCAGGGCGTGTAGCGCCGCGTGCGCAGCTGCCAGATCAAGGCCACGGCCAGCAAGCTGGCCATCACGGTGCGGGTCAGGCCCTGGCCCAGGCCGGCGTCAACCGCCAGGTAGTCGGCGCCGGTCTCGCCGACGGTGGTGCACAGGATCTTGACGATCCAGAACGACAGCGTGATCGCCGGCACCTTGACCCGCCAGTCGTCGTATCGGACGCTCGAAATCGAGTTCATGGAGTTCCTCCGTTCGTGATGAAGAAACCGCAGGTTGCGCCCTCCGACTTAGCCCAGCCATAGGCCACGGCGCACGTGGGAGCCCCGCGGCATCCCGGGCGAACCCTGGTCGTCGGCAGGGGCCTGCTTGGACATCGGCGTGCCATGGCAGCACAATCGTCGGTACACGGTGCCGGAGCGTTGCAGCGGCCCGCCGCCCCGATCGAAGCACGCCCGCGACGCGCCCAGCGAGCGCGCCAGACACCATGGAGAACATCATGTCCACCCCAGACCTTCTGCACTACCAAAGCGGCTTCGGCAGCGAATTCGCCACCGAGGCCCTGCCCGGCGCGCTGCCGGTGGGGCGCAACTCGCCGCAAAAGGCGCCCTACGGCCTGTATGCCGAGCAGCTGTCGGGCACGGCCTTCACTGCGCCGCGGCACCTCAACCGGCGCAGCTGGCTCTACCGCATTCGCCCCGCCGCCGTGCAGCAACCGTTCGAACCCTGCGCGGCGGGGGCGCAGTGGCTGTCGCGCTTCGACGAGGTGCCCACGCCGCCCGACCCGATGCGCTGGGACCCGCTGCCCCTGCCGGCCGCCGGCAGCGCGGTGGATTTCATCGACGGCATGGTAAGCATGGGCGGCAATGCCGGCTGCGGCATTCACGTGTACGCGGCCAACCGCTCGATGCAGCGGCGCTACTTCTACGATGCCGATGGCGAGCTGCTGATCGTGCCGCAGCAAGGCCGCCTGGAGCTGGCCACCGAGCTGGGCGTGCTGCATGTCGAGCCACAGGAAATCGCCGTCATTCCGCGTGGCGTGCGCTTTCAGGTGCGCCTGCACGATGGCGCCGCGCGCGGCTATGTGTGCGAGAACTTTGGCGCATCGCTGCGCTTGCCCGACCTGGGCGTGATCGGCTCCAACGGCCTGGCGCACCCGCGCGACTTTCTCTATCCGGTGGCGGCGTATGAAGACATCGAAGGCGACTTCGAGCTGCTGGTCAAGTTCGGCGGCCACTTCTGGACCTCTCGCCTGGGCCACTCGCCGCTGGACGTGGTGGCCTGGCACGGCACGCACGCGCCGTACAAGTACGACCTGCGCCGCTTCAACGTCACCGGCTTCATCAGCCACGACCACCCCGACCCCAGCATCAACCTGGTGCTGCATGCGCCCGGCAGCGTGCCGGGTGTCGATTCGCTGGACTTCGTGGCTTTTGCCCCGCGCGTGCTGGCCATGCAGGACACCTTTCGCCCGCCCTGGTTTCACCGCAACATCGCGGGCGAATTCATGGGCCTGATCCACGGCGTGTACGACGCCAAGGCCGAGGGCTTCCTGCCCGGCGGCGCCTCGCTGCACAACACCATGACCGGCCACGGCCCCGACGCCGACACCTTCCAAAAAGCCAGCGCGGCAGACACCACCCGCGCCGACGTGATCAAGGACACCATGGCCTTCATGTTCGAGACCCCCGTCATCATCCATGCCACCCGCCACGCGCTGGAGTCACCCCAGCGCCAGCGCCAGTACCACCAGGCCTGGCTGGGCTTGAAAAAGCACTTCGATCCACGTCAACGCTGAACCTTCGCCCATGAACGCCAACCCCGCCAGCGCCTGCCCCGTGGCGCACACCAGCGCCCCAGCCGCCTGCCCGTTTGCCGCGCAGGCCGCCGCCTTCGACCCCTATACCGACGCCTACATGGAAAACCCGTCGGAGCTGCTGCGCTGGGCGCGCGAGCAGCAGCCGGTGTTCTACAGCCCGCGCCTGGGCTACTGGGTGATCACGCGCTACGAATCCATCAAGAACGTCTTTCGCGACCCGCACACCTACAGCCCCTCGATCGCGCTTGAATCCACCGAGCCACCCACCGAGGAGATGCTTGCCATCCTCAGGTCCTACGGCTACGCCCTGAACCGCACCCTGGTCAACGAGGACGAGCCCATGCACATGGCGCGTCGCCGCGCGCTGATGGCGCCTTTCACACCCGAGCACCTGCGCCAGCACGAGCCCATGGTGCGCCGCCTGGTGAGCGAGGCCATCGACGGCTTCATCGACGACGGTGAGGCCGACCTGTTCAAGCGCCTGACCTGGCCGGTGCCGTTCTCCGTCGCCCTGCATTTCCTGGGCATCGATGACGACGAAGACCACGAGAAGATGCACGCCTTCGCCGTTGCGCACACCAAGAACGCCTTTGGCCGCGCCACGCCGGCAGAGCGCATCGAGGTGGCGCACACGGTGGGCAAGTTCTGGCAACTGTCGGGCCAAATCCTCGAAAAAATGCGCCGTACGCCAGAAGGCCCGGGCTGGATGCGCTATTCCATCCGCCAGCAAAAGCACCACCCCGACGTGGTGACCGACTCCTACCTGCACTCCATGATGATGGCCATCATCGTGGCCGCGCACGAATCGACCTCGTTTGCCACCGCCAACGCCATCCGCCTGCTGCTGGAGCAGCGTGGCGTGTGGGACGAGGTTTGCGAAGACCCGGCGCTGATCTCCCCCGCCACCGAGGAATGCCTGCGCCACGACGGGCCCATCGCATCATGGCGCCGGCGAACCACGCGGGACGTGACGATCGAGGGCGTCCCCATCCCCGCCGGCGCACGCCTGCTGCTGGTGGTGCATTCGGGCAACCACGATGCGCGCCAGTTCGGCGATCCGGACCGCTTCGACATCCGCCGCAGCAACGTGATCGAGCAGCTCTCCTTCGGCTTTGGCGTGCACCAGTGCCTGGGCAAGAACATCGCGCGCATGGAAATGCAGATCATGATCGGCGAGCTCTCGCGCCGCCTGCCGCACATGCAACTGGCGCCGCAAAAGTTTGAATACGTGCACAACCTGGCGTTCCGCGGTCCGCAGAACCTGCGCGTGCGCTGGGACCCGCGGCAAAACCCCGAGCGGCGCGATCCCGCCGTGCGCCACTGGCAACAGAGCGTCCATCTGGGCGGGCCGGCGGCCAGTGCCATGGTGCGCAAGCTCCGCGTGGTCGCGGCCGACACCCTCGCCCGCGGGCCCGACATCGTGCGCATCCGCCTGGCCGCTGCCGACGGCGCCGCCCTGCCGAGCTGGACGCCGGGCGCGCACATCGACATCGAGTGCGGCGACACCGGCCTGTCGCGCCAGTATTCGCTGTGCGGTGATCTGCAGGACCCGCACCACTGGGAGGTGGCCGTGCAGCACGACGCGGCCAGCCGCGGCGGCTCGGCCTGGATCCACCGCTGGGCGTGCGTCGGCGCCACCCTGCGGGTGCGCGGGCCGCGCAACCACTTTGCACTGGGCGAGGAGCGTCCGCAGCGCCTGATCCTGATCGGCGGCGGCATCGGCATCGCGCCCGTCATGGCCATGGCACAGCGCGCACGCGCCATCGGGCGCGACTACGTGCTGCACTACAGCGCCGCCTCGCGCGCCCGCGCGGCCTACGTGACCGAACTGCAAGCCCTGCACGGCGATCGGCTGAAGCTGCACGTCAGCGATGAAGGTGGGCGCTGCGACTTCGCCGCCCAGCTGTCCACTCCGCAAGCCGGCGCGCACATCTACGCCTGCGGCCCGCAGCGCCTGCTCGACGCCTTGCAGCACGCCGTGGCGCGCGCCGGCTGGCCGGCCGATGCGCTGCATGTGGAGCACTTCGAGAACAACGCCCCAAAACTTGACCCCGCGCACGAGCGCGCCTTCGAGGTCGAGCTGCGCACCGCCGGCCTGACGCTGCACGTACCGGCCGACCGCACCGTGCTGGAGGTGCTGCACGCCCACAACGTGGACGTGCAGTGCGACTGCGAGGAAGGCCTTTGCGGCAGTTGCGAGGTGGCCGTGGCAGGCGGCGACATCGAGCACCGCGACAGCGTACTCAGCCCCGCCGAACGCGCCCGCGGCGACCGCATGATGAGCTGCTGCTCGCGGGCGCGCAGCGGCCATCTGGTGCTGGATTTGTGATGGGGCGCCGTTCGAGTCTGCGCATTCTGCGTGCCGAATTGACAGAACACGGAGGCACAAAGGTTCACAGAGGTCAGTTTTCGACTTTTCGGGTTTTTCTCTGCGCGTCTGTGCCACCGCGTTAGTGGGCTGTTTTTACTGTTCTCGCCGTAGCATCAATCGACCTTGTCCTCACGCGAAGCGATCACCGTGCCTTTGTCGGCATCGACCTTCACGTCGAACACCTTGGCGCCGCTGACCACCTCGACCTCATAGACCGGGCCTTGCTTGCTACGCTCGAACTCCGCCTTGGTGGCTTTGCCGGCGGCATGCTGCTCGGCCACGCTGATGGCCTGGGTCAGCGATACCTTGGCGTTGGCGGCAGCCAGTGCGTCGTTCTCGGCCGCGGCAAAGGCCGCCGTGGCGGCGCAGGCCAAGGCGACGGCAGCAACGATGGAAGGGGTGCGGAAGTTCATGATGTCTCTCCAAAAAACACGCAGACATTTGCGTGAACGGGAGACTACGCAGGTCCACTTAGCTCAGCCTGAGCCGCTTTCAGGCTCCAGCGCCGCCGCAATCGCCTCATCCACCCGCTCCAGCCAGATGAATTCCAGCCGCTGGCGCGCGTCCTCGGGGATGTCCTCAAAGTCGCGCCGGTTGCGCGCCGGCAGCATCACGCGCTTCAGGCCCGCGGCAGCGGCGGCGACGACCTTTTCCTTGATGCCGCCGACCGGCAGCACCAGCCCGCGCAAGCTGATCTCGCCGGTCATCGCGGTGTCGCTGCGCACCGCGCGGTTGGTCAGCAGGGACACCAGCGCGGTGTACATGGCCACGCCGGCGCTGGGCCCGTCCTTGGGCGTGGCACCGGCCGGCACGTGCACGTGGATGTCGATCTTGCCCAGCCGCTCCTCATCGATGCCCAGCTCCCGCGCGCGGTGCTTGACGATGGACAGCGCCGCCTGCACGCTCTCGCGCATCACGTCGCCCAACTGCCCGGTCAGGATGAGGGCGCCCTTGCCCGGCATGCTAGTGGCCTCGATGAACAGGATGTCGCCGCCCACCGGCGTCCAGGCCAGGCCGGTGGCCACTCCGGGGGTGCTGGTGCGCATGGCGATTTCGCTCTCGAAACGCGGCGGACCCAGGTACTCGCGCAAGTCGCCCGCGCCAATGGCCAGCTGCCGGGCCGTGCCGTCGGCAATCTGCACAGCGGCGCGGCGCAGCACACGGCCGATTTCGCGCTCCCAGGCCACGCACGCCGGCCTCGCGCGTGTAGTCCTCGATGATGCGGCGCAGCGCCGCATCGTCCAGGCTGATCTGCTCGGCCGTCACGCCGTTGGCCTCAAGCTGGCGGCGGATCAGGTAGCGGCGCGCAATCTCGAACTTCTCGTTCTCGGTGTAGCTGGTCAGCGCAATGATCTCCATGCGGTCGCGCAAGGGACCGGGAATGGTGTCCAGCAGGTTGGCCGTGGTGATGAACACGACGCGGCTGAGATCGAACGGCAGGCCCAGGTAGTTGTCGCGAAACGTGGCGTTCTGCTCCGGGTCCAGCACCTCCAGCATGGCCGCCGACGGGTCGCCCTGGATGCCGCGGTCCATCTTGTCGATCTCGTCGAGCATCATCACGCAGTCGCGGGACTTGGCCTTGCGGATGGCCTGAATGATGTTGCCCGGCATCGACCCGATGTAGGTGCGCCGGTGCCCGCGGATCTCGGCCTCGTCATGCACGCCGCCCAGGCTGACACGCACAAACGGGCGGTGCATGGCCCGCGCGATGGACTGGCCCAACGATGTCTTGCCCGTGCCGGGCGGGCCGACAAAGCACAGAATCGGCGCCTTGCCATTGGGCGCCAGCTTGCGCACCGCCAAGAATTCGATGATGCGCTGCTTGATCTTGTCCAGCCCGAAGTGGTCCTCGTCCAGCACGCGGCGCGCTTCGGCCAGGTCGATGTCGCGCGGCGCGGGCTCGGCCCAGGGCAAGTCGATCAACCAGTCCAGGTAGGTGCGCACCATGCCGGCTTCGGGCGCACCCTCGGACATGCGTTCGTAGCGGCGCAACTCCTTCTTGGCGACCTCTTGCACTTCATCGGGAAGTCTGGCCGCCTCGATGGCCTTGGTCAGTTCCGCCACCTCCGGGCCGCGTCCGTCGCCTTCGCCCAGCTCGCGCTGGATGCTGGCCATCTGTTCGCGCAAGATGGCCTGGCGCTGGCGCTCGTCCAGCGAAGCCTTGGTGCGCTGGCCGATTTCCTGCGACAGGCGCATCACCTCGATGCGCTTGGCCAGAAAACCCGACACCTTGTCGGCGCGCGCGCGCAAATCGATGGTCTCCAGCACGTCCTGGCGTTCGTCGCTGCCCAGGTCCAGGTAGGCCGCCACCAGGTCGGCCAGCGCACCGGGCGAGGTGCTGGCCTGCACCGCCGCGACCAGGGGCTCGGGCACCTGCGGCAGCAGTTGCAGCGCCTCCATGGCCTGGCGCTTCAGGTTGATCAGGCGCGCTTCGATTTCGGCACCCTGCTCCTCGGGCTCTTCGATGGGCTGCACCTGCGCCGCAAGAAAGGGTTGCTCGCGCACGAAATGATCCACCCGAAAGCGCTGCAAACCCTGCACCACCAGATGGTGGCTGCCGTCGGCCACGTTCACGTAGCGCAGGATGTTGGCGATCGTGCCCACGCGATGCAAGTCGCCCGCGCCGGGCTCGGCCTGCTCGGCATCGCGCTGCATCAGGATGCCGATGGGCCGCTCCTCGCGCAGCGCCTGCTGGGCGGCGAGCACCGAAGATTCGCGGCCGATGGCCACCGGAAACACCGTGCCGGGAAACAGCACCGTGTCACGCACGGCGACGATCATCAGCGCGTCGCTTGCCGCGCCGCCGGGGGCCGCCTTCGTACCCTGCCCCGCAGCTGGGGCCGCTGCGGCCACCTGGGGGGTCGCGTCGTCGGCTCCGGGCAATGGCCGCGGTCCATTTGTGCCGGTGTCGCTCATGCGGCCTTCTCCAGGCTGATGACCAGGCAGCCACGCTCGCTGCTCACGTGCGACCCCGCGTAGCGCCCCGCCGGCAGCGGCACGTGGCGCTCGAAACGCCCTTGCGGCAGCTCCAGCCGATGAATGGCCGCATGCTGCAGGGACGCGGGCAGCACGCGCCGGCCACTGACCACCAGCGTCGCGCCATCGATCACGGCCTTGACCTCGCGCGCATCGACGCCCGGCAGCGCCACGTAGATCAGCAATTCACGCTCGGTCTCGAGCACATCGACCGGCGGCTCCCAGGTGGGCGTGCGCGCGGCACGCAGCTGGAAAATCTGCCGATGCACCTGCTCCATCCGATCGAGCGTGGCCAGCGCGTTGGACCACATCCAGTCCGGGGACTCGTCGCGGCGTCTCATGGGTGTTCATGGAAGAATTCGATCGGCCCATTGTGCCCCAGGCGCCGGGTTCGTGCGCCCTGACCGAACACCCCCTCGACACTCACAAAAACCGGTCGAGCAGCTTGCGGCTGGCCCGGTCCATGGCGCCCAGGTCGCGGATCAGGTATTGCACGCCATGCGCATCGTTGACGATCAGCAAATCCGCGCTCAGGCGGCGGATGTCTTCTTCGCCCTTGAGCACGAAGCTGGTCGGTCCGCGGTCGGTGTCCACCTGCCAGGTGCTGGGCGTGGCAAAGCTGCTGACGGACTTCAGGCGCCGCAGCACCGGCATGAACTCGCGCTGCTGCAGCGCCGCGGCGATCAGCTCGCGCTGCGGCGCCGGGCAGTCCGCCAGGCGCTCGATCCAGGCCAGCTCGTGGCCGTCCACGTCCAGCAGGCTGATGCCCTCCTCCGGCGCGCCGATCGGGAAGGCGCGCACGGCCACCACGCCCGCGTGCTCCCGGCCGTCGGCATCGGTCAGCACCAGGCGATTGAAGGCGTCCCGGCGCAGTGTCGGTGCATGGGCGTTCATGGTTGACGCTCCTTTTCGGCGTGGGCCAATGGCGCCAGATCCTTTTCCTCGATCTCCAGCATGCGCTCGCGCTCGGCCTTTTCCTGCCGCGCCTGCGCCTCGTACAGACGCCAGTAGGCACCACGCTGGGCAATGAGCTGTTCGTGCGTGCCTTCCTCCACCTTGCGGCCCTTGTCCATCACCACCAGGCGGTTGGCCTTGCGCAGCGTGGACAGCCGGTGTGCGATGGCAATGGTGGTGCGCCCGCGCACCAGGTTGTCGAGCGCCTTCTGGATCTCGCGCTCGGTTTCGGTGTCCACCGAAGCCGTGGCCTCGTCCAGGATCAGGATGCGCGGGTCAATCAAAAGCGCCCGCGCGATGCTGATGCGCTGGCGCTCGCCGCCCGACAAGCCCTGGCCGCGCTCGCCCACCAGCGAGTCGTAGCCCTGCGGCAGGCGCAGGATGAATTCGTGCGCATGCGCGGCGCGCGCGGCGGCGACGATCTCGCTGCGCGTGGCCTCGGGCTTGCCGTAGGCGATGTTTTCGGCAATGGTGCCGAAGAACAAAAAGGGCTCCTGCAGCACCAGGCCGATGTGGCGCCGCCAGTCGGCCAGCGCCACCTGCCGAATGTCCACCCCGTCGATGGTGATGCGCCCTTCGGCCAC
>Ga0208825_1001499_pt1 | contig 17564 bp, 10 predicted proteins | sample AD_UKC113_MetaG_FD_184450 | JGI IMG/M metagenome (GOLD analysis project Ga0208825, IMG submission 184450) | Active sludge microbial communities of municipal wastewater-treating anaerobic digesters from Hong Kong - AD_UKC113_MetaG (SPAdes)... | ecosystem: Engineered > Bioreactor > Anaerobic >...
AGCCGCCCCGACGCGGCCAGTTCCCGCAACTGCTTCAGGGCGGATTCGGCCGGGTCGTTCTGTTCCGCCCGGGCGAGGATCTCGGCGATCCGTTCCGCCGTTTCCCGGGCGAGTTGCCGCTGTTCGGTCACGTTGCGGTAGCGGCGTTTCCGGTCCTGCCGGGCGGCCAGGTCCAGGTCATGATGCTGTTCTATCAGTTGTTCCAGCGTCTCCCGGTCGGTGCCGTTGCCCAGCAGCAGCCGCAGTCGCCGCAGCCGGCCAAGATCCTCGACCAGGGGCGCGAGACCCGAAAAGTAGGTGTAGCCCACGGCCCAGTCCGCCGACACGGAGAATCGCAGGGCCTGCCGCACCGCGTCCAGCAGTGTCACGTTGACGTTGTCGATGATGTCCGCCATTTTCCGTTACTTTCCGGCTTATGCCGTCGACGGGGCACCCGGTCGACCCTGATCACTCCTTCGCGGAGGTCACGGTTCCGACCCGGAACGCGTCCCCTGTACCAGGGCCGTAAGGTCCCCCGACAACACCGGCTGCCGACGCGGGCCCCCGACGCGCGGGATCCGGGACCAGCTGACCTGCTCCCTTGACCCCCTGTCCCGAAGTCCAAACTTACATCGCATTGCGTATCCAGCTCCGATCATATGGCCAGCCTGGTTCAGTCAGGCCCCCCTGTATTCATAGTCCGTATAACCCCGCCACCACATCATCCAGTTCACGCTCCAGGGATACCCGTGCTCCAGGCGTCCCTTTCAGAATCCTGTTTACCAGTCCTTCCACGCGCTTGCGCTGCGCTTCCGTGGCTTCAGGAATTGGCAACTCCTCCATGGTGGGCTTCTGGAGTTGCAACGCCCCCGTGTTCAGAATTTTACAGCAGACTTTGAGATATTCCCAGCATGGCGTACTGTTCAGTATTCCAAGTAGGAAGAGATCCCTGCCTTCAATCATGAAGCACTTGTTATTCAGCACATATTCACCTGAAGGATCCAAAGCGAATTTACTAGATCGACAGATTTCCTGATAGACAATTTTAGGCAGTTTCAGTTGATGTAATTTTTGTGTGGAGCCCGTCTGAAGTTCATACCATGGATATTGACCATGCGCGACTTGTTCCAGTTTTTTCTGGAATCTCATCAGGTATTCATGCACCGCGGGATACTGTTCGATATCCGTGCCACGAACTGTACAGATCAGCCATTTATCCGCAAAAACCGGACGCCAGCGCCCCACGTCTTTTCCCCGTAATAATGGCAAAATAATTTTTTGTGACTCAGGATCCTGTTTAATTAATTCCTTCCGCGTATCACCGTCGATCACAAAAGCCTCATTAAGTCCGGTTTTAATCCCATAGTGAATCTTCCCTTTGACATATTCGCCCAGAGGGATGCTTTTTTTCTTTTTGAGAATAGTGAACCTGGAATCCCCGATCACCCATGTGCTCTGGGTCAATTGATCGCTCGTAAGGGAAATCCGGTGGCGCCTGACAATTTCAGCAAGATCATCCTGGTCGGTAATCTCCCGGTTATAGTTCATTCCAAACGCGTTTGAATCCAGAAATCCCGAGCCATCTCGAGACGCAACCAGAATGGCAGGACTGATATTGGCGCCCTGAAAAATTTGGGAATTTTCCAGGTTCAGCAATTGATGTATCGCGCAGGAAGATTGCAGATATTCACGCAATTTTCGAGCGGATTCTGTCTTAAGCCAAGAATTGGAAGTAATAAACACCATTACCCCCCCCGTTTTAAGCAGTTCAACGGCCCGTACCAGGAAGTAATGCAATAAATCTCCCCTTCCATGGTAAATTACCGGAAATACTTTCTTCAGGTCATTTTTGTACTCGTGGGGGATTTCCTCCTGGCGGACATAGGGAGGATTGGCGAGGATGATGTCGAAGCCCCCTTCGTCGAGGACGTCGCAGAACTGGACATCCCAGGCGAAGACGGGTTTGCCGTCCTTCCGGGTGAGGCCCAGGATCTCCTCCTGCTGCTGCAGGATGTTCGCGATCTGCCGGCTGACCTGCTGGATGCCGGTTTCGTAGTCTTTCTTCATTTTTCCGGCGGCCTCGAAGTGCTTATTGATGAGGTCGCGGCGTTTCCTGATAAGCGGGCGCAGGAGGCCATCCCGGATCAGGTCGCCCTGAACACCATGGAAAGCGGGGCCGATGAGGCTGTCGCCGGTTTCGACGCGGTAATCGAGGTTGGGCAGGGGCTTCGGTTCCTTACCCTGGTAGTCCACGGCGAGGGACAGCCACAGCCGCAGCCGGGCGATGTTGACGGCAAAGTCCTCCAGGTCCACGCCGAACAGGTTGTTCCGGATGATATCCAGCTTGGCCTTGTACCGGGTGGCCTGGCGGGACCGGGCGTTAAACAGGGCCTCCTGCAGGTCAAGCAGTTCGTGCAGCATGCCGAGGAGGTAGGCCCCGGATCCGCAGGCGGGATCGCACACCCGGACCTGCTCGAGGGCCTTGAGCACCTTTTTGGGATCCCCAAGGTCATACGCGTCCCGGTCCTCCACGAACCGTTCGAGGGCCCGGGGATCCTCGTCCGGGCAGGCCCGACCCAGGTACGCCTTGAGGGCTTCATGGCACATGTACCGGACGACGTTCTGGGGCGTGTAATAGGCCCCCTTCTCGTGGCGGTTCACCACCAGCCGCTCGAAGAGCTTGCCGAGCATTTCTGGATCTACCGCCACGTCCTGGTCGAAGGGTGTGGACTCGGTGACCGTAAAGTTGTACCGGGCGAACAGGTCGTTGAGGATGGCCCCGATCGGCGCGTCGGGGACGTGGAGGTTTTTGACCCGGTCATACTCGGCCGGTTCGAACAGGCCGCCGTTCAGGAAGGGCGCATCGCCGATGACCTCCCGGAGCCTGGCATTCCAGGCCGGATCCCGCCTGTCCGCGCGCAGGGCCTCGAAAAACAGTTTTTCCAGGCGGTCCCGGTAAAAATTGGAGGCCCCGCCCCGCGTTTCCTGGTAGCCCTTCCACAGCCGCTGAAAATAATCGGGCGTGGCGGCTTCTTTCGTGCCCGCGGGGTACCGCAGCCAGCCCTTGTGGGCGACGAAGGTAAGGAACAGCAGGCGGTTGCATACCTGCTGGCAGAACAGCGTCTTCTCGGCTTCGTCCCTGAAGTTGCCGGAGACGGCGGCAAACAGGTCCCTGAACCGTCGGCTGAAGTCGGAGTAGAAAGCCTTGTCCAGGGCGGCAACGTCGAAGGCGACCCGCAGGCGCTCGGCAATGTCGGTCCGGGAGAGTTTCGCGCCGCCCTCGGCAACGCGGAGGCCAAGCAGCCGTTCCACTGGCGTGCGCAGGGGCTGGTTCTTCGATTCGATCCGGAAGCGGCGGAAGATCCACCGGTTACCTGACCGTTGCGGATGAACCAGATGCCAGCGGGAGCCATCGGGGTTCGTGACCAGGAAAAGGAAAAAGTCCGTCGGCCGGTTCTTCAGGATTGCCTCGAGCACGGGCCGCTGGTGTTTGAGCAGGAGTTCTGGATCCTTCAGCCGCACCACCACGGCCCAGAACGCGCCGGCGACCTGGGTGATCACCTTCGGCTGTTCACGGTTGTACAGCAGCGTGGCCGGCGAGTCCGGTTTGCGGCCCCCCCTGGACGTGACCTTATCGCGGGACACGTCGGCCAGGGGAAGAATCATTTCCCTGTTCTCGTAGCCGAGGGTATGGACCATCAATTGGAAGGCCCGATCGAAGGGCGTGCCTGCCGCCGGGTCCAGCAGCCGGCGGAGAGCCGCCTCGAGCCCCTGGCAGTCCGCGATCCGGTTCCGGCGTTCCCAGTCCCCGTCGGAATGGTCTCCCGCGTCCAGGGTACGCCCATGAAAACAGCGCGCCTGGGGATCGCCGTTCTCGAAGTACCGGACCTGGTCCAGCGTGTACGTGACACACCACTGGTGCAGCGCGCGGGCCACCTCACTGGCCAGTTCCGCCACGCGCTGCCGGTAGGCATTGAACGCCGCATCGTCCGCGCTCGAGTCAATCACGTCCGCGTCTTCAGAGATCAACTGCCCGTTCGGGTCTTTCCACCAGCCGGTAACCTGCTGGGACGTGCTGCCACCAAACCATGCCGTGAATTGCTGGTTGACCCTGTTGAACCACTTTTTCCTTTCCTGGGGAGGAATAGGGTTGCCGCATCCGCACTTGCTGGGTATGGTGAGGGTCACGTTGTGATTCAGCATGGCCTATCCTCCACGGTATTATTCTGCCTTGTTGCGTTCCGGGCGAGCAAGAGGGCGAAACCATCCAAATCGTTCCCGATCGCTGTCAAAGTCCAGTCCATCGTACTCGCCGCCAATGTACATCACCTCGGCGCCTTCCAGCGCGTCCACCGCCCACCATCCCCGAACCAGGTTCGCGGGAGAATAATCCGGTGTGGCATCGGACAGGTAGAACCCGCGATAGCGACGCGCGATCAGCCCCGCGCCCAGGGCGGGATCCACGCAAACCGGTATGGCCCGGAACCACGTGCCAGCCAGCAGGGCATCGGTGGAAAACGAGTCCGCCATGACCAGTTCCTCGGACATGTACAGGGATCCGCGGATGGCATGACGCAGATCGGTGCGAAGCATGGCCCGATACCCCGGGTAACGGGCGGCAGCCTGGTCACACGCCTCCCGGGTCAAGCCCGTGGCCTGGAAAAAAGCCTCGGGCGACGCATCCAGCGTCAGGCCATGGGGCCTCAGGAAATCCCTGTCAAACGCATCGAAAAGGTTGATCTCTTCGATGCAGGGATAAAACTGCTCGGGCGGCGCCCAGCGATCCCCGAACGCGAGGGCCATGGGCAGATTTAACATGGTCAAGCCAGGCAGGTAGGGATTCGGACGGGTCAGCCCGTATTCTTCGACGGGGAAATTCATGATGACGCTGTACATGGTTACACTCCTTTTCCGCCGGCATCGCCCGATCCGGCCTGGTCCACGTTGAACGCGCGTTCCAGCAGGTTCTTCCACGTGACGAAACGATCCCTGGCCTCCCGACAAAACACGTCCCCAACGTGCCGGTAATAATTACAGATCACCGCGACGCCGATGTGATCAGCAAGGCTCCCATGCCGGATGACCCACGCGTGGTGGAAGTCCATGTGACTGCAACGAAAAGGACGGGGTACCGCTCGAGGCGTCATGACCCGCTGCACGGTACCACTCAGCACATCCAGCACGGCATGCCCAAGCATCAGTCGTCCGCGCGTAACCATGTACAGGGCCATCGGAAAGGCATCATACTCCCAGTTCCGCCGCAGGGCTTCCACCAGTACGGCCTCGGCTTCGGCATCCGGGCCTTGCCGCAACCGGTACAGCGCGTCAATCAATCCAGGAGCCAGGTCGGCTTCCTGCCTGGGCAAAGCATTCAAGTCGGACCGCATGGAACCCGTGGACTGTCGTGGCGCGTCCCCCGGGGTTTTTGGCGCTGGCACGCCGTTCCTGGCGCGTCGTCGGGAAGTGGGGCGTTTTGCTGGATTCATCCTGGGTTTCCTTCTCCAATCGCGCATTCGCGCACGCTAACGCAGGAAAGTGGGCAGCTTTGTAATCGATTTTGCGTATTCGATATTTGTAATGTACGTTAAGGCAAAATGAAGCCCGGTACCCGTATCCTGAAAGGCCTTAAGATTTTCCGGCGTAGGGAAAAATCCGTCCGTCACCACGAGCATATTCCGGGGACGACGCGTGGCTGGCATTTTGATCACGTGGTCCAGCACACAGTCCAGGTCTGTTCCCCACGTGGTACGGATATGGCCCTTCCGCAGGTTCTCGCTGGTTACGGGGAATACCCCATTGCTGAACAGAAATACCCGAACCCGTCCCATTCTGACCAGGTCCGCGAAAATCCTGACCAGCCATGGCAAATCCGACGACATGGATCCACTGACGTCAAGATAGACATGACAGGCCATCGGATCCCTCCAGCGGGGCCCGTGGACCTCTTGTTCGTGCTGGCATAGCAGGGGCTGGGTGTTCCATAATAAGCGACGGGCCCAGTACGTTCGGTCTTTAGTGGAGAACCGCGGCTCGAGAGTCCTTTGGGTGTACGCTTCGTTAACCATCACCCTGGAGCAGTAGACGGGCTGGTAAACCCCCAGTTTCACGCACAGTTGTTTCAACACCTTCAAGGCCTCGAGCCGCGGGTTTTGCATCGGAACTTCGGAATCAAACACGCCTTGGTTCCGTCCGGCAATCGACGGAAACCGCTCCTTCACCCACTCTTCCATGTCAGCGGTCAGTTTCTGCAGCAATGGGTTCTGGCTGGTTTCCCATTGTGTATCCTGTATCGTGAGATGGGGGGAGTCATGGTCTGTTTCCTCCTCCTGAGCATGATCGGGAGTGAGCACCTGGTGCGAACCGAGTAGCATCGGTGAAGAGCACAATCCGTTCTGCTTGAGGAATTCGATAATGTCATTTACGGTCGCGGTTTTTTTGTCGTACAGTTTTTTGTACAGTGCTATCCCCCTCCTGGCCATTACCGGTCCCAATTGGTCCTCCAGTTTTCGATATAGCCCTGCCAGGGGGGGACACTCAATGTCCCAGGAATATCCGTCTCCTGTCCATTGCGGTGGGGGGGTCAGAAGAAAGTGTGGATAATCAGGATCGGGATACAATTTCCGGAACAGGCTGAGGTGGCGCGGTTCCGGAAACATATGGGCAATCCGCGCGTTGATGACCGCGTCAAACGCGATGTTCTTCAACAAGTCCGGCGCACCAAACAGGGTATTGTGGCCATATCGAATGTGATGCAGTTCATGCAGGAGAACCACCAGCAGCCACTCATCCCGAAGACAAAACTTTTTATAGAAATCGGGATTTATCAGTAGTTCCGGATATACCTCCGCCGTGATTGCCGCGGATTGCACGGTGTCAGAAAACCGGATTTTCGAGCAGGACAGCAGGTCTTCCAGGAACATGGCATGCCATGGCAGTACCCGGAAAAGGCGTTGTTGCAGATCCTCTTCTGGAGACAGGCGCTGTCTTGCTCGCGTGGAAAGCCGCTCCAGAAGCTCCTGAAGCACTTTCTGGGTTCCCGGTTTAAAACTGGATTTAAGAGTAGCCCCACTCGTAGACATGACCATGATGTCCTTTCTACATGTCGTTGCAAGTCCTCAGACCTGGTTCTTTTCTACCGGAATCTCCAAGCTAAGGGTTGGAATGTGGCGCATGTCATCGACCAGCACGCTGCGCCAAAGGGTGCTAAAACTGAAATCAGGTTCCCGATCCGCCACTAGAAACATCCCGTGAGCTCGCGACAGGATCGCTATGCAAACCGCGGGATCCGCACAATAGGGAATCTTCGAAATTGAAAGTCGACCATGGAGCAGCAGTTGATCCAGTTTGACGGGAGCGGCAAGGCGGAAACCTCGCTGCAGAGAAAACACCTCAATGGCCTTTTCACGGGTTACACCTAACTGGTGGAGCATCTCGTCGGGATCATCCTGTTCAAATCCTCGGTGGTCCATTGGATTGAGGCACCAGAAGCGTTGCAGCGCCTCGGAATCAAGCTCCCCATCCGGTTTACGCCGGAAGTCTGTCAGAAAGTTCTGAAACTCCTGGTGCGTGACCTGCTTGAGATTGAACAGCATAGGCAGGCTGACCAGGGTCATTCCGGGGATAAAACAGATTTGGGAACGCACGGTACGTTCTGAACGTGATCTAGTGCCCCCTCCCCACCGTCTGTAACACATACACATATTGAGCACATTCGGGTTGACCGCCGCGTTTTTTTTGTGGGGATAAAACATCACGAAATCTCCTTCTGTTGAATATTGTTCGGCATCGTATCCATAAACACGCCGTTGAACTCATATGCATATTTTCTATAATTCATTGCCATATTCATTGCATTTGAATCATTTATATTATGTTTTTTTATTATAGTATATATAATAATGAATAAACTGTGCGCATCTTCATAATGTGCGTACATGCTGGCGTTCCTGTATGCGCACTTAAAACTTTCATCGTTAAACCGGACCATGGGCTTAAAGAGAAATTCCAGAATTTGTCCCATGGCATCCAGAACCCGGGGGCTTAAAGACAACCGTTTCCGACACGCCATGTAGAGAGCCAGCGTGGCAACAGGCAACTCACCCTTAGGGGTTTTCCTTAGAAAGTACAGCAGTGCGGCATCGATCTCTTCATGTTTCTCTGTCTGGGCCAGCACGAGTGCCGCCTTGGCACGCTCAAGCGGATCGCTGATGCGCCGCAAGTTGTAAATAGGCATCACGTGCTTTTCCATGGTCTCTTTCCACGAGTGCATGTGAATGACCTGGAGTTTCGCGAAATCGAGGTCCAGTCCGCAGGCCAGCTGGGGAAGGCTGTTTTCCAGGGCCATCAAACCAGTAACGCCAAGCAGGTCGGACGACACCTCCAGGTTCGCCTCCTCGGCCATCGCCTGCAACGCCGCCATCAGGGCCCGGATGTTGTTTTTGAGAATCAGGATCCGGCGAATGGATACCTTAAATGGCGTTTGGTTCTTCTCGTCGGGAACGGAGAAGCTTGAAATTACATTCATTAGATATTCAGAAATATTTGCATTTACACCATGGTTTTTCGCGTACAGTTCCCGACCCCGATCAAGCACGCGGCGCAACACTTCGGCAGGCATGGTCGGCTCGGCCTCGGCTCCACCTTGAATCAGCACGCGGCGGATGTCGTCGTTCATGTCCGACCAGTCGGGCACCCGGACGATGAAATGAAACCGATCCGCCAGCGCGTGATCCAGCGGCATGGCCCCGAAATAACCGGATTCAGAGACGGTACCGTCATCGATCGTAACCGGATTCATGGCCGCCCAGCGGTAACGTAGTAACGGCAATTCAATGCCCTGCACCCGGCGTTCGTGGACAATCGGGAAAATCTTGTTCTGCAGTTCGGGACGGGTGCGATTAATCTCGTCAAAAAAGACGGCCTGTGCCTGCCAGATCGACGACGGCGTGGGGATGTACATTAACTCCCTGTTGTCTTCCGTGGGTACAGGCACGCCAACCAGGTCGTCGTAATTCAGCAGGCTGGCATTGTAAAACCGGCATTCGAGTCCGAGAACCTTGGCCAGGCGTTCAAAGAAGTAGGTTTTAGCGGTACCGTGCGTGCCGATGAGCAGCAATGGACCTTCCGTGATCAGGGAGGCGATGATAACCGGCTCAATTCGGTACCATCCATGCACGCCGAGGACACCCGACAACAGGGAAGATTTCCACAAGGATTTGAACAGGTCCTGCTGGGCGTCAGCGATTGTATTCAGGCAGGCATTCGGTGATTTTTTTCCTCTCCGCGCCGGTTTCGCCTGCTGGCCCTTACCCCGATTAGAGGAATCTGTTGCTTCGGGCGACGCGGCTTCCGGATGGTCGACGACTGCCTGCGCAAGTTCTTCCATGCTGATGACCTCCATGGTTGGTTGGTTGAAAGGACCGGACTGGCCAACCCTGATGGCCTGCCCGGGTCGCTCAGGGGCAGGCGGTGGAGGTCACGCGTCCCGCGGACATCGTCCGACGGAGACCGCGGCGGGGACGGGTAAAAAAATTTACCCTCCCCACGCCACGGCATGAGGAGGGAGTGATTACTTCACTTCGATCCCCAAGCATGGCTCCCGGGATTCCGGGATGGCATTGGCACCTGGCCTTGCGGCTGGTTGCCCGAACGGTCAACGGGCCATTTCCCTCGCGTTCGTCTGCATACCTGAGTGGGTCGGATTCAACTGTCGTATAACTTATACCATGCCCGCTGGAGAAAAGTCAAGGCATTTTTCCAAAAAATTTTAAAATTTTTTTCAACTTGATCGGCGCAACTGCCGGGTGACAGGCGCGCCGATCGTAAGAGATGTCTCCGGGTAATTAATTGGGATACTGCTGAATGTGGATGTTCCTGAACGAGAGGTCGGTCGTGGGATCATGGCCCTGCAGGTTGATGGTTCCCGCCGCGTCCACGTAGCCGTTCTTTCCGTCGCTGTTTTCCGAGGGCGGACGCGTGTCGAAGAAATCACTGACGAGGTAGCCATTTACCCACACGGCCATGTGGTTTCCATTGCACACGATGGTCTTGGTGAACCATTCGCGGTCACTGGGCACCACCTTGCGCGCGGGCACCAGCCCGTACAGGCCGCCCGTGCCGTAGTCGACCGGCTTGGTCCGATCGTCCTTCAGCCACTCGTTGCGCACCTGGGATTCGTAGCCCAGCCAGAACTGCCTGGGCGGCGTGCGGAAAAACACGCCGCTGTTCAGGTGATCCCCATTCGAAAACACGTCGATCTGCAACAGGAAGTTCCGGAACGTGGCTTCGGTCTCGATCTGGCCGTTACCGTTACGAATGTTTATGGCGCCGTCCACCACGGAAAACTCCGACTTGTGATCGGGAATGATGTACCAGCCGGTCAGGTCCTTGCCATTGAACAGGGAAGACAGCCCCAGCGGACGCAACTTCAATTCCTTCACTTCCACGACGGGCGTCCGCTTGTCCCGGTGATACCGCTGATAGCACAGGGCAATGTGACCTATCGTCGCCGGCGCGGCAACCTCCACGGGCTGCCCATTCACGGAGGCCGTGACGGATCCATCCACGGCCTTTACCACGATGCTCGAGAACGCTTCATCCTTTCCCGGGGGCAACACGATCATGCCGCCACCGGGATGACCTTCGAATGGCGCGCGCAGGGCAAGGGCTCCCGTGCCACCCCGGCTTACCCGCACCTGGGCCGTCAATTCGAAATTCATGAACGACGCGTTCGTGACCAGCGCGCCACCCGTGCCCGTGTCACACGTCAGCACGCCATCCCGGACGGTCCAGGCCGCATCGCCAAAAGCCGTCCACCCATAGGTACTCTCACCGTCGAACAGGTTGATCCATGAACCCTCCGCCACGTCCTGCGCGCCCGCGGTCGAAACGGCCGCCAGCAGCACCAAGGCGCCCGCGCAAAGCGCCCGCTTCATCATCTGGAACTCCCGCATAAGACTCGCTCCTTTCTTAAGGTGGAAACCACGTCATGGTCGACCCGCTCAATGCTCCAGGCGGGGGACCCACTTCGCGAACAGCTCGTATACTGTACTCCATGATCACGGGCGACGCAAACCGCCCGCGCCACTCCAGTATAATTTACAGCCATGGAACCATCCTGGGTTACATTGAAAACCCTCCAGCCCTCGGACATCACGCCGATGGTCCGACAGTTCCTGCAGGCCAAGGCGGAAGCGGGCGACTCCCTGCTTTTCTTCCGGATGGGCGATTTTTATGAACTTTTTTTCGAGGATGCCCTGGAAGCCGCGGAACTGCTGGGCCTGACGCTGACATCACGAGACGGCACCGAGAAGGATCGCCGGGTACCCATGTGCGGCGTGCCCGTCCGGGCGGTGGATACCTATGTCGCGCGGCTCATCCGGGCCGGACGTACCGTGACCATCTGCGAACAGATGGAAGATCCCCGCCAAGCCAAGGGTATCGTCAAGCGCGCCGTCATCCGCACCGTCACGCCGGGCACCGTGCTGGAGCCCGACCTCCTCGATGAACGCAGCAACAACTACCTTGCCGCGCTCTGTCCCCTCGCACAAGACCGCATCGGGCTGGCGTTCGCGGACGTCACCACGGGGGAAGTGGGATTCACCGAACTCGGCGGCATCCCCGAATCGGCCGTGGCCGACGAGCTGGCCCGACTGCGGCCCGCCGAACTGCTGATCCCCGACGAGCAAGCGCCGACGTGGCTCGAAACCGTACGCCGGCGTTTCCCCGACCTGGCCGTGACCAGCCGTCCCGCGGATCACTTCGAGCCCCGTGCCGCCCGCGAGGAAATCGCCCGGTTCTATGGCCTGGGGACCCTCAAGGGGGTGGAACTCGAAGACGAACACGCCGCCCAGGGGGCCCTGGGCGCGCTCATCCGGTACGTGCTCCAGACCCAGCGGGATAGCGTACCTTCCCTCCGCCTGCCCCGCCGACACGACTCGTCCGGATGGCTGGTGCTCGATGCCAGTTCCCAGCGTAACCTGGAACTGACCGCGAACCTGGTAAACGGTGGTCGCCGGGGCACCCTCCTGGACGTGCTGGATCGCAGCCTGACCCCCATGGGCGGCCGGCTCATGCGGCAATGGATCACCCGCCCCCTGACCGACCCGGATGCCATACGGGAACGGCTGGACGCGGTGGAAAGCCTGGTCGATAACCATGGCACGCGCGCGGCCCTGCGCGAAACCCTTCGGGGGTGCCCCGACATGGAGCGCCTGCTGGCCCGGATTTCCGCCCGTTCTGGAAACGCCCGGGACGTGGCGGCCCTCGGTTCGGCCCTGGACCGCCTGCCCCGGATACAGGAGTACCTGGCCGGGGTATCCGCGGGCCTGCTGGAAAAGTTACTAGCGTCCCTGGACCCGCTGGAAGACCTGCGTGACGAAATCCGCGCGACCCTCGTCAATGAACCCCCGGTTACCCTGAACGAGGGCGGCCTTATCCGGGACGGTCGGGATCCCGAACTCGATCGCCTGCGGGAACTCGTGCGCGGCGGCAGGGACTGGATCGCGCGCCTGCAGGCGGAGGAACGCGCGCGTACCGGGATTCCCAAGCTCAAGATCGGCTACAACCGGGTGTTCGGATATTACATTGAAGTCAGCGCTTCCCACGTCGGGCAGGTACCCCCCGATTACCAGCGCAAGCAGACCCTCGCGGGCGCCGAACGCTACGTCACCCCCGCGCTCAAGCAGCGCGAGGAAGAACTGCTGCACGCCCAGGAGCGGATCAACAGCCTGGAGTATGAACTGTTCTGCGCGTTGCGGGACACGGTGGCCACCCACGCCCGAAGAATACAGGTGGCTGCCTCCACCATCGCGGCCATCGACGTGCTGGTCGCCCTCGCGGAAACCGCGGTACTGAAAGATTACCGGAAACCCGAAATCGACGAGAGCGGTGTCATCGACATCCGGGATGGGCGGCATCCCGCGGTAGAGGACCTCGCGCCGCCTGGCACCTTCGTGCCCAACGACCTCCATCTCGACATCGACGGCAAACGCATGCTGATCATCACCGGCCCCAACATGGCCGGCAAGTCAACGTACCTGCGCCAGGCCGCCCTGATCACCATCATGGCCCAGATGGGTTGCTTCGTTCCGGCCTCCTTCGCCCGGATTGGCGTGGTCGATCGCGTGTTCACCCGGGTGGGCGCGTCCGACAACCTTGCCCGCGGTGAGTCCACGTTCATGGTAGAGATGATCGAAACCGCGGCCATCCTCAACGCCGCCACGCCCCGAAGCCTGATCGTGCTTGACGAGATTGGCCGGGGCACCAGTACCTTTGACGGTATCAGCATCGCGTGGGCCGTAGCGGAACACATCCACGATCGGATTGGGGCGCGCACCCTGTTCGCCACCCATTACCATGAACTCACTGAACTGGGCAACCGCCTCCATCACGCAAAAAACGTCAACGTCGAGGTGCGCGAGTACAACGGCGCGGTAGTGTTTCTATACCGGATCGCGGAGGGTGGCGCGGACCACAGTTACGGCATTCACGTCGCGCAACTGGCCGGATTGCCACGAGAGGTGATCGCGCGGGCCCGGGTAATCCTGGAATCGCTCGAATCCGGCAATCCCGCTCCGGCCGGCATGCCCGAACAACTCTGGCTGTTTGCCCCGGCCTCCCTGACCAGCGAACCCTCCGAGGTAGAACGGGAACTCGAGCGGGTCCACCCCGACGCGCTGTCGCCCCGCGAAGCCCACGAACTGCTTTATCGCCTCAAGGAACTCATGGCCCGGCCACGTCGAAAGTAGTTCGTTTTTCACATGACTGCCGGGGCGAACCTGGCCACCAGTTGCGCGAAGAAGGTGACGAAGACCAGTCCCAGCGGGTACACCGCGGCATAAGCCACGGCGGGAATGTCCGAATCCGTCTGGGCGCTCAGGGCTCCCAGGGCCGGCGTGCAGGTCATGCCACCACAGCACGCGCCCAGAACCTCCGGCAACGAAATCCCCAGCACCCGCGTGCCATACAGCCAACCGACGAACAGGGGCAGGGTGGTCACCAGGAAACCCATCAGCAGGAGCCCGGGACCCTGCGTCCCCAGCGCCTCGAAAAATCGCGCGCCCGCCGACACCCCGGCCCCCGCCAGGAAAAATACCAGGCCCATCTCGGTCAGCAGTATCCGGGAAGCCCTTGGCATGCTGCCCCGCAGAAATCCGATCCGGCCGAAATGGGCCAGCACCAGCGCGACCAGCAATGGTCCACCCGCCGAGCCAAGGCTGATGGATCCTCCCCCCGGCAACCCTATCGGCACCATGCCCAGGAAAAGTCCCAGCGCGATACCGATGGCCAGCGAAATAATATCCGTTTCATCGAGCGCGCGGCTGCGGTGTCCGGCGTAACGGGCAAACGCCTTGAGCTTGTCCGGCTCGCCCACCGCGTGGAGCACGTCCGCGTACTGCACCACCGTGTCCGCGTTGGGCACGATGGTCACGAGATTCCGCTCAAGCCTCGTAATGGTCACGCCGAACCGGTGGCGCAGGTTGAGTTCCCGCAGGGTCTTTCCGGTTACCTCCGGGGAAGTGGCCACTATCTTCATGCGCTCGTTCTCAACGTCCAGGGTAAACTTACGATCGCTGACGCGTCCCAGGAACTCCACCACCGCCGGCAACCGGTCTCTTTCCGCCACCACCAGCACGTGCGTTCCAGGTGCGAATACCGTGTCCGGCGACACCGGCACCATCCGTTCTCCGTGGGCCACCCGCGAAATCTGCGCCCGCTGGTCCGCAAGAAACGCGTTCTCGCTCACCCGCTTCCCGAACAGGTTGGGGTTCGTGACTTCAATGACGACCCGTTCAATGCCACTGCCCTGACCCCGTCCGGCGGCCAGTTCCCGGCATGCGGCGTCAACGGATATGCCCAGCACCCGGGGCAGCACCTGCACGAACAACACCACGCCCGCCACGCCGTACACGTACGCCACGCCATAACCGATGGAAACATTGCCAGAATGACCCGTGGCTTCCAGGGCCGCGGCCAGGGCAGGCGTGCTGGTCATGGCACCCGCGTATACCCCCGCCGCGAAATCCGCTGGTATCCCCAGCAGGCGCGCCCCCAGGATGCCCGCCACGGTGGCCGTCAGCACGATAACCAGGGCCACTTGCGTCAGCCTGGAACCCTGCCGGGCCAGGTTACGGAAAAAGGTGGGCCCCGCCGTCAGGCCCACGCAGTAGACGAACAGGGCCAGTCCCAGGCCGCCTACCCCCTCCGGCACGGCGTATCCCATGGCTCCCGCCAAGAGTGCCGTGAAAATAACGCCACTGTTACCAAAAGAAACGCCAAAAAAATTGACGCGACCGAAAAGCATGCCGCCTCCGATGACCAGAAACAGGCAGATCAGCGGGTTGCCGAGGGTGACCGACAGAACCCCTCCAGGGGTCTCCCCGGCGTGGAACCACTCCGGACGCGCGTAAAACAGCCATCCACCCAGGGCCACCACGATCAGCGTGGCCGTCGGAACGATATAGTCTTTCCACCGGATACCCATTCGAGCGTATTCCTTTCCAGCCCAGGACAATCTGCCTGAAACGATACACGGAAACAGCCTTGAGATGACTGGCCGATCCCCGGCCCTCCCCGCTTGTCCCCATTATAACATATCGAGAAAAAATTCTTCAATAATCTACCCCCCCTCACACCATGCCGGCTGCACGTCTCCCAGGCGACAACGACCCGGATGGCTCTTTCTCAACCACATTGGGACCCCCCGTCATGCCAGCCCCCCAGCACGATGCGTTGCAGATGATAATCACCTTCCGCCCCGCGGGGGACAGTTGCATCGGAGAAGGCGTTTACGGTATGATGAGAGATACCTGACACGGTGTTCCTGTAGCTCAATTGGATAGAGCACTTGGCTACGGACCAAGGGGTTGGGGGTTCGAGTCCCTCCAGGAACGCCATGATTGTGTTACGGGCCCGGCCGGAGCGATTGATCACCGGTCCGGTTTCTTGATATACTGTCCATTGGGGCAGGAGCCGTAAAACGGCACGCGGAGACGTAGTTCAGTTGGTTAGAACGCCGGCCTGTCACGCCGGAGGTCGCGAGTTCGAGTCTCGTCGTCTCCGCCATTTTCTTTTTCAGCATGTTTCCGACACGATGTGTGGCCCTAATAGTTTTGGGATCGGAAACAACGCCCATATTTTGTGGTATGATAGGTCAACTTTTACTGGATCAACCGTTTTATCGGCCCTGACGGCCGCAAAAAAGAATGCCGCGATACGGCGGCCCGGTTCGGTTCGTGACCGACATACCAGGATGACCCGATCATGTCCCTGAATCTCGTCGAATTTCTCGCGCGTTCCGCGGGAACCTGGCCGGACAAGCCGGCTATCGTTTTCAACGATTTTCGCCTGTCTTACCGCGATCTGGCCGGTATGGCGCGGCGATTCGCGGGCGTGCTGTCGCGACAGGGCGTGGAACCGGGGGACCGTGTGGCCCTGCTGTTGCCCAACACCCCCCATTTCCCGATCATCTTCTACGGCGTGCTGTGGCATGGAGCGGTCGCCGTACCCATGAACGTGCTGATGCATGCCCGGGAGGTTGCTTACCAACTCGCCGATTCGGGAGCGGTGACGCTGGTAGCCCACGAGGTCATGCTCGACGTGGCCAGGGAAGCCTTGCGCGTTGCCGATCGTCCCATCCGCCTGATCGTGGTGGAAAAGGACCCCCTGTCAAGCCTTTCCCTGCCGGATGGCGATTCCTTTAACACGCTGATGGCGTCGTCCCCCCCGGCGGATCGCCTCCCCCGGCCCACCAACCCCGAGGATACTGCCGAAATCGTGTACACGGCGGCCATGTCCGGCTGGCCCATGGGGGCGGAACTGACCCATGCGAACCTGTTTCTGAACACGTCCATATGTGGTCGTCTGCAGGGGTATCAGCCGGAAGACCGGTGTTTTTCGGCACTACCCTTCTTCCACACGTTCGGCCAGACCGGCATGATGCACGCCCCCCTGATGTTCGGGAGCACGATTTTTCTGTTCTACAAGTTTGAGCCGGCAGTAGCCCTGGAATGCTTCGTCCGGGAAGGGATCACCATCGCGGGCTTCGTGCCGACCATGTGCCATTACATGGTACACGCCCGACTGCAGCAGGAATACGACTTGTCCAGCCTGCGCGCGCCCGTGGTGGGAGGGGCCAAGATGCCGCTGGAACTGGCGGATCAGTTCCGCAAGCGGTTCAACCGGCCTCTCATGGAGGGATATGGCCTGACGGAAACCAGTCCCGTGGTCAGTTACAACATTGACGACCCGGAAAATCGGTTGGGATCCGTCGGCCGACCCGTGCCCTACTGTTACGCGCGGATCGTGGATAACGCGGGCAATACGCTCAAGGCCGGGGAAACCGGTGAAGTGCAGGTCCGCGGACACAACGTGATGAAAGGCTACTGGAATCGGCCCCGGGAAACCGCCGAAACGATCCGGGACGGCTGGCTGGCTACCGGCGACCTGGGTTACCTGGACCAGGAGGGGTTCCTGTGGCTGACGGGGGTGAAAAAGCCCCTGATCATCCGGGCCGGCCTGAATATCTATCCCCCCGAGGTGGAACGGGTCCTGCTGGAGCATCCGCGGGTGCAGGATGCCGGCGT
>Ga0208825_1001502_pt1 | contig 17554 bp, 14 predicted proteins | sample AD_UKC113_MetaG_FD_184450 | JGI IMG/M metagenome (GOLD analysis project Ga0208825, IMG submission 184450) | Active sludge microbial communities of municipal wastewater-treating anaerobic digesters from Hong Kong - AD_UKC113_MetaG (SPAdes)... | ecosystem: Engineered > Bioreactor > Anaerobic >...
TTGCCAGAATATATGGACACTCCGCTTCGCTTCGTGTCCATTTATGATGTCCTTGCTCTAAACTACATACCTGTCTCATTCCGACCTGGGGCAATATATCACTTTTTTTTTGTAACGGACACGATGTCTTAATTAAATTACGTAAATCCTTTCTAAATTTGCTTAATGATTGCATTAACATAAATAAGCTTGTAACCCATATCTTGATCGCTCATAAATATATCGTAAACGCTTGAAAATATCAAAAATCAGATTGATTGAAGAAATGCAAAAAAATTCATTCTGAGCGTTAATCTAAAAAGTTGAGTTTCAGAAAATTCTCTGCATGGTTTTTGCTATGAAACACAAAGCCATTCTAAAGACAAATTTCCAGTATTGCGCTTTCTTTGAAATAGTAATACATTGCCTTCAAAACCAATACAAAAATCAACTAAGGAGGGTGCTATGTACGAGCGCAGTTTAAATGAAGCAGAGTCTTTTCTTCAAGCAACAGAAAAACCGTGGCTGTCGGTGCAGGAGTTGTGGAATGAAGTTGTTAAGCTATCCCAGATCGAACAATTCGAAGTAGCGCCATTACCTGAATTTACCGCTATGCTTGATGCAGATCCACGCTTTCAGATTATTCCTGCGAGGGAAGAGGGAGAACCAGTCCCTGAACTTCCACCCGACAGCGATATTGAGGAGAATGAAATGGAGCAGCTTGGTTTTTATCCGGAGGATCGCGTTCGTTTAAAAGCAAAACCAGCGCCAGAAGATGAACAATCAGAAATAGTTGTTATTGAGGAAGAGGAAGAGGTTGGAAGTATTCGACGGCGAGCTTTTGTTGCAAGCGCACATAAATCTGCAAAGAAAGCAGTAAAGAAAAAAACGCGTGTACTAAAGCGTACGACAAAAAAGCAAAAAGTTGTCAAAAAGGTTTATAAGAAAAAGAGTGCAAAGAAATCAGTACCAAAAAAGAAGAGTATAATGAAATCAGTTCCAAAGAAAAAGAAAACCTTAACAAGGCGGAAAAGATAAAAAGGTATGATCGAAGAATCTGGCAAACAATGGACATTGCGTGAACTTATGAGAACCGCAATCGACTATCTTGCTGAGAAAGGTTTTGATGAGGCGCGCCTTACGGTTGAATTATTATTATCGCATGTTTTGAATCTGCAACGCATCGAACTGTACACTAATTTTGATCGTCCCATCTCACAGAAGGAACTTATAATCTTTCGTACTCTCTTTGCGCGAAGGTTGAAACACGAGCCTGTTCAATATATTGTACAATCTGCTTTTTTTATGGGACTACAATTCGAGGTTGATTCTCAAGTGCTGATTCCACGTCCAGAAACAGAAACGCTCGTTGAAGAAGTATTATTAGAATGTAAAAAACGATTTCCTGATCCGTTGCGAGTACTTGATGTTGGAACAGGGAGCGGAAATATTGCAATCTCGGTGGCAAAGTACGCGCCGAATGCAAACGTAACAGCCATCGATATCAATCCAGAAGCGCTTATCGTTGCGCATGGTAATGCTCAACGTCATCAAGTTGTTTCTAGAATTGAATTTCTCCAGGCTGATATTTTTCAATTGAAGGATGAATTGAAGTACGAGTATGATGTCATTGTTAGCAATCCACCGTATGTGTCGGTAGATGAATGGGAAACGCTTCAGCCAGAAGTCCGTAATTTTGAACCGCGTCATGCTATTACGGATGATGGAAATGGTTTTTCGTTCTACAAACAATTGCTCATCCTTTCGGATAGACTCTTGAAGCCCGATGGACTATTTGCTGTGGAAGTTGGGTTTGGCCAGTCGCCGCATGTTGAGCTGCTTCTTTCTTCTGCTGGATACATTGATATTACTTCTGTTTATGATCTTCAAAAAATTCCGCGGGTCATTCGTGCACGAAAACCACTACAACATTTTCATTCTAACTGATACCGAATGCGGGCAGTTGTTCAACGTGTAAAGCAATGTTCAGTAACAATTGAAGGGAATCTCTATAGTTCCATCGAAAATGGACTGCTCATTTTTCTTGGCGTCAAACAAGGGGATAGTGAAGCCGATGCGAAATATGTCGCGGAAAAGTGTGCAAATCTTCGAATCTTTAACGATGAAAATGGAAAAATGAATTTATCGCTTCTGCAAACGGGTAGCTCTGCTATGGTTGTTTCGCAATTTACGCTCTATGGCGACACAAGAAGAGGAAATCGCCCGAGCTATACTGATGCTGCGGATCCACAGCGTGCAGAATCTCTGTATAATTTGTTCGTACGGTATCTCCGTGAGCTTATCGGTGAAGGAAAAGTAGCTACAGGAATTTTTCGTGCAATGATGGATGTTGAGCTATTGAACGATGGTCCCGTAACACTGATTATTGATAGTAAATAGAAGAAATTTTTTCACTGTTTGATAAAGGAAGGAAACAACATTGAAAGCGCCGTTGCATATTGTTATTTTCTTTGTTGATGGCGTTGGAATTGGGAAAAAAGATCCATCTGTCAATCCTTTCTTTGCGTCGCAACTGCCTATGCTTCAAAAGTTATGCGGCGGCGAGTTATTTCATCTTAAACGAAAAAAAATTTCTACGCAACTATCTGAGGTTCGTCCAGTGAAGGCCACACTTGGAATGCCGGGCTTGCCTCAAAGCGGCACTGGACAGACAGCTTTGTTTGCGGGAGTAAACGGAGCAAAAATTTTTGGAAGACACTTTGGTCCGTATCCACCAACCGTTTTAAGAAAAATATTGCAGGAGAAAAATATCTTTCTTGCCTTCAAACAATTAGGGAAATCTGTAATCTTTGCCAATGCATTTCCTCAACCGTTCTTTGATTATACTTCATCAGGTACGCAAAGAATTCCAGCGCTTACGTACTCTTGCATTGTAAGCGATGTTCCGCTCTTGACAGTCGGGAATTTAATTTCGAACAGTGCAATTTCTGCGGATTTGATTCGTGAGCGATGGCATGAATTAGGTCATCCTGAAGTGCCGCGTATTGCTCCATTTAATGCCGGGAATCATCTTGCTCAACTTTCAAAAAATTATGATCTCACTATCTTTGAATATTTTCTAACTGATAGAGCGGGGCATCAACGTGATTTTCATGTTGCTCGAGAAATACTCGAGCAGCTTGATCAATTTCTTGACGGCTTCTTCAGCGACTTTGATCATTCATCATCGCTCTTTATTATGATTAGCGATCACGGAAATATCGAGGATCTTTCGACAAAATCTCACACAAGGAATGATGTCCCTTGCATTCTCTGTGGCGTACAACGAAAGCGCTTAGCCAAACGAATTCATTCAATTACTGATTTGACGCCGGCATTGTTAGAACTATATTAAATTAAAAATACACTATGGGGAAAAACTACCAAATGCCCGCAGTACGGGTCGTGGCGCTCCTTTCTGCCGGAATTTTGTTTGCACATTACTTTTCTGTATCCTCGTTCTATGTATACTGTGGATGTTGGTTCCTTTTATTGATGGCAATCCTATTATCGAAAGCACAACATCATCTCTCATTTTGTATTGCTACTCAGGTGTTATGTATTTTGGTTGGATATACCCTTCACCGAAGTAATATCGATAACGCAAAAGAACATCGTCTGCAAGCTTTTTCAACAAATATGCCAATGATGTTTTATGGAGACATTATTTCAACGCCGCGAGTGCAAGATGATCAAGTTCGATTTCTTATGAATATTGATAGTACCGTAGCGGGAAATATCAGTACTAATCGTTATTCCAAACTTATGATTTATGGCAAAAAGAAGAATAGCAATGAGGCGGCGTTGGAAGTAGGAAGCAGTATTGTAGTGAAGGGAAAAGCTGGAGGATTTCCATCGCTGCGCAATCCCGGTGAATTTAATTTTGGACGTTACCTCGAGTTGAATTCTATTGATGGAATTGTTTATGCTGATAGCATTCGAACAATACTCGCTCGACATCCAATAACATTGATGGGCTCATTTTTTGCATTGGAAAAATGTCTCTATAGCATTTATGATTCTCTCCATTCTAATCTAATCGCTAACTTCCTTAAAAGTATTGTTCTTGGAAATAGAGATTATCTTTCTAAGGATGTAGAGCAATCATTTATCGAGACTGGAACGATTCATGTGCTGGCAGTATCAGGTACGCATATCGCCATTGTTGTGCTTATCTTTTTTGCGCTCTTTAGTACACTGCGAATATCTCGGCGAGGAGTTTCATTGCTGTCTATTGTTGCACTTTTCTGTTATATGGTAATTACAGGAATGTGTCCATCTGTTGTCAGGGCGACGATAATGTCATCGATTATTCTCCTTGGAACTTGCATTGAGCGCCGTACAAATATTTACAATTCACTTGCTGTTGCGGCTCTCATCTTGCTTTTGTTCAATACAAATAATTTATTCGGTGTTGGAGCGCAGTTGTCATTTTCGGCAGTCATCTCAATCGTATATTTTTATCCACGCTTAACAAGTCGTGTAAATCAATTACCACTTGGAGGAATTGTTGGTAGATGGAGTAAATCGCTCTACAAACTATTTGCGGTATCGTTAGCGGCGCAAATTGGGACGCTGCCATTTACGGCTTACTACTTCGGTCGAGTTTCCATAATTTCGTTTGTGGCAAATCTTGTTGTTGTTCCGCTGTCGAGTCTTATTATAATACTTGGATTCGTTGAATTGCTTGCAGCGCCGATAAGCATGGCTATTGCATCGTGTTATAGCGAAGTGACGGAGCTTGTTTCACAGGGAATGTTATTCATTGTACACTCGGCTGCCGAAGTGCCTTTTGCCTCGATTCCTGTCGGTACGCTTGCTCCATCAGAAGCGCTTTTGTATTTTTTATTACTTATAGGAATTTCGATGCCGAAGAAAAAAATCACGTTTACTCTTATCGTGTTACTCATTGCTGCCAATTGGTATGTTTACTCAACTTTTTTTCAGAAAGACACTGAAAAAGTACAAACAACATTCTTCGATGTTGGGCAGGGAGATGCCTGTTTACTTGAATTGCCCCATCAATCCAGGGTGTTGATCGATGGTGGACCAAGCTGGCGAAATTCCGATGCAGGAAAGAGAACCATTGTTCCATATCTTCAAAAGAGCGGTGTCCGACGATTACAGTATGTGGTCATAACACATCCTCACGATGATCACTATGGTGGAATCGAAAGCGTTGCCGATGCTGTAAAAATAGACACACTCGTTGTTCCATCTCTTTCTTCGATTCCGAAGGAGTTTCAGAATATTCTGACAAAGCTTAAAGAGAAAGGGATTTATATTAAGTACGCACACAGTGGAGAACAACTCTATCCAGATAATTCTGTGAGGTTGTACATTCTTAGTCCATCACAAAATCAGGTTGAGAGAAAAAATCTCAACAATACTTCGATTGTTATTAAGTTGCAGTATGGGAATAGTACAGCGCTTTTTACAGGAGATGCAGAAGAAAAAATTGAGACTATGTTGGTTTTGAGATATGGAGATTTTCTCGAATCCTCTCTTCTAAAAGTTGGGCATCATGGAAGTGAGACAAGCTCGAGTGAGCAATTTCTTTCATTTGTAAAACCGAACATTGCAATCATTTCGGTCGGAGTAAATAATAAATTTGGGCATCCATCAAAAGAAATATTGGATCGTTTTTCGAAAAATAACATTACTTTATATCGAACAGATGTTTCGAATGCCTGCGTCTTATTTGGAAACAGCACAGGTGGAGATTGGAACAGAGTTGAGTGGCGTAAGTAAAATGGAACGGAGGTGATAATGCATCTATCAAAAAATCAGATGAACTATATCACATCGCTTTCGAGAAAGAAAGTACGAGAAGAAGAGCAAAAATTTGTTCTTGAAGGATGGCATGCATTGGAAGAGGCTCTGAAATCAAACTTTACAATAGAATTAATCGCCGCGACTCCGGAGAGTGCATCGGAACATAATGATATATTAAAGAAGGCAAGAGAACAAGCAATCCATGTTTTTGAGATTACAGAAACTCAGCTTGCAAAAATTTCTGATACCGTAAATTCGCAGGGAGTCATTGCTGTATTGCATCAAAGACAATGGAGCATCGATGAGATTCCCTTTGATAAAGGACAAATGATTGTGGCTTGCGAAAGAATCAATGACCCTGGAAATTTAGGGACTATTATCCGTACGTGCGATTGGTTTGGCGTCAGTGCGATTTTACTCAGCGAAGGTTCGGTTTCACTCTACAATGAAAAAGTTATTCGTTCAACCGCTGGTTCGATATTCCATATTCCTATCATTGAAAATGTACACTTTGAAAATTCCCTGCCTCAGTTACAACAAAATGGTTGGAAACTATGCGTTACTGTTCTGGATGGAGATAGTTCTATTATTACTTTTTGTTATCCAGAAAAAACAGTTCTTATTTTTGGAAGTGAAGCGCACGGCGTATCGAAACCGCTCATTCAAATTGCCGACTATAGATTGACGATTCCGGCGTATGGAAAAGCTGAATCGCTGAACGTGGGAGCAGCGTGCAGTGCAGTATTGATGGCCTGGAGATTGCAAACAAAATAGGTCTAGGCAAAAATCTTCATATTTTTATTCACTCAAATTTCAGTTATCTTGCAATAGTTATGATTGAGAAACGACGAACATCGAGAGCGCCAAATAAGGTTTCACTCCATCGAGCGTTATCAAAGCTTGGATATTGTTCACGCTCACAGGCGGTAAAAGTTATCGAAAATGGAAAAGTTCTGGTCAACGGTGTACCTTGTAATAATCCATTGCGATGGGTAAATCTTGTAGAGGATGTTATTAGTGTTGACGCAGCGCAACTAGTTCAAGAGAAATCCCGATACATCCTTTTTCATAAACCAGAGGGCGTTGTAACGACATCCTCGGATGAGCTTGGCAGAAAGACGATATATGATTGTCTTCCACCGCAATACCACAACTTGAAGCCTGTTGGCAGATTAGATAAAGATACATCAGGTTTGTTGATCTTGACAAATGATTCTCGATTTGCAAATAAACTTACAGCTCCGGAATTCAAGGTACCGAAAACTTATGAGGTTACAACGTTAGAACCTTTAACTCAAAAGCAGATTCGTCAATTACGGAATGGTGTGGAAATTACGATCGAAAGGAAGAATCATTTCGCTCGGCCAGTGTAAGTTGATGTATTGAATAGAAACACTATCATCGTTGTTCTTAACGAGGGGAAAAACAGAGAAGTTCGGCGAATGATTTCTGCAGTTGGTGGAAAAGTACGTTCGCTCAAAAGAGTTGCGATTGGTGCATTTCAGCTTGGAAATTTGGATGAGGGAGAATATCAAGAGTTGATGGATGATGAACTTCAATTATTTTTATCAAATTGTTGAAAGAATATGCCGCAGGTACGAAGTGAATTAGTAGAGGTGTATATTTTTCGGCAGCAGCACGGGAAGCGTGAATACTTATTGTTGCAACGTGCTGCAAACGAAACTCTCTATCCAAATCTCTGGCAGATTGTAACAGGTACTTTAAACAAAGGTGAGAATGCGCTTGCGGGTGCATTACGTGAACTTGAAGAAGAAACACAATTACCATATAGGAAGGTATGGAATGTTCCGATTGTCAATTCATTTTATAATGAACAGAATGATTGTGTGGAGTTTGTAACCCTCTTTGCAGCCGAAATTCCGGATGGAAATGAGCCGGTATTATCGCAGGAACACCAGCTTTTTCAGTGGTTAGAATTTGAAGAAGCATCGCGTCTGCTTCCATGGCCAAATCAGCGATGGGCATTGAAGGTAGTAGATGAGTTTATTGGAACACAGGAAATAGCAAGTCAGATTTCTGAATTAAAAACTATTCAATGAAAGGAAAAATAATGAGTTTACTTGTTGTTGGTTCAGTGGCATTGGATACTGTTGAGACTCCATTTGGAAAAACAAGCGAAGCGCTTGGGGGTTCCTCTGTTTACATCTCCGTTGCTGCGAGTTACTTTGTGCAACCAGTTCGACTTGTCGGTGTTGTTGGCGGAGATTTTCCAAAGGAGCATATTGAATTCCTTGAATCGCGAAAAATAGACTTAGATGGATTACAGATTATTGAAAATGGAAAAACGTTTCGGTGGGGCGGAAAATACCATTACGATCTCAATGTCCGCGACACTCTCTTTACTCACTTAAATGTTTTCGAAAAATTTAATCCCATCATTCCTGACCGCTACAAAAACTCATCGTATATTTGCCTTGGCAATATCGATCCAGTTTTACAGTTGCAAGTTCTCAATCAGATAAACAAGCCTCGGCTTGTTGTCGGCGATACCATGAATTACTGGATCGAGACGAAGCCGAAGGAACTTGCAGAAACAATGAAGCATATGGACGTGCTGATCGTCAATGATTCGGAAGCGCGATTGCTTACGAATGAACCAAACCTCATTAAGGCGGCGAAAAAAATTATAAGTATGGGACCGCATAGTGTCATTGTGAAAAAGGGGGAACATGGCGCTCTCCTTGTAACTGATGATACAATTTTTTCTGCTCCTGCATATCCATTAGAAAATATTTTTGACCCAACTGGCGCAGGCGATTCATTCGCAGGCGGATTTATTGGATGGTTAGCTCGCACGGAGGATTTATCGCCGAATAATCTTAAACGTGCCGTCATTTATGGAAGTACCCTTGCATCTTTCTGTGTCGAAAAATTTAGTATTGAAAATCTTCGTGATTTGAATTACCTGAAGATTCATGATCGATTTCTATCATTCATGGAGCTTTCCCATTTCGATGATAAAAAATAATTTCATTAACTTGCGAGAAAAATGAAGCTGTATGATTGTTAAAACTGATGCAATCATATTGAAATCGATGAAGTACCGCGATACGAGCAAAATCGTAACAATGTACACGAAAGAGTTTGGGAAACTTCAGGGAATTGCGAAAGGATCGCGTGGATTGAAGAGTAAATTTGGTTCGTCGCTTGAGCCGCTTATGTATTCACAAGTTGTGATGTATAAAAAGGAGAATCGAGATCTCCATTTGCTCACGCAAGGCACAATGATCCAATCTTTTAATTCATTCTATTCATCGCTGGAACATCTCTCTGTTGCATTTGCCCTTGCGGAACTTGTCCATCGAATTACGTCTCATGAAGAAAAAAATATTCCGTTCTTTCAATTACTGTTGACAACTTTATCAGAGCTCGATGCCTCTGACGAACCGTTAAAGTACCTTTACGCTTTTGAAGCGCAAATTGCTCAGACCATGGGTTTTGCTCCATCACTGGACAAATGTGCTCGATGTGGTAATCCAATCGATATTGATGCTGTTCAATCGTGCGAGTTTCATATCGAGGATGGCGTTCTCTATTGCCAGGATTGTACGTTCCAGAAGCATAATGGAACATTAAGAATATATGAACCGTCTTATACTTTAGATGTTCAATTATCCATGCAAACATTAAAGATGCTAAGGATTTTTTTGCAATGGAATATTTCATCATTGAAGACAGTGCATGTTGATCGTACGGTTGGAAATGAAATAGAGAATATCTTGCGTTGCTATCTACAACATCATTTTGACGATGCACGACCGTTGCATTCGCTCGAATTACTTCATAGAATATGATTAAAGAGAAAGGAGAGACTATGTCGTCATTTTCATCGAAATCCGTTATTGCCGCAATCTTTTTGATTACCCTTGGAATAATCTTTGGAGTTATTCTGGTTTCGAGTTTTAAGGGGATCGATTTTTCCTTTGCTGGCGATAATGTAAAACTTGGAGCGCAAGAGGCGCCCATCAAACCAAATGAAACGCTGAATGCACTCAATGAAGCGTTCCATCAAGTTGGAGTCACAGTAACGCCTTCTGTTGTCTATGTCGAAGTGGAGATAGAACCTGGTGCAGGCGACCAAGGAGATATATCTCAATTCTTCTTCAAGTTCTTTGGTCCAGATTTTAAGTTCGATATGCCGCGAAGAGCGCCAGAGAAAGGAGCTGGCTCGGGAGTGATTATTACGAAGAACGGATATATCCTTACGAATAATCACGTTGTGGCAGGAGCAAAGAAAAATGGAATTAAGGTTCAGCTTTCCGATACTCGAGAATTTAAAGCAAAACTTATCGGCACAGATAAGTACACAGACCTTGCAGTCATTAAAATTGAAGAGAATGATTTACCTGCCGCTGCTTTAGGGAACTCAGATGAAGTAGAAGTTGGGCACATTGTCTTTGCTATTGGCGCTCCGCTTGGATTGAAATCAACAATGACGGAAGGAATTGTGAGCGCACTTGGAAGACAAATTGGAATTATCAATGATGAGAGCGGATATGGCATTGAGAATTTTATTCAAACGGATGCGGCTGTAAATCCCGGCAACAGCGGCGGTCCGCTTGTGAATATTAAAGGCGAAGTCGTTGGAATCAACACAGCAATTGCGACGACGAATGCTCGCTATCAGGGATATAGTTTTGCAATTCCAATTAATCTCGCAAAGAAAGTTGCAAATGATATTATTAAGAGTGGAAAAGTTCAGCGTGGGTACATTGGCATACGTATTGAACCAGTTGATGCGGTTACCGCCAAAGCAGTAGGATTAGAGAAGCCTCGAGGCGTTAAAGTTAGAGACGTAGGCGAGAAGAGTGCAGGAGAAGAAGCTGGAATTCAGGCAGGCGATATTATCTTGTCAGTTGATGGAAAAGAAGTAAATTCTCCGAATGCTCTTCAAACAATTGTGGCAAGCAAATCTCCTGGTGAAGTTGTAACATTGAAAATCTGGAGGAACAAAAAAATAATTGAAACAAAAGTTACATTGAAAGCTCGCGAGGGAGAAGAAACCACAGCCACTGAATCTTCCGCTGGAGGTGAAACTGATTCGGAGTCGTCGTCAACAATGAAAATTGAATCGCTTGGATTGACGATTCGCTCGCTCGATAGTAAATTGAAAAGTGAATATAAAGTTGAAAAAGGTGTTTACATTGAAAATGTAGAACCTTTTAGCCCAGCGCAGGAACGAGGTTTAATGAAGGGAGATGTTATTCTTAATATTGGTGAGAAGTCAGTTGGTTCGGTAGAAGAATTTAAATCGGAGTTGAAAAAACTAAACCCCGGCGATGCTGTAATGTTGCGTGTTAAAGGAGTAGATAAGAAGATTCGTTTTGTCGCTATTGAAATTCCAGATTAAATAGCGTTGAAAATCGGACTCAAGCATTTTTCCAAAGGCTGGCAGAATTTCTGCCAGCCTTTTTTCTTCCATACTATGTGTTAGAAATCTGTGAAGGTTGTTGCCTCGATATGCCTTACGGCTACTCGGCAACCGAAATCCCGACGGTGGCTAAGTAGGGCGACAGCCCGTATCGAAGCCACTATTACGCGAAACTTTCTCAATCAAAATATATCTTATCTGTGTAAATCTATGTAATCTGCGTGAAAAAATTGACCCAAAATTTCACCTCTTTCAAAAGGATTGGGGAATTCCATTTTGGTTTAAAAAACAAAACGCTCGGAAAACCGAGCGCCTTTTTTTTGTAGCGGGGGTAGGACTTGAACCTACAACCTTCGGGTTATGAGCCCGACGAGCTACCAATTGCTCCACCCCGCGGTGTCTTTCTTATTATTTCTAAACTACAATATACCAACTTTTCCCTCTTTGGTCAAGGTATTGTTTTGTTCATTGAGCGACCATGTTTCGCCTTGGCGTGTCCAACCTAATTTCATTCTTGTTGATGGAATAGCGCGTTGAACTCGTTCGATTGGCTCTTGTGTTGGTTCATTACTTTGAATGAATGTTCCCCAGTGAATGGGCAGAAAAGCATGAGCGTTTACGTGCTGTGCCATTTCTATCGCTTGCTCAGGATTGCAATGGTTATGAATCCAGGGATTGTATGCGCCAATTGGCATTAGTGCACAATCTACATGAATTCCACGCTTTCCAATTTCTTCAAAGAAATGTTGATAGGCTGTATCTCCGCCAAAAAGTATATAATGATCATTTTTACTTAGCAAGTAGGCATTGAAACTTCTTCCATTCCTATTTCCGCGCGAGCGATCTTCTTCCCATGGATATCGCCAACCAAAATGTTTTACACGAAGCGCTTCAATATGGACATCGCTATAATCGGATTTTTCCCCCCAATCTAACTCAATAACTTTCTTACGCAAAATATTTTCAAGAACATCAGAAGTATTTTTGGCAACAATCAGTGGGATGTCATCTGGGAATTTACATATTGTTTCTATATCCATGTGATCCATATGGGCATGGGAGATAAGGATAAAATGAGGTCGTGGTATCTCATCGATGTGCAAAGCTGGTTCGACTAATCGCTCAGGTCCAACTTTTAAAAGTCCAAGAACCTCTACGCCAATTTTATTTGTAAGTACAGGATCAGTTACAATGATAGTACCAAAAAAGTTTATTAGTGTTGTTGAATGTCCAATCCATGCGATTGTAATTGTATCATTCGACCATTGAGCTGGAGTAGGCTTAATCTGTACCTGTTTTATATTAAAAGAATTGAATACGCTCAATCGGTTTCGCCACGAAATTGTATTGGCAGAATTTGCTCGAAGCAGCGAAGGCGCTAAAGTCGAAAATCCAATGTATTTCAGAGCTTTTCTTCTTGATATCATACGAGGATCAATATCCGTTCAATTTGTTTATCCAACGTAAAATCTATCTTTTAAGTTCCATAAGACTTTTCCAGAGAGTATCCAGAAGTTCCTGGATCCCTTCACCGCTAACGGATGAAATGAGGCGCGTCGGAATTCCCCGTCCAAATTTAATTTTTTTGAGTTCTTCTCTTCGCGCGCTATCGGCAGTATCTATCTTTGTGATGGCGACAATTTTTTTCTTTCGTGGCAATGTAGATTTATAAGAGTGCAATTCATTGATAAGAATTTCATATTCACGTTTTGGATTCTCAGAAAGCGCATCAATAAGGAATAAAAGAATACGCGTACGTTCAATGTGTCGAAGAAATTGAATGCCTAATCCTTTTCCATTGTGTGCGCCTTCTATAAGTCCGGGAATATCTGCGACGACAAAACTTTTCCCTTCGCCATATCGAACAACACCGAGGTTGGGTACAAGCGTTGTAAATGGATAGTCAGCTATTTTTGGTTTAGCAGATGAAATTACTGAGATAAGAGTTGATTTTCCGGCATTTGGAAATCCCACCAAGCCAACATCTGCTAAAAGCTTTAACTCGAGAATGATTTCACGCTCCTCGCCCTTAGTACCAGGTTCTGCATAACGCGGCGCTTGATTGGTAGGCGTTGCAAATTCTGCATTGCCACGTCCACCCTTTCCGCCTCGAGCTATAATTAGTTCATCACCATGATTTGTAAGATCGCCAAGAATTTTATTCCGGTGCACATCTCGGACTACCGTACCGCAAGGTACTTCGATGATAAAATCTTCTCCATTTTTTCCGTTCTGATTTTTTCCTCTTCCATTTTCTCCATTTTGTGCATGGAAATGCCGTTTGAACTTAAAATCAAGGAGTGTATTGATGTGACGTGAAGAGCGAAGAATTACATCCCCGCCATCCCCGCCGTTACCGCCGTCGGGTCCGCCTTTCGGTACAAATTTTTCGTGATGGAAGTTAATACAACCATTACCGCCATCACCGGCTTTAACAAGAATTTTTGCTTCATCAATAAATTGCATAGGTTCTCAATTTGAGGGAGAAATTCTATGGTAGTAGTCATAGAGTGTGTCTGTGAAGAGTACAGCAGCTTCTTCAAATGGATCGATATTGCTCGTTATAAAGAAAGCGTCGAGATAATGCGCAACATCAGCCCACTGAGAAATCTCTTCGATTTCGACTAATACTTTTTGAAATGCTCCTTCATTCTTATGGAAAAGTTTTCGCACTATTTTTTCACGTACGTTTTGCGGAAACCATGAGGAAAGCGTTACTTCGAGAGTTGTTGGGTTGGCTTGAATTGGTTCCGAAGAAATTTCACTCAAAGCTGATTCCTGATTTTCTGATACCGATGTTGATGGCAATGAAACAGACTCATTATTTTCTTCATTCACTGTAGAAAGTACCTGCTCTTGAATCTCTTCTTGTTCAATAGTAGGCGATTCATTGTTATAAGCGGATTGAAGAATATCAATTAAATTTTGCAATGTAATGTTCGAATAGCCTCTAAGGTCGCGCTCGATCTCGAGTCGTTGTTGAATATTGGTACAACGTTTATCTTCAAAGAAAACGATTGCAGCATTTATCGGAATTGTTCGCTCTTCTGCTTGAGGTGGAAGCGTTGATTCAAGGAACGCAAAGAGTGGGCGGAGCATACGAGCGAGTTCTTCAGGATTATGGAGAGAGATAATTTCATCGTCGATTTTTTTTAGAAGCGCCTGGAAATCTTCGTACTTAATTTCGGTATAGCCGCGCTCTTCGATGTATCGTTTTAAGAGAATAGGGATGTAAGAGTAATCAACGCAGTACCTAAGTTTTGACTCGGTGACAGATGTCGTAATGACGTGATTCGTTCCAAAGATAAAATTGAGCAATGTCCATTGAGGACGACAGAGATAATTGAATTGAAAATGTACCGATTCGTCAAGCAGCGTATCAAATTCATCTCGTGTAAAATGATAATTGAGAATAAGAAGTTTATCGATTTGTTTCTGTAAGCTCACGACCTCTGGTAATTCGTAGGGGAGTTTCTTTGAACGATTTTCTTTTTCGCGTTCTTGTTGGAAAATTTTTTCTACTTCTGCGCGGAAATACGCTTTAATTGAAGTATGAATTGGAGATTTAAGGATTGATCTGAGGCGAATTTCATCATCCTCGCCAATTGTTTTTGTACGAACGACATTGATAATAGATTCGATTTCCTGTTCAAAAATGTATCCCACTCTCGTAATCCCTATTTGGTACCCATAATTGTTTTTACACGCTCGATTTCTTTCTGCGCAGCAGTCTTGAATTGCGCATCCGATTCTTTTCTATCTATAATTTGCTGATACATTTGAATCGCCTGATCTGGTTTTGCGAGCTTTTCATACGATTGTCCTGCCATATAGTACGACGTTGCAGCCCAATCAATCTTTCCAACTTTCGTAACGAGGTAGGGCACTTTCAAAAATTCAAGAACAGCTTGCTGATAATCTCCTTTTAAGAAATATGATTCGCCGATGTAGTATCGCAGTTCAGCTTCAAGGTCGTTGTTGCCAGGAACAATTAGACTCTGAAAATGGACAATCGCTTGTTGGTAGTAACCGAGCTTTTGGTAGAGGAGTCCGATATCAATTTTTTTGTCGATGATCGTCGAGTCTGTTGGAAATTCGTCAATAAATTTTCGTGTCAGGTCAAGAGCAACATCGAACATTTCCATTTCTTTATATGCAAGAATTAAATTACTCATTGCAATTGGCGCTAACTCAGGGGCTTTTGTGCTGTCGAGTACAATGCGATATTGTCGAGCTGCCGCTTCCCATTGTTCCATTGCATAGTACACGTTCCCAAGACTCAATCGTACTTTTGGAATAATGGCATGCTTTGGATAGAATTGTAGTAACGAATCATACACTGCAACAGCACGAGGAAATTTCCCATCGATCTCGTATAAGCGAGCGTTCCAGTACATTGCTTCTGGGACAATGGATGCTTTAGGATATTTTTTTATAACATTGGTGAAATACTGTTTTGCGACATCGAATTTTTCTTTCCTCATAAAATACGCGCCGCGTTCGTACTCAAAGATTGCTGGATATTCTTTCTCTTTGGGATATTTTTTTATGAATTCAGCAGCGCGCTTATTTGCATCGTCGAGTCTATCGAGACAGAAGGCGCACCGTACGATTTGACCATCAATAATAGGCTTTAAGTTTTCATCCGTTATTTGTTTCTGTGCCTCGAGGTAATTATCGAGCGCGTCCGAATATTTTCCTGCATCAAAAAGCAATTGAGCTGTTTCGTAGGCAATCGTTGAATTCGAGCCGCCAGACTTTGCTGCAAGATTTCCACGCATTTTTAAATAGTATGTTGCAAGGTTAACGTTCCCGGTTTCCGTTGCATACTGAATGAGCGCTTTCAATGCCGTACCTGTGCGTTCGCTACTTCGATCATAGGTGATGTATTGAGCATAGCAATGTTGCGCTTCACGATTCAGATGTAAAGAGTCGTAGCAAACCCCAAGTTGGTAAAAATAATTTGCAATACGTTGAGGATATTGCACAGATAAAAATGGAGTCGAACGAAGCGAATCGAGAAGAGATTGATAGAGTTTTGATGAGAGCTGAAATTTACTTGCAATGAATGCTGCATCCGCCTCGAGTTCATTGCATTCCATTGCTGCGAGAGTGTAATAATATTTTTTCTTTATTGTTTGAATTAGCTGCAGCGCCTTATCAGGTTCGTGGCTTTGATTATAGGTTTGCGCCATCGTAAGAGAAGCCTGCGCGCTCTTATAATGATCTGGAAATCGTTCGAGGTACTGCTGGTAAACAACTTTTGCGGAATCTTTTGCACCGAGTGATGAATATGCGTTCACAAGTTGATAGAATGCTGTTGGTACAACCGAGCTCTTCGGATATTTTTCTAATAAGAGTTTGTACGTCACAACAGCATCGGAATATTGTTTTTCGGCGAGGTACGAATTGCCTAATGTAAAAAGCACACGCTCTTTTCCAGAGCGAATTGAAGGATCAGCATTCAATGTTGCGCTAATGCGACGCAACTCATCTGGTGAATGTGCAGATTGAATTTGAATCTTATAGGACGCAACCGTTGCCTCTTCTGCTAATTGACTTTGAGGATAACGATGAATCAATGAGTCGTACGATGCAAGAGCTTTCGAAAGATATGCTGAACCTTTGCTCGTAGAAATATTATTGCTCATTGCAAGATATTCGTATGATTGTCCTAAGAAGTACCATGCACGCTGCCGGAGTGTATCCGGGACATTTTGCTGTAAAGTTGCAGTGAATTGAACTGCTGCTCGTTCGTAATCTTTCAAATCATAGAAATATATTTCTGCTAAGCGGTACGCAAGTTCCCCTCGAGATCGTTCTGCAATAACATCTCCGAGTAACTCTGCAAGCTTTTGTATACTAGAACCTTTTTGTTGGTAATCGAACGTTTCGATGTACCACTGTTGTTTGATAGCGTCATCGTAAAATTCGCTTGCAGGATACCGCTGGAGGAGTTTTTCAAATGTTTCGAGGGCGGCTTCATAATTTTCTGCCTTACGGTATGCAAGACCAATAAAATAATAGGCGTCATCTTCAAACTGACTATGAGGCGCATTCCTGAGAATCCAATGACAGAGTTCAATAGCAGTGCTTGGTTCATTCAACTCATCGATCGAAAGCGATGCTCCTTCGATAAGTAATGACGGAAGGAACGGCGATGATGGAACTTCTTGCTGCATAGTGTGGAGAATCTGGAGTGCATCTGAGTAACGTTTTGTATAACACGACGCTTTATAAGCGGCATAGAGCGATGTAAAACGATCACGAGAGTCGTTGGTATCTATTTGTGCGCGCTCGAACCACTGTGCCGCTTGAAGTGTATCGTGCAAATATTCAGAAATTAAACCACCATAAAAACTTGCGGTAAATTTCTTTGCGCCTTCGATCCCGTATGCTTTTGAGTAC
>Ga0208825_1001511_pt1 | contig 17469 bp, 11 predicted proteins | sample AD_UKC113_MetaG_FD_184450 | JGI IMG/M metagenome (GOLD analysis project Ga0208825, IMG submission 184450) | Active sludge microbial communities of municipal wastewater-treating anaerobic digesters from Hong Kong - AD_UKC113_MetaG (SPAdes)... | ecosystem: Engineered > Bioreactor > Anaerobic >...
TTTCTCTTTTTTTGCTTTCGTTGCTTGTTCTAAAAATTCATTTGAGGCAATTTGTAAGTCCTTTAATCTTTCATTTCTAATCCCATACTTTTCAAAGTTTACTCTTCTATAAGTATCCAGGATTATCATATCTTTTGCGCCCTGATAAGGAATATTGTAAATTGCCTCAATACTATCTACATCAAAACCAAGTCCTTCTGCATCTTCTTTGTTATTTAATGTTTGTTTTGAATTGAGAAGGAGAAGTCGCTTGCCTAATGGTCCTGATTCTCCAATTACTTTTATTTTTGAATTAAATTTTGCAAAAATACAACCGGCTGGTTCAGAATCAGATGACCAGATAAAAGGAATAAATAATGGATATTCAAGATAGTACCCGTATGCATCAGGAGTAGAATTCGAAAGGTCAAAAACATCTAATTTATCTAATGAAACAAGATACTGAGGGTCAATTAATCCAAATAATGATATTGGTTTACATTTAAAAAGCACAGTTGTTTTCTTTTTCTCTTTGTAATCAATCAAGGTTTTAATAGGATACTGTTGGTCTCCATTTACACCAAGGTCAGTTGTTAAAGTTATTTCTCCTGTATTTTTATCAATGAAAAACGCATAAATATAAACTTCTAGTGGTGGAGAGAATTTTGAGAATCTTGAAATATTAACTTCACCATCTTTATTGGTCATCTCAATAATGTCTCCTCTTACCCCTATAAATGTTTTCATTGAATAAAGGCCAGGATTATAATAAATCATACGAGGAACTACAAGACCTTCGTTAACAGGGTCGTTTGGTACAAAACTTTTTTTAGGATTAAATGTTACAATTTTTGGAATTAAACTTGACATAGTATCTTTTAATTCAAGTTCTGTATCAGGGAAAAAGTCCTTGTCATTTAATGCAATATCCAGAATGTTTTGAAGAAATATAAATTGTTTTTCGATATTTTCTAAATTAAGATTCTCAAATGTATCAACAGGTGTATCAACTCTCCATCTTCCATCATTTGCAGTAACAAATGAAATTGCAGGGTTTCCTGATAAAATCAGGTACTCGCCATCGGTTCTTATTGCTTCTGGAAGAAATGTTTGCCATATTATTCCTTTTTCAGGACTTACTCCATTCATAAGGGCTGTTTGTGGGTCAACCCCAAGTTTTGTACAAACTTTTTCTGAATAGGAAAGAAATTTTTTAGCAAATGGAGCAAAATATCTCTGTTTATAAAAATCATAGGAATTATGCCATATTGCGAGTTCATCTGAACCATCTGAAAGTTCTAAACAAATAGAAAGGGCTGGTAATATTTTCTCTTTTTTGGGAATTCTTGAAAAAAATGGTTCTTCTTTTCTTGAATGATTCTGAATAAAATTATCTATACCCTTAAGATATTCAAAATGAGAAGAAGTTGCAAGAAAAACAAGAGTTCTTTCGGGATGACTATTTGCAAAAAACTCTGCAAGTTTTAAAAGTGTTGAGATACCACATGCAGAAGTAGCCCCAGGAGCAATAGAGGGTACAACACTTATACTATCATAATAACTTTCTAAAAGAATTATTTCATCTTTGAGTTTTGGGTCATTACCTTCAATTGTTCCATAAATATTGTAGTTAGGAACATTTTCCCAGTCAACTTTTGAAAATAACTTAACTTTTTCTTCTTTTATTGCAAGTGCCTTTATTTTATCTGAATTTTCCCCTGCATAAAACCTAGGAACATTAACTGGTATTCTTAAAAACTTCTTTTCTGCTTCTTTCCTTTCTATATCTGGAGAACTTAAAAATATAAATCCTTTTACTCCAAATCCTGCAAGTGTGGTCCAACTATCATCAGAATCAAAATCAAGAACACCAATACCTCCTTCAATATCTTTCCCATCTAAATTTTTAAGGTCTCCTTTACCAGCATAAAAAAGTTTTCCTTCAAGACCTTCTGGTGGAAGAGTTGTCGTTCTTACAAGATTTGGCCATAAGGAATAAATTTTTATTTCTTCATTTCCAACTTTAATATAAGAATATTTTTCAATAGGAATTGAAGTAAAAAACTCTTCCTTTTTGACATTTACCAATCCAATCTCTTTAAATTTTTCCTCAATATATTCTGCTGACTTTTTATTACCCTCATAACCAGGAATTCTTGAATTGAAAGAAGAGAAAAACTTTAAATAATCAGTCAATGTTTCTGAATAGGAAATTGAATATAAAAATAAAAAAACAGCAAACAATAAAAACAAAAAACACCTTTTACTTTTCATCTCCAATCTCCTTTATTTTTTTCCATGCTTTTTTACAGCCAGGATTTATATTAATCTCTTTTACATATTCTTCTTTTGCTTCTTTTATCCTGCCTGTTTGCTCAAAAATCATGCCTTTCATAAAATGTGCTTCGGGATAATACTCATTTATTGCCAGTAGCCTCTCTATATTTTTAAGACATTTATCATAATTTTTTTCTAATAGGCATAAATAAGATAAATTATATATAAGATTACAACAATCAGGAAAATATGTCAAACCCTGTTCAGCCCACATTGTTGCTTGCTCATTTTCTCTTTCCATTATAAGTGTAACAACCATTTTTTCATAAATACAACTAGTTTTTTTGAATTTTAAGGCATCCTGCCATCTTTCAATTGCTTCTTTTTTTCTACCCTGTGAGAAAAGTGTATCTCCCTGCTTTTCCAATTTTCTAAATGTTTCTTTTTCATAAGAACATCCTGCTAAAAAAATAAGCAAAAAGAATAAAAAAAATAATTTATTTTTCATTATTCATATTATTAAATCTTTTGAGACGCCTTATAAAAACCCAGATAAGTAAAAAGAAAGCAAAAAACATTATAACCTTTGTAAAAATATTTTCTTTTCTTAAAATAGCAGGCCAAACAGAAAAAATAGAAATTATTATTAAAATATCTTCCCATAAAGGTGTTTTTGCCAATTTTCTTTTTTCTCCTAAGTTTTTTATTATACTTTTTTTATAAATATTGTAAATATTTATTAAGTTTATATTTTAATCCCAAGGTACAAAAAACGTTTTATAGTATCCTGCGTTTTTTGGCGGATATATAAATTAAAATCCCCCTTAACCCCCTTTTCCAAAGGGGGAAACTACTCCTTCCTTTATCAAAGGAAGGCCGGGATGGATTGTCTTACACAGAAGGGTTTAGAGTTTTGCTTACAGACCATCCCTACGCCGAAGCGATAAGTTATGCTTACGGGATTTTATTAAATCCCCTATCAAAGATGATTGCAATGCCGGGAGGGGGTCAACCCACCACGGCGTCGCTTTCGCTCCTGGGACAGGGGTGATTCCCCTTTCCCAACGATACCCCCAATGCGAAATGTATTACTATAAATATGGGAAAAAGTTTTTTCCCATACCCTTTTTATGCCGTGTGGTTTTAATTCCTTTTCTTTTGTTTTCAAATATCTTCTTTCTTGTTTCTCTGTGCCGGGAGGGGGATTTGAACCCCCACGGCATAAGCCATACGCCCCTCAAACGTACGTGTCTGCCAATTCCACCATCCCGGCTCTATACCTAACCATACTTCTCTACAAGAAGAAAGTTCTGATTATTCAGTTTATATTATACCTTCCCCTCTTTCTATGTAAAGTTGAGCACATTTCCTTGCATATTTTCTCACTCTCTGAATATATCTAACTCTTTCACTAACACTTATTGCTTTTCTGGCATCAAGGATATTGAAAATATGAGATAATTTTAAAACATAATCATAAGCGGGATATAAAACATTTTTTTCAAGAACCTTTTCAATCTCTTTTTCAATCATATCAAATAATTTAAATATAAATTCAGTATCTGCAATTTCAAAACTATATATTGAATAATCTTTTTCTCTTGCTTTCTGTATATCGCCAAATTTTATGCCACCTGCCCATACAATATCATAAATATTTTCTTTTTTTTGAATAAACTTTACAATTCTATCAAGCCCATAAGTTATCTCAATAGCAGGAGGAAATAAATCAATTCCTCCTACTTGCTGCATATAGGTAAATTGTGTAATTTCAAGCCCATCAATCCAAACCTCCCATCCAACTCCCCATGCTCCAAGTGTTGGTGCTTCCCAGTTATCTTCAATAAACCTTATATCGTGTTCATTTCTTTTAAGTCCTATATATTCTAAACTTTTAATATAAATATCCTGGATATTGGCAGGAGGTGGTTTTATTATTACCTGTATCTGATGGTGCATATATAATCTAACAGGATTTTCTCCATATCTTCCATCAGCAGGTCTCACAGATGGTTCTAAATAAACAACACTCCATTTTTTATTTCCAAGAATACCAAAAAAAGTTGCAGGGTTTAAAGTCCCTGCTCCAACTTCAACATTATAAGGATGCCATAGTACACATCCCTTTTTGAGCCAAAAATCTTCAATTTTTCTTTGAACTTTTTGAAATTCCATATTTTTGATTTTATCAGGACAATCACCCACTGTCAAATTCACAATAGGGATTATAATGTTTTATAAAAACTTTTTATTATTTTATATCTATATCCCTAATGTTTCCTTTATAATATCAAAGTTTATATCAGTTGCTCCTGTATTTTGAAGTAGAATTTTATAAGCAACTTCTCCCATTTTTTTTCTTATATTTTCGTTCTTTATTAAAAATAACACCTTTTCTTTTAACTGCTTGAAGTCATTTACTTCAATTCCTCCACCACCTTTTTTAATTTTTTCCCATTCAATAAAAAAGTGCCAATTATCTTTTCCATATATAACCACTTTTTTAAATGCAATTGGCTCAATTGGATTCTGTCCTCCCCATCTATTTAAACTTCCTCCAACAAAAGCAAATTCACAAATTGAATAGAAATTATTAAGTTCCCCATACGTATCAACAACAAGAATTCTAAAATTTTCTCTTATTTCTGTTCTTTTAACATACGGTAATTTCATCTCTGTTAAAACATTAAAAATTTTACTTCTGTCAAGAAATCTTGGGGCAATTATTACATCCCACTCAGGATAATTTTCAATTATTTCTTTTGATATTTTACATATTTCTTCCTCTTCTTCTGGATGTATTGAACCAAAAACAATAATTTTTTTATCTATACCAAGATTGAGGGATTTTTTAAATTCATCACTATTTATTGTTTGTCCCATCTGGTAAGCAAGGTCAAATTTCATACTTCCACATATTCTAATTTTTTCTTTTTTTGCACCTAAGGAAATTATTTTCCTTTTTTCTGATTCACTTCTCATCGCAATTTTCTCAAAATGAGGAAGTATTCTTTTTGTCAGAAATTTTAACTTTTTATATCTTCTAAATGATTTTGGAGAAAGACGCCCATTTATCATAACAACAGGGATGTTTTTTCTCTTACTGATTCTGATTAAATTCACCCATATTTCTGTTTCAACAATTACGATAATATCTGGTTTCAAAAAGGATATTGCTTTAAACATAATGGGATAAAAATCAAAAGGAAAAAAAATATATTTTAATTCAGGGGTTTTACTTATAGCAACTTTTCTTCCTGTCTTCGTTGTTAAAGAAACAATTATATCAATATCAATGTCTTTTAATTTTTCTATTAGGGGTGTAATTGATAAAAATTCTCCAACAGAAACAGTATGAAGCCAGACCCTTTTTCTTTTTCCCCTTTTTAAGTTATTCCTGTATATTGCAAACCTTTCTTTCCATGTACCAGGGTAGTCCTTTTCTGTTCTTATTTTTTTCCAGATAAATGGGAAAAATAAGGTAAGAACAATAAAAAAAACAAAATCATAAATTAGAAAATAAAACATTTTTAACCTTTTGTAGTGATGTGATAATTTACAATAAAAAAAACATCTTGTAAAGAATTTGAGAAGTGGGAGTAACAAAATAAATGATACCAATTTGATATACTAAATTCACTAATTTGACATTTTTTTAGAGGGTAGTATAATTTATCAAACTAGGACAAAAGTGATAATTTTGCTTCTATAAAATGAAGGAGAGAAAAATGGATAAGATTAAAGTGCTTGTAACTGACCCGCTTAAAGAGGCAGGAATAAAAGTTCTTGAAAAAGCGGGTTTTGAAGTTACTCAGGTTGGGAAAAAAAAGGTAGAAGAACTTCTTGATATTATAGAAAAATATGATGTAGTCGTTGTAAGAAGTGAAACAAAAATAACAAAGGATGTAATTGAAAGAGGGAAAAACCTTAAAATAATTGGAAGAGCAGGAGTTGGATTGGATAATATTGATGTTGAAGCAGCCACTGCTCATGGAATTATTGTTATGAATGCCCCTGAAGGAAATACCATTTCTGCTGCTGAACATGCAATTGCTCTTATGCTATCACTTGTCAGGAATATACCTGCTGCTAATTATCATGTAAAAAGTGGAAAATGGGAAAGAAAAAAATTTATGGGAACAGAACTTCATAATAAAACACTTGGAATAATCGGGCTTGGAAGAATTGGGAAAAGAGTATCTTCTATTGGGAAGGGATTTGGAATGAAAATAATTGGCTATGACCCTTTTGTAGAAGGAATAGCTTTAAGAGAAATGGGGGTAACTATTATTAGTTTAGATGGTTTATTAAAACAGGCAGATTTTATTTCTTTTCATATACCTTTAACAGACCAGACATATCATATGATTGGAGAAAAAGAATTTGAGATGATGAAAGAAGGTGTTTATATTATAAATTGTGCCAGAGGAGGAATAATTGATGAAGATGCACTTTATAAATATATAAAAAAAGGGAAAGTGAAAGGTGCTGGTTTAGATGTTTTTGAAAAAGAGCCACCTGAAAATTCACCTTTACTTGAATTAGAACAGGTAGTTGTTACTCCTCATTTAGGCGCTTCAACAGAAGAAGCACAGGAAAATGTTGCAGTCCAATTAGCAGAACAAATTGTTGAGGCAATTACAAAAAAAGTTGTAAGAAATTCAGCAAATGTTCCTTATCTTGATGAAGAAACGATGAAAAAATTAAGGGGGTATCTTTCATTAGGGGAAAAAATGGGCTCTTTTCTCTCTCAAATGGTAGAGTCAGAAATAAAAAATATAGTAATAAATTATTATGGAGAAATTGTTCATTATGACCTAACTCTTGTTAGATATTACATTATAATGGGACTTTTCAAAAATTATGGAGTTAATGTTGTTAATGCTCCGCTTATTTTAAAGGAGAAGAAAATAAATTTAAGAGAATCAAGGCAGGAAACAGGAGGCGAATTTGTAAATCTTATAACAGTTGAAGTAAGCAATGGGAAAAGTATATCTGTTTCTGGGACAATATTAGAAAATAAAGAAGAAAGAATAGTAAAAATTGATGGTTTTTCAGTAGATGCATCACCAAAAGGATATTTACTTGTTTGTTATAATGAAGATACTCCTGGAATAATGGGACATATTGGAACAGTTCTTGGCAAGGAAGGAGTTAATATTGCATCAATGACACTTGGTAGAAAAAAGAAAGGTGGTCCAGCAATAACAGTTTTAAATCTTGACCAGAGTATAGATAAAAAGGTATTAAATAAGATAAAGGAATTTCCGGCAATAAATTCAGTAAAATTGGTAATTATATGACGAAAATGAAAATAAAAAAGAAAAAAAGTGAAAAATTATATAGATTAATAAAGATAAATTTAAAAATTAGTTCACTAATTCCTCATTCATTTTGTCCTGCCGGATGATTCCTTTACTTAATTTGCTGTAAAACAGCGAAAGTAAAGGAGGTGGTTTAAATTGTCCACTATAAATACTTTAAAATTAGTTATCCCTTTATTTATTTTATGGGGAGCAATTGCAGTTTTAATTGGTTATTTGTGGAGAAAATTTATTGCTGAAAGAACAATAAAAACAGCAGAAAAAAGAGCAAAAGAAATCATTAATGAAGCAGAGAACCTTGCATTAAGTAAGAAGAAAGAAATTGATATTGAGGCAAAAGAAACATTATACAGATTGAGAAATGAGTTTGAAAAAGAAACAAGGAATAAGAAGAAAGAACTGCAATTTCAAGAAAAGCGTCTACAACAGCGGGAAATGAATTTAGAAAAAAAAGCGGAGTTAATTGAAAAACATAGTGAGGAAATAGAAAAAACACAGGAAGAGATAAATAAAAAACAGGAAGAAATAAAACAAAAAGAATTGTCTCTGTTATCTTTGATTGAAGAAGAAAAAAGAAAATTAGAAACTATAGCAGGAATTCCAAGAGAAGAGGCAAAAAATCAACTTTTGAAACTTATGGAAGAAGAAGCAAAGAAAGAAGCAATTAAACTCCAGCAAAAATTAGAAGAAGAAGCAAAAATAAATTCAGAAAAAAAAGCAAGAGAAATACTTCTTGGTGCAATGCAACGACTTGCTCCCGAGGAAGCAAGTGAAAGTGTTGTTTCTGTTGTTAGTTTGCCTAACGATGAAATTAAAGGAAGAATTATAGGAAGGGAAGGAAGAAACATAAGGGCTTTTGAATCATTAACAGGAGTAGACCTTATTGTTGATGATACACCAGAAGCAGTTACTCTTTCTTCTTTTAATCTCTATCGGAGAGAACTGGCAAGAGTTGCTCTTGAAAGATTAATTTCTGATGGTAGAATTCATCCTGGAAAAATTGAAGAAGTAATTGAAAAAGTTAAACAAGACCTTTCAGAACAAATGGTTGAAGAGGGCAATAATACTGTATTTGAAGTTGGAATTGAAAATGTGCATCCAGAATTAATTAAGATACTTGGTAAATTGAAGTATAGAACAAGTTTTGGGCAAAATGTTCTTATTCATTCAAAAGAGAGTGCTTTTCTTGCAGGGATGATTGCATCAGAACTTAAATTTGACCCCAAAATTGCAAAAAGAGCAGCCCTTTTCCACGACATAGGAAAGGCAGTTGACCAAGAAGTTGAAGGTGCACATCCTGAAATAGGAGCAGAAATTTTACAAAAATATGGTGAAAAAGAAGAAGTTATTGAGGCAGCATTATATCATCATAAAGATATAAATATAGCAAAACCCTACACAGTAATTACTCAGGTCGCAGATGCAATTTCTGCAACAAGACCAGGAGCCAGAAGAGATACACTTGAAAAATATTTAAGAAGAATTGAAGACCTTGAAAAAATTGCTTCTTCTTTCAAAGGAGTTGATACTGCTTATGCTATTTCAGCAGGGAGAGAAATAAGGGTAATAGTAAAGCCAGAAATTATAACTGATGAAGAGGCAAAAAATTTAGCAAGAGAAATAGCAAAATCAATAGAAGAAAATTTAGAGTTTATAGGACAGGTTAAAGTTGTTGTAATAAGAGAAAAAAGGGAAATTGATTTTGCTAAATAATTTATTTATAGGTAGCCCGATTCTCAATATGAATCGGGCTACCTAAGATATCCTTACAATAATTCTTTCTCATCTCCATTCCATTTACACCGACAAATAACAAGTTTTACAAATCAATAACAAATAACCCCTGTTATGTCAAATAAAAATCTACTCCAACACATCTTTTATTTTTCTCTTCTTTTTCTATTTCCATTTTAACATAAAACGGGTTATTTATTGTTAATTTATAAAGAACATCTTGTAGTTTAACTATTTGTCTTTTAAGTTCTGCTGGATTTAATGTCTTATACAGATTTTTAAGTTTTCCTTTTATTTCTTCTGATATTTCTTTACATTCAATAACCCTCTGATAAGGAGTTTTTGCTTTATCATATTTCTTTGTCACTTTACTACCTATTCTTGTTTTATTTATCAATTTCATCTGTGGTTGAAAGAAGTTTGTGTATAATCTTAATACCTGATAAATTTTATTCATTATTTCCATTTCTCTTTCTGTCTCATATCTCCAATATCCAACTATCTTTCTCACCGCTGTCCAATTCTTTTGTTCAACAAAACAATTATCGTTTTTCCTATATGGTCTTGACCGGGTAAATGTTAATTTTTTCTCTTCACAATACCTCTTTAAATGTGCATTTATAAACTCTCCACCTTTATCTCCAATCTATTCCTAATATCGGAAAAAGATATCTCCATTGTTCTTTCTCCCTCGCTCTCTGATACCTCTACTTATTTTCTTCCTTATTCCCATTTTTAATTCCTTTTTCATTTGCACCTCCGGTTTTTTCTTATTTTATCCGAAGGTGCTATTTAAATCCTATTTTTCCAGTAGATTCTTTTTTGTCTTGTCTAACATACCCTTTCGTGTAGATTTATTATGTCTCAATACAATGTTTTGACAGAGGGAAAAAAGGATAGTATAATTAAAGAAAGAAAAATGATAAAAAGAATAATAGGTAGTAATAATAAAGAAGTAATAGTCAAAAGAAAAAATTCTCTCTCACATAATATCTTTTTGTTTTTCCATTATAATCACAATTTCTTTTTTAATCATTACAAAATTTTCTTTTATAAATTCAATTATTTTATCAGGAGTTTTTTTTATTATATTTCAATTTTCCATTTTAGTTCTCCCCTTTAACAAAGGGGAGTTAGAGGGGATTTCCAAGCACAACGGGAGATAAAGAGGGATTTTAAGAAAGAATAAGATAAAAGGACTTGGTTCTTTGTGAAAACTGGATTCTTGAAAATAGGCAAGGACAGGGCTTGAAAGTAAAAAAAACGAAAAAAGGAGGTGTTAAAAATGGAAAGAAGAAGAGGTTTGTTCTACACAGGCAGTTTAAGGAGAGTTCACGAACCAGCCCTACCCTCCTTTGCTAATGCTCAGGCGGGCAGGCGCAGAAGTGCTAAGTTAGAGCATAGGGGGTTTACATTGATAGAGTTGCTTGTGGTAATAGCGATTATAGCGATTTTGGCAGCGATGTTATTACCTGCTTTATCAAGGGCAAGAGAAAATGCAAGACAGTCAGTATGTATGAGTAATTTAAAGCAGATCGGTATAGCCGTAATGATGTACTGCCAGGATTATAATGAGGTATTACCTTCTGTTAATATAGGACAAAACTGGTACATAAAATTACTAAGATATACAAATCCAAAATTATCAGGTGTACCAGTAGCAGAGTATCCAGCAAAGCCAAAAGGACCCGTAACCGTATTTGTTTGTCCAAGTAATAGATACTACTACACGTCTGGTAGTACTACTCCATGGAGTTATGCTGTTAATTACACAATGAATATGGAGTGCGGAATATTATTTACCGGTGGCCCATCTAATTATCCACGTAAATACGCAAGCATTAAGAAGCCATCAGAAAAAGTTATAATTGGTGATTCTACATATGGTCCGGGTACTACAGGATCCGGAATATCTTATATAGGAACATATATTTGGTTTCAAGGGGGAACTGCTTATGTCGGTACGAACAATCGCTGGTTAGGATATATTCACAACGATGGCAGTAACTTACTTTGGGTGGATGGACATGTAAGTTGGCAGAGAAAAGATATTATAGAGGCACAAGGATTGCAATACGGCGTGGGTAGTGGCGGAGGGTGGTTTGATTTTGATAATTGATATGTGGACAAGAAATAAGGATAATTTTGGCAGAACCGGTAAGAAAACAAGGAGGAATAATGAAAAGAGTAATAGCATATGTGGTATGTATATTTTTTTGTATAGGAATAAGTTGTTTGAAAGGGGCAGAGAATTTATTGTTAATTGGGGATTTTGAATATGATAGAGATAATAATGGAGTTCCAGATGGATGGGCAAAACGGGGAGTTGCAACATCTAATGTGTCTTATTCAATGGATACAGAAGTTGTGCATAGTGGGAAAAAGAGTTTAAAGATGGTATTTGATAGCAAAAGGACAGAGTCAGATGAAGGATATGTGGTATTACGAGATAAAAAGATGGAATTTTTTGAGAGAGGCAGGAAATACAGATTAACAGGATATGTAAAGGGAAAAGAATTTAAAGGGAATGCGGTACTTTCTGTTTCAATATATGGAGAAAACAATGTTCTTCTATTGACAAGTGCGGATAAAGTTGGTTTATCAGGAGAGACAGATTGGTTATTATTAAAGACAGAATTTACAGTACCAGCAAATGCTATTGGTGTAGATGTATATACTGACACTTCGGGAGGTATTGGAGGAGGGATAGTATGGTGGGATAGTATCTCCCTTTATGACATAACAGGGGAGAAAGAACCGGAATATGCGGAAAAAGTAATTGACTCATTTGAGAATGAAGAAAGTATGAAATTCTGGATTTCTTCTGGTGCATTAATTACAAGGAGTGACGAGTATGCTTCAGATGGGAAGTTTTCTTTAAAAATGGATTTCAAAGGGTCAGATACGGATACGTGGCCGGGGGTAAAGCGAACTTTATTTTTTGATAAAGGAGAAGTTGATTGGACAAAATACGAGTATTTAGCATTTGATGTTTATAATCCAAAAACAAATCCTGAATATATTTCTTTAAGGATAGATGATGCAGAAAAAAAGGCGAGTTTTGTAAGTTATGTCTGTGTGCCGGGTACATGGACAAATATAAAGGTAAAAATATCCACTTTAACAGGAATTAATACTTCAATGATAGAGAGTGTATTATTTTATATGAGGATGCCTCGTAGAGATGCAACTTTATATCTTGACAATGTCAGGTTTTTAACAATAAAAGAGGGGGAGAAATGAGAGAGAAGATAATGGTTGTATTATGTTTTTTGTTTTTACGGGTTTTATGGAGTAATAGCACAGAAGGGCGAACAATTATCAATGAGAAATTTCAAAGTTCCTTACTTGACCGTGGGACATGGCAGGTAACCGATGAAGGTGTATCAATAAAAGATGGTAAGTGTTTAATTTCAGAAGGAGGGCAAATTCTTTCAGTTAATTCATATCCAGAGGGAGTACTTGAAATAAGACTATCTTTAACAAAACCACTTACTTCTGGGGCAGTAGCGTGGGGTTTTCGGCACAAATATGGAGCAAGACCCCGTATAACTTTTTCAGTAGAAGAGAGTATGGAATTAAGAGCAAGTATATATGATAATGAAGGTAAAAAGATGATAGACAGTCAAAAAATTCCATTAGATTGTAAAGTTCACAATTACAAAATTGTCTGGCAACCCAAAAGAGTAGTTTTTTATTTTGATGGTAAAGAAATTTTCAACTATGATTTTGAAGAAGATATTGAAATATCCCCTCGTCCAATAACAATTTATAATGTTGGTTCAGACACAGTAGTATCAGTAGAAGAAATTACTTATAGAACAGATGCAACAGATGAACAACTTGCCGAAATAAAAAACAAGTACCAATTTCGTCTTGGTAGTATAAAAGACCTGAAATTTGTAGAGTTAATACATGTGGATATGACAGAACTCCCGGAAGTATCAGATTTCTGGAAAGAAAGGGGATATATAATTTTTTCTCGTCCTTACACTCAGCGAGTATTTTGTGATGATACACCAGAAGCAGGAGAGATAATAGATGTTAATAAAGGGTTGACAACTTTTGTAACACCAGATGAGTATGAACCAATAACATTTGCAGTTCATGCACTAAAAGAGACAAAGGAATATGAGGTTTCAATAACAGACCTTTCAGATGGAAAAGGGCATTTTATTTTTGCTGATGCAATTTCCATAGGGATGGTGCGTTCGCTTAACAAACGCCTTCTTTACAACTATAAATGGAGTCCTGACTATATTTTCATGCCTACTTTTATAGAAGGGAAGAAAAGAGCGAATATTCCCTCAGGTAAAAATGCTCAATACTGGTTAACTATAAAAGTTCCAAAGGATACAAAGGCAGGGAAATATTTTGGTATGATAGAATTTGCCTCTATATATGGTCCAGAGGGAGGAATTCCAACACGTTTTCCTTTGACAATAGAGGTATTACCATTTACTTTAAAAGAAGCAGATAGGTACACATATGGTTTCTGGTATCCAGCAAGTAATTATATAAACACAAGAGAGGAATTTGCATCTGATTTTTTAGAAATGAGAAAGCATAATATGAATGCATTATTTGGAGGAGTTGGGATTGGTGCAACTGCTGAAGAAAAAGATGGAAAAATTGTTATTAAAGGAGTATCTGATAAATTTAACTGGATATGTGAAGAATATAAAAAAGCGGACTTTAAAAAGCCCATTCTTTATTCTGGCGATATTGGTTCTAGTTGGGCGAATTCTCGTGTAGCAGATATACAAAGTGAACAATGGCAAGAAGAGTATATAAGGTATACTCGTGCAGTTCTTTCAATGGTAAAGAAAAATTATGGATTAGACCTTATAGTTCAGCCAATAGACGAACCGGCCTGGCAAGGAGAGGCAATTAAAGATAAATGTGTAAGATATTTAAGACTTTTAAAGAAAGCGGGCGCTGTAACCGAGACCGATGGCCCGTATGATACCTTTATGGTTGAAGAAGCAGGACCTTATAGTGATGTATGGAATATCAATGGTGGATTATGTCCTATTGAGAAAATAAAACAACACAAAGCGGAGGGAAAAATACTTTGGGCATATAACAATGATGTAGAAGGTATTAGACCAGAACTAATGAGATATGCAGCTGGGTATTGGCTATGGATTTCAGGTGCTGATGGTATAAACAATTGGGCTTATAGAACAAGGAGCGGGAAGAGTATATATAATGATTTAAGTGGAGAAACATCAAATTTTGTTTATTATTATCCCAAAACGGACAATGAGATAGGAGGACCAGCAATTGCATTTGAAGGTTTTAGAGAAGGTATAGATGATATACGATATCTTCTCACATGGGAAGATGCAGTGGAAAAGGCAAAAAAGGAAGGAAAAACAAAACTTGCAGGGGAAAGTCAAGCAAAAATTACAGAAGTTTTTTCAAAAATTAATTGGAACTATAGATTAAGAGACCAGGCAAAGTGGCAGAGAACATTTTATTTGAGCACAGGCCAGAAAGCAGTTGTTGGGGATTTAAAAGTGACAAATGGTCTTTCCTGGGAAGATTATGATAAAATTCGTAAAGTTATTGCAGATGAAATTGTAAAGTTGATAAGTGAGAAATAAAAAAGTGGGTTGGCTAAAAAATTAATGAAAATTCTCTATCTATAGAGAAGAGGTTATAAGTTATGTATTGTTTATATTCGAAGGTGCTTTGAAAGTAATTTATATTATAGGAGGTATTTCTCATTACAAAGAATAGAGTAAACTTTATAATATCTTTAAAATGAAGAATATAAAAAAATTAAATGTAAAAGGGTGGTAAAATTTTAAAGAAAAAAATAAAAAAAGAAAAAGTTGGCATTTTATCATTAAGATAAAAGAAGAATTATTGCCAAATAGTAACTACTAAATATTTAATCTCACACAAAATTTTTTTTTGCTGAAGAAGTTTAAGAGAGAAAAAGTTAAGATGAAAAAAAGAGCAGAATATATTGGTGGAAAATGGGGCGTAATGGTTCATTTTTTATCTGATTTTCCATGTAATAGGGAAAGAGTAAATTTAGAAATTGATGAGTGGAATAAAATTGTTGATAATTTTGATATTAAAAATTTTGTAAGGAACTTATCAAAAGTAAAGACAAATTGGTTAATATTTACCATTGGACAGAATTCTGGTTTTTATTGTTCCCCAAATAAAACTTATGATGAAATAGTGAAAAGGGAAAAAAGTAGATTATCTAAGAGAGATTTAATAAAAGAATTAGGAGAAGAATTAAATTCAAAAAATATAAAACTTATTGCATATCTACCTTCACATGCTCCATCAAGAGATATTTACGCAGTTGAAAGGTTAAAATGTACACCCATCTGGGAAGATGGAGGAATAAGATGGGGGTTGAAGAAAGAAGAATATAAATTCCGGGCAGGAGTTGATGAGCGACTTAGTGAATTTCAGAGAAATTGGGAAAATATAATAATAGAGTGGTCAAAAAGATGGGGAAAACTTGTAAGTGGATGGTGGATAGATGGATGTTATTATTCAGATAAAATGTATAATTTCCCAGAACCCCCAAATTTTAAAAGTTTTGCAGATGCACTAAGAAGTGGGAACAAAGATAGCATAATTGCTTTTAATCCTGGTATAAAAATTCCTGTAATAAGTTTAACTGAATACGAAGATTATACAGCAGGAGAAATTGCAAATGGATTTCCTGTTTTTTATAAATGGGTACCTTTTACAAGATTTATAAATAATGCTCAATTTCATATTTTAACTTTTTTAGGAGATATTTGGGGATTAGGAGAAGAACCAAGATTTCCAAAAGAATTAATTATCTCATACACAAAATATATAACTCATCTTGGTGGAGCAATTACTTGGGAATTTCCCCTATCTGATATGAAAGGCAATATAAATAAAAAATTTTTAAATCAACTTATTTCTCTTTCAAAATTTTAAATACTATTTATAGTAAAATTTTTAAATATTAGTAATCAGAATCTATAAAAATTTACTCCTTTCATAAAAAATTCATTTTCTTTGACTTTCCATTTATGTTTTTGTATCTTTCAGACATGCAAATTAACTTCTAACTCTGCAAGAATTAAGTAGTGAAATTCATTTCCCAAATGAAAAAAAATATGTTAAAATAATTTCTATAACAAAATTATAGAGAAAATGGAGGTGGATATGAATAAAATAAAAGGTAATATGTTAATTGCTCAAAGTGGAGGACCTACTGTTGTAATAAATCAAAGTTTAGTTGCAGCAGTTCTTGAGGCAAAAAAACACAAAGAAATAAAAGGAATTTATGGTGCTTTATATGGTGTAAAAGGGGTTCTTGAAGAAAATTTAATTGATTTAAAGAAAGAAAGCAATTCTAATCTTAAAAAAGTTGCCTTTACTCCGTGTGCTGCTTTGGGAAGTGTGAGGAAAAAACCAACTGATGAGGAATGTGAAAAGATATTTAAAATTATGACAAAATACGATATAAGATACTTTTTTTATATTGGGGGAAATGATTCTGCTGAAACAACTTATATTTTGAATGAAAGTGCAAAAAAAGTTGGATATGAGTTCAGATGTTTTCATATACCAAAAACAATTGATAATGACCTGAAAGAAAATGACCATACACCTGGATATGGTTCTGCTGCAAAATTTGTTGCTATGGCTGTTATGGGAGATAATTTAGATAATAAGTCATTGCCAGGAGTTAAAATAGATGTTGTTATGGGCAGGCATGCTGGTTTTTTGGTTGCATCTTCTTCTCTTGCAAAAATTTATGAAGATGATGGACCACACCTTATATACTTTCCTGAAAGACCTTTTATTATGGAAAAATTTCTTTCTGATGTTGATAATGTATATAAAAAATATGGAAGATGTCTTATTACTGTCTCGGAAGGAATTTCCGATGAAAAAGGAGAGCCAATTGCCTCTAAATTTACAAAGGAAGTTGATGCACATGGAAATGTTCAATTAAGTGGAACTGGTGCTCTTGGTGATTTATTAGCAGATATTGTAAAAAACAAATTAAATATAGGAAGAGTGAGAGCGGATACTTTTGGATATTTACAGAGGTCTTTTCCTGGAATTTATTCTGAAATAGATGCAAAAGAGGCATACAAAGTTGGTGAAATTGCAGTAAAAAGTGCTATTTCAGGTG
>Ga0208825_1001516_pt1 | contig 17409 bp, 18 predicted proteins | sample AD_UKC113_MetaG_FD_184450 | JGI IMG/M metagenome (GOLD analysis project Ga0208825, IMG submission 184450) | Active sludge microbial communities of municipal wastewater-treating anaerobic digesters from Hong Kong - AD_UKC113_MetaG (SPAdes)... | ecosystem: Engineered > Bioreactor > Anaerobic >...
GGGCGACGCGGTGGCCATTGCAGGAGTCCTCTCTCTTGGTTTGGCTGCCATCGTCGCGCAACACCTAGGGTTTTCCCATACCCCGGTGGAAGGCCTGCGCCGCTGCAAAAGAACGAGGGCGCGACGCCGGGCCCTCGTTCCAAAGAACTATCGCCGGCTTTGGTCTTGCAATGAAAATGGGCTCTGGCGCTTTATGAGCAAGCGCCAGCAGCTACAAAAACAGGAATTTTCGAGGCGCTACTCGGGCCGTTGGCGATCCGAGGCGTAGACCGCGGCCTGCACGCGCGAGCTGAGGCCCAGCTTGCGCAGGATGTGCTGCACGTGGATCTTCACCGTGGTTTCGGCGATCTCCAGCGTGCGGGCGATTTCCTTGTTGCTGGCGCCGCGCGCGATTTCGCGCAGCACCTGTTCCTCGCGCGGCGACAGCGGCGTAGCGTCTTCCTCGGTCGGCGGCAGCGGGGAGCCGGGAACGCCCTGGGTCTGGAAGGCCGCCACCAGCTTGCCCATCATTTCGGGGCTGACCACCGGCTCGCCGCGGGCGGCGCGCCGCACCGCCTCGGCCAGCAGCTCGCCGTCGATGGTCTTGAGCAGGTAGCCCTGAGCGCCGTGACGCAGCGCCGTGGCCAGATCGGCGCCGTCCTCGCTGACGGTGAGCATCAGTACACGGCTGCCGGGCGAGGCTTCACGCAGCCCGGCGATGGCGTCCACCCCGCGCACGCCGGGCAGGTGGTTGTCCAGCAGGATCACGTCGGGGCACAGCTGGGGCAGCAGGCGCAGCGCCTGACCGGCGTCGCCCGCTTCGCCCACCACGCGCAGGTCATCATATTGGCTCAGCAAGGCCACCAGGCCGCGGCGCAGCAGCGTGTGGTCGTCGATCAGAAACAGGGTGATGGGCGGGTTCATGCGGTGGCTTGTGTGGCCGCAACGGGCTGGTCTTCGAGTTGGGTGGGTGGCAGCTCCAGGCTCACGCAGGTTCCGCCTTCGGGGGGCGAGTGAAGGCGCAGCGTGGCGCCGATGCGCTGGGCGCGCTCACGCATGATGCCCAAGCCGACGTGCAGGGAATCGGGTGGCACGCTGCGCGGGTCGAATCCGCGGCCGTCGTCCCACACCTCGAAGCGCCAGTGCGGGTGGCGCTGCACGCGCAGCGCCACGCTCTTGGCGCCGGCGTGCTTGCGCACGTTCGACAGCGCTTCCTGCACGACGTGCAGTACCTGAATCTGCACGTCCGGTGCCAGGGGCAAGCCTTGGCCTGTCATGGTCAGCGTGGTTGGTATGTGGGTCTGGTGTTCGAACTTGGACAGCGTGGCGCGCAGCGCCTCCTCGATGTCCTCGTCCAGGGGGCGGGTGCGAAAGTGCACCAGCAGCTCGCGCACGTCGGCCAGGCATTCGTGCACCCCCGCGTCGAGCTCGTTCATGCTGCGCTCGCGCGCGGCGCGGTTGTCCTTGGCGATGGCGTCGCGCAGCAGCTGGGTCTGAATCTTCAGGAAGGCCAGCGACTGCGCGATCGAGTCGTGCAGCTCGCGCGCGATCAGGCTGCGCTCCTGGGACACCGCCGCCTCGCGCTCCAGCGCGCTGGCGCGCAGGCTTTCCATGGCGTTGGCCAGGTGCTGAGCCATGGTGGACAGCAGATTGCGTGTGTCCTGCGACAGCTCGTGCGCGCGGCGGTACAGCAGTGTCACTTCCGCCACCGGGCGCTGGTGCAGTTGCACTGGCACGATGACCACGGTTTGGAAGCCGGCCTCGCGGCAATGCGGCAGCGCCATGGCGCCGGGTGATTGCAGGATGGGGATCACGCGCATGCGCGCCTGGGCCTGGGTTTGGCCGCATTCGCAGGCGCCGGTCTTCAGGCAGCGCTCGCGCTCGGCCAGAGCGGGTGGAAGATTGTCGGCGGCCAGCAGTACATAGCCCTCGTTGGCGGCGTCAGCCCAGCGCAGCGCCGCGGCGTCGGCGCCAGCGGCGCGGCGGATCTGTTGCACGAAACCTTGGGCCAGCTCTTCAAGGTTGTCGGCTTCTGCCCCCAGGGCGCTGACAGCGTAGAGCACGGCCAAGCGCTGGTTCTGCTCTTCGACGTCGGCAGTCTTCTCGCGCACCTTGCGTTCCAGGTCGTCGTGCGAGGCCTGCAGCGCGTGGGCCATCAGGTTGAAGCCGGCTGTCAGTTGGCCGAACTCGTCGTCGGTCTCCACCTCCAGGCGCGTGCTGAGGCGGCCTTGCCGCATGGCGGCCAGCGCGTGCTGCAAGCGCGTCACCGGATGCAGAACCAGAAGGTAGCTCAGCACCATGAAAATCACCGCGGCGCCGATTGTCAGCGCCACCAGAAACATGTTGAACAGGTACAGGGTGGCGGTCCAGCGCATGATGCGCGTCTCGATGGCCTGCACGAGGCCGTCGATCTCGCTCACGAAGGCATCGCCGCGCGCCACGGCGGCAGCGCCATTGACGGGAGGCGAGAGGGCTTGCCATTCGCGCTGGATGACGAGCCATTGCGCACGAACTTTTTCGAACTGGGCCCGGGTCTCGTCGTTCCAAGGCACGAACAAGGGACGGTTCGGGTCACCGTTGCGCAACATCTCCAGCCCGGCATCAAAGCGCTGACGCAGCCGTGCCAGCTCCTGAGGCGATTCGTTTTGCTGTGCCAGGATCATGCGCAACATGTTCATGCGCAGGCGCCCGGCCTCGTTGACGGCCGCGGCGCCGCCTTCGAGCTGCCAAGTGACCCACAGGGTGAAGCCGATGGACGCCAGGGCCACCAGCAGCGCCGCCGTGCCCATGGCCAGCAGCTTGGCCGACAGCGTGAATGATTTGCGCATGGCGGCAGTTTAGGGTAGTGCCGCAGGTGCGGCCGGGAGTGGAGTCGGCCGCCGCCGACACAAACGTATATGCAGCAACCCATAGTCCGTGCCTCCCGTCGGTGCCGCGAACGTCACGCTCATGAATCGGTTTGCTTCCGTGTCTTGCCCTGTTGGCCCGCCGGCGTGCTGCCACGACGCCTGTGGCTGCGTTCGGCCGCGGCTGGTGAGGCTGCGTCGGCGGCGCCAATTTCGTGACGCCGGTGACCGCGCGGGTCATGCCGGTCATGGGCACGTCCACCGAGGTGGTCAACGTGCCCGGCCAATGCGGCTCGGCGGCTGCGGTCCAGCTCGCCAAGGCCTCCGCCGACGGGCGCCACCTGTTCACTGCCGACAACGGCATCCTGGTCCACAACAAGGAGTTGTTCAAGAGCCTGCCCCACAACCCCGAAATGGGCTCGCCTCGATTGGTTTCATTGCACGTACCGCGCTGGTCGTCGAGGTGTTGCCCGATGCGCCGTTCAAGAGCATCCAAGGTGTGCTCAAACTGCCAAAGGATGAGCGGGCCAGACTGGAATATGCCTACGCCGGCGTCGGCAGCCCGCACCCATCTGGCGATGGAGCCGATCAAGCGCAAGATCGGCCTGCAAGCCACACACAAGCCCTACAGCGGCCGCGGCCTGGCCATGCCAGACATGATTGCCGGCAAGGTGCCGCCGCTGGTGGTGGATGTGGCCGGCGGTATGAAGACCATACGCGAGCGCCTGGGCAAGTCACTGCTGACCGTGCTGGGCCAACATGAGCCGAAGACGCACCTGCAAGACGGCGGTTGGGAGCCAGTGACGGGGTGCTCGGTTCATGGCTGCCTGCATGGCCGCCATTGATTCGCCAACTGGGCCTGAAGCTGGATTCCTGAGATGCGCTCCTGGACTCCTTCAGCTGGCAGTCTTCGCCTTCATGCGCGCCAGCATGGCTTCAGTGTTGGTCTTGCGGTCGGCATTGACCTGCTGCACCGTCGGCCGCTCGCCCATGCGCCTGAGGTAGTCCTTCACCGGCAGCTCGGCCAGCAGGTCCGCGCCATGGATGATCTTGCTGCAACTGGCCACCAGCGGCAGGTGCATGGCGGCGGCGCAGTCGGCCAGAGTGAATTGATCGCCGGCGACGAAGGGCGAGAAGCGCGCCAGCCGGGCAAAGCCGGCGATGTGTTTTTCAAGCTGCGGCTTGGTGCGCGCCTTCAGCCTGTCGCTGACCTGGCCGCCAAAGAAGGCCTCGGGGTAGAGGTTGCGCGCCACCAGTTCCAGGTGCAGCTCGATGTAGCGCAGCAGCTCGCGCACCTTGGCGGCCTGGTAAGGGTCGGCCGGCAGCAGCGGGCGCTCGGGGTAACGCGCCTCCAGGTATTCCAGGATCACGGTGGACTCGCTGATCGGCCCGTGCTCGGTGATGGCGTAGGGCACCTTGCCCACGGGACTGGCGGCCGGGTCGGTCTGGCCGATCCAGGCCAGTTGCTCCTCGAAGGGCACGCCCTTTTCAAGCAGCGCCAGCTTGACGACGTTGTAGTAGTTGCTGGCGGCAAAACCGGCGAGCGTGAACATGGTGAGGGCCTTTGTCTTGGGGATTGAATGACGGGGTGAGCGTAGCGCGCCTTGAGCCGGGCAACCGTCGCGCACTCGACGCTGCGGAGGGTGGCGGGCCGCACGGACGCGCGATGCGTTAAGCTGCGCGCCAGGCCCTGCGCGCCGTGCCGGGCCGCTTCAGCCACCGCGAGGAGATAACATGAGCGATGCCACGCCGTTTGCCTTCGGCAAACTGATTCCCGGTTTTGACTTCCTGCAGAAGCTGGCCACCGGTGGCGGGGCGAGCAGCGCTTCCGGCCTGGCGCACTGGGTGGCGCCGACGGTGAACGTCGAGGAGCTGGAGCAACGCATCACCGAGCTGAAGGCCGTGCAGTTCTGGCTGGAGCAGAACCTGCTGGCACTCAAGGCCACCATCCAGGCGCTGGAGGTGCAGAAGATGACGCTGGCCACCTTGCGCGGCATGAACCTGAGCGTGGCCGAGGTGGCGCGTGCATTCACCTTGCCGACCGGTGAGGATACGCCGGCCGCTCCAGCGGCGCCCGCACCGTCGCGTTCCGAGGGGTGGCCCTATGCCGCCGCGCCCGCCAGCACGCCGGCTGCGCCCGCCGCGGCAGCAGACCCAGCCCCGGCAGACGAGGCACCCGCACCGCCGGCCCCGCGCAAAGCGGCCAAGACGCCGCGCAAGCCGGCGGCCGAACCCAAGCCGGCCCCGGCGTCGGCTGCAGCCAGCGGCGTGGCCGACGCCATGCAGTGGTGGGGCGCGCTCACCCAGCAGTTTCAGCAGATCGCCGGCGAGACCCTGCGTCAGGCGGCTCGTGCCGTGCCCGTCGAAGAACCGCCGGCCACCCCGGCGAGCGTGCCGGACGCCGCCAGCAGCGAGCCGGTTGCAACGAAGAAGGCCGCGGCCGCGAAAAGGCCGAGGGCCGCCGCCAAGAAGGCCAAGCCGCGCAAGGCGGCAGCCAAGAAAAAAGCCCGAGCGGGCAGTGGCGCCAAGCCGGCAGCGGCCGGCTGGCCCTTGCCGACGCCGTTCAAGCTCACGCGAAGCTGAGCGGCGCGGGGGTGCGCCGGGGGACGTGCCGGCGGCTTACAGGGACTTCTTGAGAAGCGCCCCGAGTTCGCCCACGATGCCGCGGCGAAACACCAGCACGCAAACGACAAAGATCACGCCCTGCACCACGGTGACCCAGGAGCCCAGCTCGGCCAGGTAGTTCTGCATGGTGACGATCACGGCGGCGCCCACCACGGGGCCGAAGATGGTGCCCATGCCGCCCAGCAGGGTCATCAGCACCACCTCGCCCGACATGCCCCAGTGCACGTCGGTGAGCGATGCGAGCTGAAACAGGATGGCCTTGGTGCCGCCGGCCAGGCCCGCCAGTGCGGCCGACAGCACGAAGGCGCGGTGCTTGAACTTGTCGGCGTCATAGCCCAGCGAGATGGCGCGCGGCTCGTTTTCGCGGATGGCCTGCAGCACCTGGCCGAAGGGCGAGTGCACGATGCGGTAAATCAGCGCAAAACCGCCCAGGAAGATGGCCAGCACGAAGCAGTACATGGCCCATGTGTTGGATAGGTCGATCAGCCCGAACAGGTGGCCCCGTGGCACCGCCTGGATGCCGTCCTCGCCGTGCGTGAACGGCGCCTGGACCGCGAAGAAGTAAACCATTTGCGCCAGCGCCAGGGTGATCATGGAAAAGTAGATGCCCTGGCGGCGAATCGCCAGCAGGCCCGCCACCCAGCCCAGCACGGCGGTGCACAGCGTGGCAAACGCAACGGCCAACTCGGGCGTCCAGCCCCAGACCTTGGCGGCATGCGCCGCGGCATAGCCGGCGCCACCCAGGAACATGGCGTGGCCGAAGGACAGCAGCCCGCCAAAGCCCAGCAGCAGGTTGAAGGCGCAGGCGAACAGCGCAAAGCACATCACCTTCATCATGAACACGGGGTACACGCCCAGCAGGGGCGCGCCCACCAGGATGACGACCATGATGGCGAACACCAGTGCGTGCGTGCGGGCCGGATTGTGCGTTGACGCAACCGCCGATGCGGAGACGGGCGCCGACCCGGTGGAGGTGTGGGCAGCAGAGCTCATGGATTTACTTCTGGGCGCCAAACAGGCCGGCTGGGCGAACCAGCAGCACGATGGTCATGATGATGAAGATGGCGGTGGTCGAGGCCTCGGGGTAGAACACCTTGGTCAGACCTTCGATCAAGCCCAGGCCAAATCCGGTGACGATGGCGCCCATGATCGATCCCATGCCGCCGATCACCACCACGGCAAACACGACGATGATGATGTCGGCGCCCATCAGCGGGCTGACCTGATAGATCGGCGCGGCCATCACGCCCGCCAGCGCGGCCAGCGCCACGCCGAAGCCGAAAGTCAGCGTGACCATGCGCGGCACGTTGATGCCGAAGGCCTGCACCAGCTGCGGGCTTTCGGTGGCTGCGCGCAGGTAGCCGCCCAGGCGCGTGTGCTCGATGACGAACCAGGTCAGCAGGCACACCACCAGCGAGGCCACGATGACCCAGGCGCGGTAGTTGGGCAGGAACATGAAGCCCAGGTTTTGCCCGCCCTGCAATTGCGACGGAATGGCGTAGGGCAGGCCGGAAGAGCCGTACTGGTTGCGGAACAGCCCCTGGATAATGAGGGCCAGGCCGAAGGTCAGCAGCAGGCCGTAGAGGTGGTCGAGCTGGTACAGGCGCTTGAGCATGGTGCGCTCGAGCACCATGCCGATGGCACCGACCACGACCGGCGCAATGATCAGCGACCACCAGTAGTTCAGCCCGAGCGTGCTGAGCAGCAGATAGGCGCCGAAGGCACCCATCATGTAGAACGCGCCGTGCGCGAAGTTGATGATGTTGAGCAGGCCGAAGATGACGGCCAGACCCAGCGACAGCAAGGCATAGAAGGAGCCATTGATCAGGCCGATGAGAAGCTGCCCCATCAGGGCCTGGATCGGGATGTCAAACATGCGATAAAACCTTCGTGTCTTGCTGGCGGGGGCGGGCCGTCAGGCGGCTGGTCAGGATTTGACCAGGGGGCAGCCGCCCTCATTGAGCGGGCGGAAGGCCTTGTCCGCCGGAATGGTCTGCTGCAGCTTGTAATAGTCCCACGGGCCCTTGGACTCGCTGGGCTTCTTGACCTCGAACAGGTAGGCCGGGTGGATCTTGCGGCCGTCGACGCGGATCATGCCCTTGCCGAACAGCGGATCGTCGGTGGGCAGCTTTTTCATCTCGGCCACCACCTTGGCGCCGTCGGTGTCGTCCTGGATGGCGTCCACCGCCTTCAGGTAGTGCAGCAGGCCGGCGTACACGCCCGCATGCACCATGGTCGGATACTTGCCGCCGTTGGCCGCCGCGAAGCGCTTGGACCAGGCGCGGGTGCCGTCGTCGTGGTCCCAGTAGAAGGTCTCGGTCAGTTGCAGGCCTTGCGCCGTCTTCAGGCCCAGGCCGTGCACGTCGGTGATGAACACCAGCAGGCCGGCCAGCTTCTGGCCGCCGGCCACGATGCCGAACTCGGCTGCCTGCTTGATCGAGTTGGTGGTGTCGGCGCCCGCGTTGGCCAGGCCGATGATCTTGGCCTTGGAGCCTTGCGCCTGCAGCAGGAAGGACGAGAAATCGCTGGTGCCCATGGGAACCTTGACGCTGCCCAGCACCTTGCCGCCGGCGGCCTTGACGACCTCGGAGGTGTCGCGCTCCAGTGCCTGGCCGAAGGCGTAGTCGGCGGTCAGGAAGAACCAGGTGTCGCCGCCGTTCTTGACCACGGCGCTGCCGGTGCCGTGCGCCAGCATCCAGGTGTCATAGGTCCAGTGCACGGTGTTGGGCGTGCAGGCCTTGCCGGTCAGGTCGGACGAGCCCGCGCCCGAGTTGACCATGACCTTGTTCTTTTCCTTGGTCACGTCGTTGACGGCCAGCGCCACCGAGGAAGTCGGCACGTCGAAGATGGCTTGAACGCCCTCGGAGTCATACCACTTGCGCGCGATGCTGGAGCCCACGTCGGGCTTGTTCTGGTGGTCGGCCGAGACGATGTCGACCTTCAGCTTGGACTTGGTGGCCTTCAGGTAGTCTTCCACCGCCATCCTGGCGGCCAGCACCGAGCCCTGGCCCGCCAGGTCGGCGTAGGGGCCGGACATGTCGCTCATCACGCCGATCTTGACCACGCCGCCCGGGATCGCGGCCTGCGCGGCCCCCCCAGCGACGAGGCCCAGTCCAGCGATCAACGAGCAAAGCAGTTTGCGTTTCATGGTGATATTCCTCACGAGTGATGAAGGGTTCGAAACGGACGGGGCAACAGCCCGTCCATGGGCTTGCCGGTACTGATCGAGGCCATCACTCAACATCGAAACTCGTCAATCCGTGCAATGGGCTTACTTTTTGGCAACCAGCGCGCAGCCGCCCTGGTCGATCGGGCGAAACGCCTGGTCGGCCGGGATGGTCTGCACCAGCTTGTAGTAGTCGTAGGGGTACTTGGACTCGCTGGGCTTCTTGACCTCGAACAGGTAGGCCGGATGCAGCTTGCGTCCGTCTTCACGGATCGTGCCCTTGCCGAACAGCGGGTCATCGGTCGGAGTGGCCTTCATCTTGGCCACGATGGCCTTGCCATCGGTGTCGTCTTGCAGCGCGTCGACGGCCTTCAGGTAGTGCAGGACGCTGGCGTACACGCCGGCGTGGTCAGCCCCGGGATATTTGCCGCCGTTGGCCGCCGCAAAGCGTTTGCTCCAGGCGCGCGTCTGGTCGTTCAGGTCCCAGTAGAAGGTCTCGGTCAGGTTCAGGCCCTGCGCGGTCTGCAGGCCCAGGCCATGCACGTCGGACAGGAAGACCAGCAGACCGGCCATCTTCTGGCCGCCCTTGACGATGCCGAATTCGGCTGCCTGCTTGATCGAGTTGATGGTGTCGGCGCCGGCATTGGCCAGGCCGACGATCTTGGCCTTGGAACTCTGGGCCTGAAGCAGGAAGGACGAGAAGTCGGCGGTGCCCAGTGGCACCTTGACGCTGCCCAGCACCTTGCCGCCGGACGCCTTGACGACGTCGCTGGTGTCGCGCTCCAGCGCCTGGCCGAAGGCGTAGTCGGCGGTCAGGAAGAACCAGCTGTCGCCGCCGCTCTTGACCACCGCGCTTCCGGTGCCATGCGCCAGCATCCAGGTGTCGTACAGCCAATGCACGAAGTTGGGCGAGCAGGCCTTGCCGGTCAGGTCGGACGAGCCGCCGCCGGTGTTGACGTTGACCTTGTTCTTGTCGGTCGTCACCTGGCTCACGGCCAGCGCGACCGACGAGGTGGGCACGTCGGTGATCATGTCCACGCCTTCGGCGTCATACCACTTGCGCGCGATGCTGGAGCCGACGTCGGGCTTGTTCTGGTGATCGGCCGAAACAATCTCGATCTTCAGCTTGGAGCCGGTGGCCTTGACATAGTCCTCGGCAGCCATCTTGGCGGCAACCACCGAACCGGGACCTGTCACGTCGGCGTACGGCCCCGACATGTCGTTCATCACGCCGATCTTGATCACCCCTCCCGAAATGGCGGCCTGGGCCGCGCCCGACAGTGCCAGGCCCATGCCGGCGATCAGTGCGCAAAGCAGTTTGCGTTTCATTGGGGGGTTGCTCCTTGAGATTGATTTGAAGTGCCGGGAAAAATCAGACGCCGAGGTACTGGTGCAACATGTCCATGTTGTCCTTCAGCTCGGCGGCGGTGAACTCGCGCAGGATCAGGCCGCGCTCCATGATGTAGAAGCGGTCGGCGAGCGGCGCGGCAAAGCGGAAGTTCTGCTCGACCATCAGCACCGTGAAGCCGCGCGCACGCAGCTCGCGGATCATGCGTGCCAGCGCCTGCACGATGACCGGCGCCAGGCCTTCGGAAATTTCGTCCAGCAGCAGAATCTTGGCGCCGGTGCGCAGGATGCGCGCCACCGCCAGCATCTGCTGCTCGCCGCCCGACAGGCGCCCGCCCGGGCTGCCGCGGCGCGTCTTCAGGTTGGGGAACATGGCGTAGATCTCGTCCACGCTCATGCCGCCCTCGGCCACCTTGGGCGGCAGCATCAGGTTTTCTTCGCAGCTCAGCGACGTCAGGATGCCGCGCTCCTCGGGGCAATAGCCCACGCCCAGCTTGGCGATGTGATGCGGCTGCAGGCGTACCGTGTCCTGGCCGTTGATTTCGATGGCGCCGGTGCGCTTGCCCACCAGGCCCATCAGGGCGCGCAGGCTGGTGGTGCGGCCCGCGCCGTTGCGTCCCAGCAGGCTGACGACCTCGCCGGCCTTGACCTCGAAATTGACGCCGTGCAGGATGTGCGACTCGCCGTACCAGGCGTGCACGTCCTTGAAGCGGATGGCGGTGGATGCGGGGGTGTTCATGCGCGGGAGCCCTTCATTCGCCAATGCCTTCGAGCGCCTCATCGGCGCTGCCCATGTAGGCCTCGAGCACCTGCGGATTGCGCGAGACCTCGGCATACGCGCCTTCGGCAATCACCTGGCCGAACTGCAACACGGTGATGGTGTCGGCAATGGTGCCGACCACGCTCATGTTGTGCTCCACCATCAGGATGGTGCGGTTGGCCGCCACCTTCTTGATCAGCTGCGTCACCAGCTCGACGTCTTCGTGGCCCATGCCCTGGGTGGGCTCGTCCAGCAGCATCAGCTTGGGTTCCATGGCCAGCGTGGTGGCGATCTCGAGTGCGCGCTTGCGGCCGTAGGGCAACTCGATGGCCTGCAGGTGCGCGAACGAGGCCAGCCCCACGTGGTCGAGCAACTCCATGCAGCGGCCATTGAGCTGCTCCAGCGTGCGCGAGGATTGCCAGAAGTTGTAGGCCGTGCCCAGCGTGGGCTGCAGCGCCACGCGCACGTTCTCCAGCACGCTCATGTGCGGAAACGTGGACGAGATCTGGAACGAGCGCACCATGCCACGGCGCGCCACCTGCGCGGGCTTTTCGCGCGTGATGTCGGCGCCTTCGAACAGGATCTGGCCGCGCGTGGGCTCCAGAAACTTGGTCAGCAGGTTGAAGCAGGTGGTCTTGCCCGCGCCGTTGGGGCCGATCAGCGCGTGGATGGTGCCGCGCTGCACCTTCAGGTTGACGTCGTTGACCGCCACGAAACCCTTGAACTCCTTGACGAGCCCGCGGGTTTCCAAAATGATGTCTGAACTCATGCGCGCGATCAGCCCGTTGACGTGGCCCCGAGGGGCGCTGGTTGAAACCGGTTGATTATGCGCGAGCGATTTTCAGGTATTGCTCAGGGTTTTCACCCGACGGCGGCGCCGTGCGCACAGGCCGATCGGTGGATGCGCCGCGGCGGGCGGCGATGACTCACAAGCTCACATGCGCGCGTTGTCGGCTTTCACGCGTGCCGTGTCATCGGCGATGGCCTGCTCCTGTCCCTTGATGGCTTGCTGGTCGACATAAATCTTTTCGCCGTCGGGCGAAGTCGCGGCCATGCGTCCGTGCCTGCGGTCGCGTTTGAGTTGCTGCTCATCGACATGCAGCTTGGCTTGTTCCTGCATGCGGTCCGCGCGGTCCATCCGGCGCTGCGGCGATCCGGGCTGGTCGGCCTTGATGTCCATCGCCTCGCCCTGGACGGCCAGGCGGTCGTGATCGACGCGCAGCGCGTCGCGCGATTCGGCGGCCATCTTGCCTTCGACTCGGTCGGCCTTGCGTGCCTGCGTGTCGGTGGTCAGTTGCGCGCGCTCGACCGCCAGCGAAGCCAGATCGGCATTCAGTTGCGCGCGGTCTTCCTGCCGGGGCGTGGTCTGGGCCATGGCCAATGAGGGGCCCAGAGCCAGCAATGCGGCGACGGCGATCAAGGGGGTGTGCATGCGGAAGGTCATGATTCGTGCTCCTGGTTGCGGCGCCGGCAACACGCTGGCGGCCGATGGCGAAATCCAGGCGATTTCGTGGCACTCATGCTAGGACGGCCGGGTGCGCGATCACAGTGCTGTCGGTCACCTTCTTGCGGGTGACCTTCGTCATGAAATGGGGCGGCCTCGGGCATGGCGCAGGGTGCGTGGTTGCGCCCGGCGCGTGCCGGCAGAGCGCTTGCCTGTTCGCCGGAGTCGGCGCGCAAAGGCTATTGTGGCGCGCGGTCGGCGCGCGGCGCGTCCAGCGGCAGGCTGGTGACGAACTTGGCGCGCTTGATGGAAAAAAACGTGCGCACGTTGCGCACGTTGGCGTCCTGGGTGAACAGGCGCTCGGCCAGGGCCTGATAGGCCGGCATGTCGCGCACCCGCAGCACCAACATGAAGTCGGGCCCCGGCGTCACGCGCCAGCACTGGTGCACGGCCGACTCCAGCACGGCACGGCGCTCGAAGGCGTCCAGGTGTTCGGCGCCCTGGCGGTCCAGCGACACCTCGGCCAGCGCGCTCAGGCCATGGCCTTGCAGGGCGGACAGGCGGTCTTCGTCCAGCAGCGCCACGGTGCGCATGATCAGGCCCGCCTCGTACAGGCGACGCACGCGGCGCAAGGCCGTGGGCGGCGAAATGCCGGTGCGCTCGGCCAGCGCCAGGTTGCTCAGGCTGGCGTCGGTTTGCAGCAGGGCCAGCAGATCCCAGTCAACATCATCGAGCCCCATTTCGCGATCATATTTGAACCATTATTTCTCTTGACGTGACAAAAGAAATATAAGTTTGAAAATTGTAAAATAAATATCACAAATTTCTTCCGTCGTTTCCTACCATCGGCACCCACAGGCAACAACGTGAAGGTTTGATCATGTGCGGAATCGTCGGCGCGGTGTCCACGCGCAACATCGTGCCCATCCTGGTGCAGGGCTTGCAGCGGCTGGAGTACCGCGGCTACGACTCGTGTGGCGTGGCGGTGCACGCCGTGGCGCCCGCGGGCGGCCTGCGGCGGGTGCGCGGCATCGCCCGCGTGGCTGATTTGGCGGCGCAGTGCGAGCAAGAGCACCTGCAGGGCAACACGGGCATCGCGCACACGCGCTGGGCCACGCATGGCGCGCCGGCGCTGGCCAATGCGCATCCGCACGCCAGCTGGGGGCCCGGTGCGCAGCAGGCCGACGAGCGCGCGCCGCGCGTGAGCCTGGTGCACAACGGCATCATCGAGAACCACGAGGCGCTGCATGCCGAGCTGGCCGCGCGCGGCTACGCCTTTGACAGCCAGACCGACACCGAGGTCATCGTGCACCTGATCGACAGCCTGTACCAGGGCGATCTGCTGGCCGCCGTGCAGGCCGCCGTGCAGCGCCTGCGCGGCAGCTACTCGATTGCCGTGCTGCACCGCGACGAGCCGCAGCGCCTGGTGGGCGCGCGCCAGGGCTCGCCGCTGGTGCTGGGCCTGGGGGCCGACGGCAAGGAAAATTTCCTGGCCAGCGACGCCATGGCCCTGGCCGGCGTGACCGACCAGATCGTCTATCTGGAAGAAGGCGATGTGGTCGACGTGCAGTTGGGCAAGTACTGGATTTGCGACGGCGCGGGCCGCGCCGCCCAGCGCGCCGTGCGCACCGTGCAGGCCATGAGCGGCGCGGCCGAGCTGGGGCCGTACCGTCACTACATGCAAAAAGAGATCTTCGAGCAGCCGCGCGCCGTGGGCGACACGCTGGAAGGCGTGGCCGGAGTGATGCCCGAGCTGTTCGAAGCTGCCGCGAATCACGCACCGGGCGCCGGCGCCTATCCCACGTTTGCGCGCGTGCGCCAGGTGCTGATCCTGGCCTGCGGCACCAGCTACTACGCCGGCAGCGTGGCCAAGTACTGGCTGGAGGCCATTGCCGGCATCCCGTGCCAGGTCGAGATCGCCAGCGAATACCGCTACCGCAGCTCGGTGCCCGACGCCGACACGCTGGTCGTCACCATCTCGCAGTCGGGCGAAACGGCTGACACGCTGGCCGCGCTGCGCCACGCGCAGGGCCTGGGCATGCGCCACACGCTGACGGTGTGCAACGTGGCCACCAGCGCCATGGTGCGCGAATGCAAGCTGGCCTTTCTCACGCGCGCCGGCGTTGAGATCGGCGTGGCCAGCACCAAGGCCTTCACCACCCAGTTGGTGGGCCTGTTCCTGCTCACCCTGTCATTGGCGCGCGCGCGCGGCCGCTTGACGGATGAGCAGGAAGCCGAGCACCTGAAGGCCCTGCGCCACCTGCCCGTCGCCCTGCAAGCGGTGCTGGCGCTGGAGCCGCAAATCATCGGCTGGGCCGAGCAGTTCGCCGCCAAGGAACACGCGCTGTTCCTGGGCCGCGGCCTGCACTACCCCATCGCGCAGGAAGGCGCGCTCAAGCTGAAAGAGATCACCTACATCCACGCCGAGGCCTACGCCGCCGGCGAGCTCAAGCACGGCCCGCTGGCCCTGGTCACCAGCGCCATGCCGGTGGTGGTGGTGGCGCCCAACGACGCGCTGCTCGAAAAGCTCAAGAGCAACATGCAGGAGGTGCGCGCGCGCGGCGGCGTGCTCTACGCCCTGGCCGACGCCGACAGCCGCATCGAAAGCAGCGAGGGCCTGCACGTCATCCGCATGCCCGGGCACTACGGCCTGCTCTCGCCCATCCTGCACGTGGTGCCGCTGCAGCTGCTGGCCTATCACACCGCCGTGGCGCGCGGCACCGACGTGGACAAGCCCCGGAACCTGGCCAAGAGCGTGACGGTCGAGTGATGGTTCAAGTCGCCTTGGACAGGCGGCGCGCATCCTTGAGCAGCAGGATCAACTGGCGCTCGTTTCCCGGCGTGGACTCGAAGCCGAAGCGGCGGTAGAACGCCTCGGCGTCAGTGTCGATCGGGTGCGTCAGCAGGGCCCGGATGCCGGCCTGTTCTGACACCGCGACGGCGCGAAGGATGGCGTCCTGCAACAGGCTCCAACCCAGCCCGCGCCCTTGGTGGTCGCGGTCGACGGCCAGTCGGGCCAGGATGATCACCGGAATTGGATACTGTCCCATGCCCTTGCGCACCCGCTCGGGGGCTTCGAGCGTGTCGATCTGCCCGACCGTCAGGCTGTAGTAGCCCGCGACGCAATCGCCTTCGCAGCATACAAAGGTTCTGGCCGACCCACTGCCTTGAGCTTGTCGTGCATGGCGCAGCAGCCAGTCGGTGAGCGCGGGCTTGCCGCAGTCAAACGCTTCCACCCGATGGCGTGGATCGAGCGGCTGCGGCGCGGCAAGCTTCATTTTTTTGCCCAGACCGGGCGGCGGGACAGCAGGTCAGCCAAGCCGGGGTTGTCCGACTCGGGTCGGTCCAGCAGGTCCAAAATGGCCTGGTACTGGCTGCCGGGCACCATGAACAGGCGTTGGTCGAGCAGGGTCTGTTCGGCGGCCAAATAGGCGGCGTCCAGAATGAAATCCGTGAGCGACTTGTGCGCCACTTCAGCCGCACGGCGCAGCACGGATTCTTGCGTGGGCGTAGCGCGCAGCCCAAGGCGTGCGGAGCGGACAGGAGCGGATGCGGTGGACATGGTTTAGTTCGCATGGCGTACAACGGTCGGTATGTTAGTACAAACGACGCAATTTGTCGAGCCCATGGTGTGGGCGGCTTGCGCTCGAGACGTGAACCGCACCGTTGACGGGCCGGGGTCACACTCACGGTTCGGCTTCGCGCGGGCTGGGCGGCGCAAGGGGCGACGCGCCGTTCGCGAGCGTGGCGGACTGTCAGCAAGCCGGAAATGTGCGCGCAAGCGCGCGACAATCGTGCAATACGGAGACTCCAGCCATGAATCTCACATCCACCGAAATCAGCACCTTGCTGCAAGCACTGCCCGACTGGCGCCATGAGACCGAGCGCGGCGGCCTGATCGCCCGCGAGTTCAAATTCCACGACTTCGCCCAGGCCTTCGGCTTCATGGCGCAGGTTGCCGTGATCGCCGAAAGCCGCAACCACCACCCCGAGTGGTTCAACGTGTACAACCGCGTGCAGGTGACGCTGACCACGCACGACGCCGGGGGCCTGACGATGAAGGACATCGAGCTGGCGCGCACCATGGACCGCGTGGCTGCGGCGCTGGCGCAGCAAGTCGAGGAGCCAACACCGTGAACGCATCCACCACCGCCCCCAAGCACGGCCTGGCCGAAGCGGGCTTTCAGCCGCCCTCGGCCGACTGGACGATCGACCAGGGCTGGGATCGCTACACGCCCGCCGAGCACGCGACCTGGAAGACGCTGTTCGAGCGCCAGAGCCGCCTGCTGCCGGGCCGCGCCTGCGATGACTTCATGAGCGGGCTGAAGGACCTGCCCTTGCGCCACGACGAAATCCCGCATTTCGAGCAACTGTCCGACGTGCTCGAAAAGCGCACCGGCTGGCGCATCGTCGCCGTGCCGGGCCTGGTGCCCGACGAGGTGTTTTTCGACCACCTGGCCAACCGGCGCTTTCCGGCCGGGCAGTTCATCCGCAAGCCCGACCAGCTGGATTACCTGGAAGAGCCCGACGTCTTCCACGACGTGTTCGGCCACGCCCCCATGCTGATGAATCCGGTGATGGCCGAGTTCATCCAGGCCTATGGCCAGGGCGGCCTGCGGGCGCAGCAACTGGGCGTGCTGGACCAGCTGGCGCGCGTGTACTGGTACACGGTCGAGTTCGGCCTCGTGCAGCAGAGCGATGGCCTGCGCATCTACGGCGCGGGCATCGTCTCGTCGGCCACCGAATCGGTGTTTGCGCTGGAGGACGCCTCGCCCAACCGCATCGGCTTTGACTTGGAGCGCGTGATGCGTACGCGCTACCGCATCGACGATTTTCAGGAGAGTTACTTCGTGCTGCACGGGCTGGATGAGCTGCTGGCGCTGGCGCAGATCGAGTTCAAGCCCTATTACGAGCGCGTGTCCGCCGCGCCCACGCTGGTGCCGGGCGACGTGCTGCCCACCGACGAAATCTTTGCCCGCGGCAGCGGCCGCTATCACGCCGCCAAGCGCGGCAAGGAGCCCGTATGAAAGCCACCCACCCCGTTGTCCTGATCACCGGCGCGGCCGGCCAGCTGGGCGCGGCCGTGGCCGCACATTTTGCGCAGCAGGGCGCGCGCCTGCTGCTGCTGGACCGCGATGCCAAGGCCCTGCAAGCCCACGCCGGCGCGCTGGGCGATGCGGCGCTGATCGAGGTCGATTTGCTGAACCGCGAGCAGGTGGCCGCGCGCGTGGATGCGGCGCTG
>Ga0208825_1001523_pt1 | contig 17330 bp, 16 predicted proteins | sample AD_UKC113_MetaG_FD_184450 | JGI IMG/M metagenome (GOLD analysis project Ga0208825, IMG submission 184450) | Active sludge microbial communities of municipal wastewater-treating anaerobic digesters from Hong Kong - AD_UKC113_MetaG (SPAdes)... | ecosystem: Engineered > Bioreactor > Anaerobic >...
TACAAAGGTAACATTTGTGCTCAGAAGCACGGTACGGTAAACCTTTAAAGTCTTGTGACCTTGATTTTTATTTTCACGCGTTTGGAAATACTTGGATTTTCATGTATTTTTGTTCTACGATTAAATGTTTCATCTTTGTAACTTTTTTAAGGGGAAGAGACCAAAGTAAAACATTTATTCCATCAAGACAAAGGAGAAAACATTTTCTCCTTTGTCTTGATAAATATTTTTCTACATCTTATTCTTCTTTAAAAAATTGCATTAATTACTTGAATTTACGTTAAAATTAATTTATCATAAAACATAAAAAGATGAGAAAAAACATTGTTGCAGGAAATTGGAAAATGAACAAAACCTTACAAGAAGGGCTGATTTTAGCTAATAAATTGAATATATTATTGGCAAACGAAAAATTAAATTGTGAAGTAATTATTGCTCCTCCATTTATTCATCTGGCTAGCATTGTTGCTGCCATTGATACAAAAAAAATTGCTGTAGCTGCTCAAAATTGTGCTGACAAGGAATGGGGAGCTTATACAGGCGAAGTAAGTGCTGGAATGATTAAATCAACTGGAGCAGAATTTGTCATTTTAGGACACTCAGAACGTCGGACTTATTACGGAGAAACACCTGAAATTTTGAAAACCAAAGTTGAATTGGCACTGAAATATGAATTAACGCCTATTTTTTGCATTGGTGAAGTATTGAGCCAAAGAGAAGCGGGAAAACATTTTGAAGTAGTTAAATCACAACTTGAAAATTCTTTGTTTCATCTTTCAGCAGAAGAGTTTTCAAAAATTATTCTTGCTTATGAACCTGTTTGGGCTATTGGCACCGGTAAAAATGCTACTCCCGAACAAGCTCAGGAAATGCATGCTTTCATTCGAAAAACAATAGCTGAAAAATATTCGTCGCAAGTGGCTGATAATCTTTCTATACTTTATGGTGGTAGTTGTAATGCAGGAAATGCAAAAGAATTGTTTGCTAATCCGGATGTAGATGGAGGTCTGATTGGTGGTGCTTCGCTGAAATCACAAGATTTTAAAGCCATCATTGATGCTTTTTAAATCACTGTTTTTGAAAATATTTTGATAAAAATCCTATAAGTATTGCTTATGGGATTTTTTATTTTTATATCTTTGAAGATATTAAAAGAAAAGAAATTTTCTTAAAGAAAAAAATAAAAAAATGTTGATTAAAATTTATAACATTAATCCTAATCCAAATGAAATTCGCCGTGTAGTAGAAGTTTTACGTCAAGGAGGCGTGATTATTTTTCCTACCGATACCGTTTATGCTTTTGGATGCGATATTTTTAACAAAAAAGGAGTAGAATATATTATCAAATTGAAGAAAAAAGATTTACGACATTCTCAACTTTCGTTTGTTTGTCACGATTTAAGTGAAGCAAGTGAATATGCCAGACTCAATGATAGAACTTTTAAGCTTTTAAAGGACAATTTGCCGGGTCCTTTCACTTTTATTTTGAATGGCAGCCATAAATTGCCCAAACTTTTTAAAGATAAAAAAACAGTCGGGATTAGAATGCCCAATAATAATATTGCATTAGAAATTGTTCGTGAATTGGGAAATCCTATGATGACCAGCTCCATTTTTTATCATGAAGATACTACTGAATATATCACTGATCCAGAATTAATCGAAGAGAAATATGGAAAATTAGTTGATCTGGTGATAGATGGTGGCGAAGGCGGTTACATTCCTTCCACCGTAGTTGATTGCACAGGTGTTGAGCCTGTTATCATAAGGCAAGGTGCTGGTCAACTTGTTTATTAAAAACGGATTTTCCCTTTCAAAGATGATATATTTATATGTAATAAATTGATTGTTATTTGTCTAATGTATTTTTTAAAATAATTTCTTGTTTACAGTTTAAATGTTAGTTGTTTACTACATATTGAACATTATTATAATAAACGTAAAAAATCAATAAAATAGCTTTGTTAGAAGAAAACAATAATATTTTTTTGCGTACAACAAATTTACTAAAATGTTTTTTAAACTGATTCGCATTGGTTTTTAGCTTTCTGTTTACAAAAATTTGGGGAAGACGTTTTTAACGAAAATCCCATTCAAGAACAGCTCTATAAGCCATCCAATAAACTCCAGTACTCTTCATCGCTACGTTTCCATAACCTCTAAAAAAGGTATCACGCAAAGCTATGAGATCAGGAGTGAACGTTCCATAAGGTTTTTCTAAAATTTTTCTGCCTTGTTTATCGAAAATTCAAGCAAATACACTATTTTTATGAACGTCAAGGGCACATGCTTTTTCCATAAAATTTACGGAATAAGTTGTTAAACAATATTTCGTTGGTTATCAAAGGACCAACTTTCAAAGGTGATATTTGTGTTTAGAACACCGTCCAGTAAACCGCTAAATTATTGGGCACTTGATTTTTATTTTCACATGTTTGGAAATACTTATATTTTCGTGTAATTTTACCTCTTCTAAACTCTCTCAGAAAAACGTACAATTTGAAAAATAAATTAATTAATATTATTTTTTATCCCTTTTCTATTATTTATGGGTTAATAGTAAGCATCCGTAATTGGCTATATGATATTGGTATCCTTCCCTCGAAAATTTTTTCTTTGCCCATCATTTGCATAGGTAATCTCTCCATTGGAGGAACAGGAAAAACTCCGCATACTGAATTTATTCTTTCTCATCTACAAGATGAATGGAAAACAGCTTTTTTAAGTAGAGGCTACAAACGAAAGACAAAAGGATTTTTTCTGGCAGATGAAAAATCAACGTATCAAACCATTGGGGATGAACCTTATCAAATTTATCGCAAGTTTCCAAAGGTCATCGTGGCTGTGGATGAAAAAAGGGCAGATGGCGTAATGAAACTACAAAAAAAATTTCCTGATCTTCAACTGGTCGTAATGGATGATGCATTTCAACACAGACAAATCAAATCAGGATTGTCAATATTATTGACCGATTATTTTCATCTTTATACACGAGATAGGTTTTTGCCAGCAGGAACACTTCGTGAAGGTAAAAGCGGCAGTAAAAGAGCAGATATAATCATAGTTACCAAATGTCCAACAAATTTAAAACCTATTGATATGCGTTTGGTAGAAAAAGAATTGAGACTAACTCCCACACAGCTATTGTTTTTTTCAACATATGAATATGAAGAAATTGTTCCTGTATTCCCTGAAAAAGAAGAGGAAAAATATTCACTCCGGCAAATAAAAGAAAAAAATGGCAGTTTATTAATAGTGACAGGAATTGCTTCACCTGAAAAGATGATAGAATATTTAAGACAATTTTCAAATTTAATAGAAAGCTTGATTTTCCCTGATCATCATGATTTTTCAAAAAAAGATATTGAAAAAATGGAGCAAAAATTTGCTCAACTTTCTGCAAATGAGAAAATTGTTATCGTTACAGAAAAAGATGCCGTTCGTTTATTAAATAATGTTTTTTTATCTGAATTTTTAAAATCAAAAATATATTATTTGCCAATCAAGGTTAAAATTTTAAATCACCAAGAAGATTCATTTATTCAAAAGATTAAAAACTATGTTAGAAAAAATTCAAAAAGCAACTGATTTTCTATCAGCTAAAATTACAACTTCCCCAAAAACAGGTATTATTTTAGGTACGGGCTTAGGAAATTTAATTACTCAAATGGATATTTCCCTGAAAATACCTTATGAAACTATTCCTCATTTTCCTATTTCAACAGTAGAAGGACATCAAGGCAAGTTGATTGTTGGGAAGTTAGGTGGTGTGGAAGTAATTGCCATGCAGGGACGTTTTCATTACTATGAAGGATACGACATGAAACAAGTAACTTTCCCTGTACGTGTTATGCGTGCTTTGGGTATTTGTAACTTATTGGTATCCAATGCAGCAGGTGGTATGAATCCTGATTTTGAGATCGGTGATATAATGATTATAACCGATCATATCAATCTTTTCCCTGAACATCCTTTACGAGGTAAAAATTATGATGAATTGGGACCTCGTTTCCCTGACATGAGTGAAGCTTATTCAAAAAATTTGATTGCCAAGGCAAAACAAATTGCAAAAAGAAATAATATTAAAGTAGTAGAAGGTGTTTATGTAGGAACCAGTGGTCCGACTTTCGAAACTCCTGCTGAATATCGTTATTTCCGTACTATTGGAGGTGATGCTGTAGGCATGAGTACTGTTCCTGAAATAATTGTAGCTAATCATGCCGGTATGAAATGTTTTGGCATTTCCATTATTACCGACCTAGGGATTCCGGGTAAAATTGTAGAAGTCTCTCACGAAGAAGTGCAAAAAATTGGTAATTCCGTGCAACCTTTAATGACATTAATCATGAAAGAATTAGTGCAGGAAATATAAGTGTTTTTTTATCACTTTTAAAACAATAAAAGGAACAATATAAAATTTTTCACTATCTCGTTCCTTTAATTGTCTGCAAGAAGACCTATTGTAAATTCTCGACTTGAAATCGGAGTTGTAGCTTACAGCAGCAACAACCAACCTACCGAAGATGGCTTCAGCAAAATAACGTCGGTTAAATTTATAACAGAACTCCTGTTGTCCGCACTTTTTGCAACACTCTTATAAGTACTTGAATATCAATAATACTTTTGTGATTTTGGGTGTTGCAAAATTTTTATTAGGTTTATTCAAAAAGTAAAAAATCGATCTGGAAGTCAATCTGTACAAGTGATACAGAAGTCTCGAGGTGGGTATAAAGTAGTGAAAACCATTGGTTGTGCCACCACGCAGCACGAAATTAAAAGGCTTGAACAATTGGCAAGAGAAGAAATGAATCATTTAAGTGGAAATCAATTAAACCCAAACCCTAAATTTTTAGGTAATAGCTATTTTCATTTTCTCCAGTAGTTTTTTTGTTGGTTTATTAATTTCGGCAATCACGAATTCGTCGGGTGCAAATTTTATTTTCTTTACGGACTTAAGATGATCAACAGCATCCATCAGAGAGTATTTATGTAAGAGTTTATCCTTTTTGTTAAGAGGCGTCGTTTTTAAGATTTCATATAACCTGTATATAACCAGCATGCTTAAATGATTAATAAACATCCAGCCATTGAGAGATTCTTCACGCTGCATACTGGATGATGAGGTGTCTAATGTGTTTTTCAGATGATCAAAGAATTGTTCGATGTACCCTCTGCTTTTATATTCATGGTATAACTCTTTTGGAGTATTTTGTATGTTATGTGCCATTGCCTAATCGGGGTGTTTTTGTTTTGCTTCCATATATTACTTATTTAGGTAATACAAAGAAACAACAAAAAAGATCAAATAAACAAACTATTTACCCGATTATTTCGCTTTTTTTGAAATTACATTACCTAATTTTGGAGGGTTTGGGTTTAACATTTTGATTTTTTTGCAAAGTTTTTAAATTTTGTCAGATTTTAAAGATGGTATATAATTTGTAAGTTCTTATTTACGAAATATTTAAAAAGGTGATTGAAATGTCTATTAGTCAGATTATTATCATGATTTTTATTGGTTTGTTTACTGGTATTGTTACTGGTTTAACAGGTGCTTCTGGTGTGATGGTAGTGGTACCGTGTCTTACTATTTTATCCGATTTTTCTATTCATGAAGCAATAGGAACGAGTTTGATGATAAATATTATAACAGCAGCGGCAATATCGTATGTTTATTATAAACATGGTAATATTGAATTGAAAGCAGGTATTTGGATTGCTGTTGGTTCTATTTTAGGTTCACAAGTAGGAAGCTTTTTTGCTGCGGGAATAAAAAGTATGGGATTGGGCATTGCTTTTGCTATATTTATGATAGTGATGGGAATTTTAATTTGGTGGAAAGGAATTAATAGTCAGGCAATAGCTGAACAAACCAGAGGGATCTTTAAATTACAAACTTCCAAACAAAAAATATTCGCCTCGCTTGGGTTGGGTTTATTTGTGGGAATCATGACAGGAATTTTTGGAGCAGGCGGTGGTGGAATGATATTGATTATTTTGATTTTTGTACTGAATTTTCCATTGCATTTAGCCATAGGAACTTCTGCTTTTTTAATGACAATTACTGCTTGTTCAGGAACAATTGGATATGGTTTGCAGGGCAATGTCAGAGTGATACCGGCACTTATTATTGGTTTAAGTTCGGTAGTAAGCGGTATAACAGGTGCGCGTTTTGCTAATCGTGTAAATGAACAAATTTTGGGTAAAGTAGTCGGCGTCATTTTTATTTTGTTAGGGATAATAATGACCATCCTCAATTTGAAATAAAGAATGATTTCGGTATTTCTATAGGATAAAAGAGGTTTAGATTGTTTTGATATCCTCTCTGTGTTTGAGTTCGGTACAATCCTAATTTTTATTACACAATGACAATAATGAGATGAAAAATGAAATTTTTTTTCGAAAGGCCATATATAATGCCTCGACGGAAACAATTCCATGTGAAATTTTGACTTATAGGTCAAATTTTGAACTTTACACACTTTTTGGACAGTATCACAAAATTTTCACCTAAGGATTTGATTAGTTTCTTAACCAAAATAAAACGAGTGAAAATCAACACCTAAATGATATGCCGCTGAAATTACCAAGAAAAATAGCTAACTTTTTGAAAAAATTGGAACCCTCTGTTATGTAAATTTTGCGAAGTTAAGAATTAAATATCATGTTCATTAATCAGATATTCAGCTATTTGTACCGCATTCAATGCAGCACCTTTTCTTATTTGATCGGAAACACACCAAAAAGCGATTCCATTTGGGCAACTTAAATCTTTACGAATGCGTCCTACAAATACTTCATCTTTTCCAGAAAGAAATGCTGGCATAGGATATACTTTTCCCTCAGGATTATCCATTACAATCACTCCTTTAGCATTTTCAAAAGCTTTACGGGCTTCTTCTACGCTAATTGGACGTTCTGTTTCTACCCAAATGCTTTCAGAATGAGCTCTTAAGGTTGGAACTCTTACACACATAGCACTTACCTCAACGTCAGAATGCATAATTTTACGTGTTTCGTTATACATTTTCATTTCTTCTTTAGTATAACCATTATCAGTAAATATATCAACTTGTGGAATTACATTAAATGCTAATTGATAAGGAAATTTATTGACTGTTGGTGTTTCGCCAGCCAAAATCTGTCTGTATTGTAATTCCAACTCAGCCATAGCAGCAGCACCTGCTCCACTTGCAGCCTGATAAGTAGAAACATGTACTCTTTTGATATGAGAAATATCTTCTATTGCTTTTAAAGTTACAACCATTTGAATAGTAGTACAGTTTGGGTTTGCAATAATTCCTCTGGGACGGTTTTTTGCATCACTGGCATTTACTTCTGGCACTACTAAAGGGACATCCTCATCCATTCTAAAGGCAGAAGAATTATCAATCATTACGGTGCCAAATTTTGTAATATCTTTTGCAAATTCTTTAGAAACGCTTGCTCCAGCAGAAGTAAAAGCCAAATCTATATTTTTAAAATCATCACCATGTTTCAATTCTTTGACAGGAATTTTTTCGCCTTTAAATTCATATTCTTTCCCTGCACTTCGGTGAGAACCAAAAAGGAATAATTCTGTAACAGGGAAATTGCGTTCTGACAACACACGCAAAAATTCTTGTCCAACGGCACCACTGGCACCAACAATCGCTACTTTCATCATTTTAAATTTTTTATTTTTCTGAAAACTTTCTTGAATTGATTAGATAATTTATTATTTTTGTTTGATTTATCTTTATAGATTTTGACTACAAAAATAGTCCATTTCGTTGAAATATACTAAAAAATGAGAAAATTAAGCTTGCTTTTTATTCTTTTTTCTCCTCTTTTAAGTTTTGGTCAGTTAATCGAAAATTTTTCTGATGGCGATTTTACCGACAATCCAACATGGACAGGAAATGTTTCTAATTTTTTTGTCAATAATTCTTTCCAACTTCAATCTAAAGCTCCAACAACTTCTACTTCTTTTTTGTTCACGCCTTCTGAAGCCATAGATGACGCTGTTTGGGAAGTATGGGTTAAAATCACTTATACTACTTCTTCTTCCAACTATGCAAGTGTTTATATTGTTTCAAGTACCAATGATGTGACCAATGGTTGTAATGGCTATTTTGTTAAAATTGGAGATACCAAAGATAATGTTTCATTATGGCTGCAAGAAGGAACAAAAAAGACTAAATTAATTGATGGAGTTGAAAAACGTACAGAAGGAAATCTTGTTGAAATAAAAATTAAAGTCACTCGCGACGAAAATGGTAATTTTTCACTATACAGCAAATTGCCACCAGAAAATGACTACTTTTTGGAAGGAACCATTCAGAATTTAGCTATCAAACAAAGTCTTTATTTCGGATTAATGTATGCTAATACCAGTACAACCGGTTCAGCTTATTATTTTGATGATATTTTGGTTACTGGTAATAAAGCTCTTGATACGGAATCACCTCAATGTGAACAACTTACTCTTTTGCCTCCTAATCAGTTAAAATTACAGTTTTCTGAGCCGATGGATTTTTCGCAGGCAACTTTTATCTTAAATGAAGAAATGGGAACTCCTTCTAATATTGAAATATCTGCTGACAAAATTGTTGTAATGCTCACTTTTGAAAATGAATTTCAACGTGGTAAAATCTATATCCTGGAAATTAACGAAGCAACTGATTTATCAGGAAATCCTCTTTTAAACGCAACAAAAATAACAGGTATAACTGAGCCAATTGAAATGAGTGATCTGGTTTTCAATGAAATCATGTTTGATAATCCTCCAAATTCAACAGAATATATTGAAATTTTCAATCGTTCTGAAAAATTGCTGGACGTTTCAGGTATAGTATTTACTACTCGAAAAAAAGATGGGAATCTTAATACAGGACATGAAATTCCTAAAGGAACGCTTTTAAAACCTGCTGGTTACTTAGCTGTTTGTCCCAATGCTGATTCATTGCTAAATTATTACCATTATCCACCTGAAAGTTATGTTGTTACCACAAGCTGGTCAAGCCTTAACAACGAAAGTGCTATTGTAGTGTTAACCAATAATAACAAAGATACAATTTATGATGAATTAACCTATAGTGTAAAATGGCATCACATTATGATAAAAAATCCCCAAGGTGTTTCATTAGAAAAAATTAATCCCTCCCTTCCTTCCCACGATCCACAATCGTGGCATTCAGCAGCTTTTGAAGTAAATTATGGAACACCAGGTTATAAAAATTCTCAATATAGAGAAATTGATATTTCAATGGAACCTGAAAGATTTATATGGGCTGATCCAGAAGCTTTTTCACCTGACAATGATGGTGTGGAAGATGTGTGTCTTATTCATTACAAAACAGCGACGAATGGTTTTGTAGCTACTGCAACAATTTTTAATGCTGTTGGTGTAAAAGTATGTCAATTGCTTTCAAATGTACTGCTTGCTTCCGAAGGATTTTTTCTCTGGGACGGCAAAACAAGCGATGGCAAAATTGCCAATCCAGGCATTTATGTTCTTTATTTTGAAATGATTCAACCCGGCTTAGGAATAAAAAAACAAGAAAAAATTCCCATTGTAGTCTCACTACGATAATTTTGAAAAATTAACATGTTATTGTGTAATAAATTAACTATCTTTGCACCGCTTATAAATCACTTGTTCATTTCAAGTTAACATGTATAAAAACATTTAGATTTTTTATCAATGAAGAAAACCATTATTTTATTTTTTTCTATCACATTATTGATTATATCCGCTGAAGCAAAAAAACCTAAGAAAACTGAGACGAAAAATCAATCAGATATAATTTTTACAAATAATGTAGATTCAATGAGTTATGCCTTAGGTCTTTTAGTGGGGAATGATTTTTTAAAAAATATAAAAACCATTCCAGGTGGTAAAACTAATGTAGATTTAATAATCAAAGGATTTGCTACTTCAATGAAAGGCGATTCAGCCATTATACCTCTTGATTCTGCCAACAACTATTTGAGAAATTATTTTACTGCAGCTCAAACCAAAGATTCTGAGGAAAGAAAAACTGCAGCTATTATCTTTATGGAACAAAACAAGAAAAAAGAAGGAATAATAACTACAGAAAGCGGCTTACAATATGAAATTTTAAAAGCTACGGAAGGACCTAAACCTGCTGATACTGACAAAGTAAAAGTCAATTATGAAGGTTTTTTAATAGATGGCACTAAGTTCGATAGCTCCATTGATCGAGGAGAACCTATAGTTTTTGCTTTAAATCAGGTAATTCCAGGCTGGAGTGAAGGACTTTGTTTAATGTCAGTAGGTTCAAAATATAAATTTTATATTCCATACGAACTTGCCTATGGAGCACAAGGAGCCGGAAATGTAATACCTCCTTTTTCACCTCTAATTTTTGAAGTAGAATTACTCGAAATTAACCCTGCCGAAGAAAACAACCAATAAATAACAATTTATTATCAAAAAATGATGCAATGAAAAAATTAAGTATTTTATCCCTAATAGTAGTAATGACTACATTTTTAATGGTTTCGTGTAAAAATAAGTACGAAGCCCAAAAAAGTGAATTAAGCAATCAAAATGATAGCTTAAATTATACACTCGGTCTGGTGAATGGAGAAGGTATAAAAAATTACTATTTACAGAATGATACTTCCGATAAACCTATCGAAGCATTTATGAACGCTCTTGACAAAGCTTACAAAAGCAAGAAAACTGACAAATGGTATCAATTAGGTTATCAGATTGGCACTTCGCTAAAATTTCAAGAATCTCACGGTTTGATGGCTGACACTACTCTGGCTTTCAATACAAAGCTGGTAAAGCAAGGAATTATCAATGCTTTATACAATTTTGATGGAGGAATGAGCCCTCAACAAGCTCAAGAATATCTTCAAAAAACTATGTACGAATTGCAGGCTAAAAAAGCTTCTGAACAAGCTTTACCATCTGTTCCTGAAAAAGATAGCACATTAGATACTCTTAATACGAAATAAAATTTATAATAATAAACTAATTCGAAATGAAAAAGATTAATATATTCTCGGTTCTCATCATTCTAATTGCTTTTGCCATTGTTTCCTGTAATAATAACAAACCAGCTAAACCAGTTCTGAAAAACCAACTTGATAGTTTAAACTACGCTTTTGGTGTTGCCAATGGAGATGGTATTAAAAATTATTATTTACAAGGCGACTCTTCTGATGAAACCATAAAATCCCTTATCAAAGGCATGAATGATGGACTTAAATCGAAAGTAGAAAAAGAACATCTGGAAATTTCTTTTTTAGGTACTCAAATTGGGGCTTCACTAAAAGAGCAGGAAAAAATGGGCTTAATGGGTGACTCAACTTTAAGTACTGATATCAACCTTATTAAACAAGGATTGGTGAATGGACTAAGGGGGTCAAACATTCAAATGGAACCAGAAGAAGCAAAGGTATATTTGCAGAGCACCATGCAGAATCGGCAGGCTAAACAAATTGAAAAAGAATATGCTGCCACTAAAGCTGCAGGAGAATTATTTTTAAAAGAAAATGCCAAAAAACCGGGAGTAATTACCACTCCAAGTGGCTTGCAATACGAAATCATCAAAAAAGGAAATGGTCCCATACCAACTGATAGTAGTAAAGTAAAAGTTCATTATCACGGTACGCTGATAGATGGAACTGTTTTTGATAGTTCTGTGGAACGCAAAGAACCTAGTGTATTTTATGTCAATCAAGTAATCAAAGGTTGGCAGGAAATTCTAAAATTAATGCCAGTAGGTTCGAAATATAAAATTTATGTTCCTCAGGAATTGGCTTATGGTGGTCAGGAACGGGGATTAATTAAACCCTATTCACCTCTCATTTTTGAAATTGAATTACTTTCAATTGAAAAATAAAAGCAAGCTTTATAGCAAATTCAATATCTTGTAAAAGGATATAAAAAGAAAATTTTAATAAACCCTTGTTGACAATAAACTTTCAACGAGGGTTTTTTGTTTTTTTCTAAAATCTTATTTTTCTGCATTGGAAATGGATTAATATTTTTTTACTTTGTTTTTTCTTAGTTTATTCCTAAATAAAAATTAATTGTTTTATAAAACCAAAATAAATATGCTATGGACAAAAAAACGAGAAAACTGTTAATATCAGTACAACGAAATGAAATCACTGAACATTTTATTTATAAACGTTTAGCAGAAGGATGTAAAGATCAAAAAAATGCTGAAATTTTACACACCATAAGCGAACAAGAAAAACAACATGCAGCATTTTGGCAAGAAAAAACCAATCTTAAAGTTAAACCAGACCATTGGAGAATTACTTACACTGTTTTTTTGGCTCGTTTACTGGGTCTTTCGTTTGTATTAAAACAAATGGAAAAACGCGAAGGTACAGGTTCAAAACTTTATAATGAATTGTCAAGTATTATCCCTGAGACAAAAATTTTTGCTGAAGAAGAAAGTATTCACGAACAACAATTATTAACAATGCTCGATGAAGAGCGATTACAATATGTTGGTTCTATTGTGTTAGGGCTTAACGATGCTCTCGTCGAATTAACCGGAGCACTGGCAGGTTTTACTTTAACTTTGGGAACAACCAGAACCATTTCATTAGCAGGATTAGTTACAGGAATATCTGCTGCCTTGTCTATGGCGGCTTCCGATTATCTTTCCACGAAAGCAGAAGGTAATAAAAAAGCCAAAAAATCGGCTGCTTATACCGGTATAGCCTATTTTTTCACTGTTATTTTTCTCATACTTCCTTTTTTATTATTATCCAGCAGATTTTTCGCTTTATCACTAACACTATTACTGGCAGTATTAATAATTTTCTTTTTTAATTATTATATTTCTGTGGCTAAAGAGCTTGAATTTAAATCTCGTTTTTTTGAAATGTGTTTTATCAGCTTAGGAGTAGCAGCCTTTTCGTTTTTTATAGGTTATATACTTAATAGTATATTAGGTGTAAATGCTTAATAGAAAAAGTTTTGAGTTTACGAGGCGTGGAAAGAACGAGGATTTTTTGTAGGGAAATTTTAATTTGTGTCAAAACAACCGAAGCGAAGCTGAAATTGCACAAACAATTAAAAAATTAAACACTCTTTGAGACAAAAAAGTAAATAAGGTTTGAGGAAAAGCCCCTAATACAAAATATTGTTCAATAAATTTTAGATAATTTTTGTCTTGTGTTTATGATATTTTTTATAAAATTGCGTAAAAATTTCTTCCATTCAATTTTAAAAAAGTATCAATTTTTTGAATATTTTGTCGATACATTTATTGAAATTTAAATAATTATAAAGTATTTTTCTAATAACTGCCATTAGAAATTCAATCCTAATGACAAATTTGGAATAAATTAACTCAAAATTTTTTTCTTGTTTTTTCTTTTGAAAAATCTGCTAATCGTTTTTCTAATTCAGGAATTTGGTCATTTTTTACAAAGGAGACACAAATTCGCAAACCATTTGGGTCGCTGCTTCCTGTAATGGTCAACGAAATGGCACTTAAACCATAATAAAGAAATTCTTTCAATAATTCGTTGCTCGTCATTCCAGGGTAGGCAACAGTAAAATAAAAACCGTCTGCCAATTTTCCACCTTCATCATAAACGAGATAAAAACCATTTTTTAAAAACAATGATTTCATTTTTCGGGCTTTTTCTCCATAAACAGCAAGTTCTTTTAAAAAATCAACTTCGCCATCGTTTACTGCTTTCAAGGTAGCAGCTACTGCATATTGTGCAGTGTGTGAAGTGCCAGCAGTAGTAGCATACAACACTCCATAAGGAATGAAATGTCCCAACACATCACTAGTAAAATAATTTTTCAAAGGTGGATAATGTCGAGTACGTAGTTTTTCAGAAATGATCATCATTCCTATTCGTTGACCAGCATAGCTAAAAATTTTCGAAGCAGAAAGTAACAAAATATAATTATCTGTATAATGTGCCACTGTCGGTTGATAGGGCGGAACACCAGGCTTTCCATAATCGAAACGAAAATCCATTCCAAAATAAGCCAGATCTTCCACCACGATCACATCATATTGAGTAGCCAGTTCACCAATGATTTGCAATTCTTCTTCTGTCAAGTTAATCCATGAGGGATTATTAGGAGACGAATAAGTAATTGTACAAATATCCCCTTCTTTTAAATAGGAAAGTAATTTCTCTCGAAGTTTTTCACCTCTGAAATTTAAAATATCAAACGATTTATAAGGTAATCCCAACAGTTGTAATTGTGACTTATTAACAGGAAAACCCGGATCAATGAAAAGTGTATAGGGCTTTTTTACATTAGTACGAGCAGATGCTAATAAAGCTGCAAAATTTCCTTGCATTGCTCCTACTGTTGGAATACAATTTAGAGGACTGACTTCAAGATTCATGAATAACTTAGCAAAACGTGCTGTCTCTGTTTTAAAAAATGGAATCCCTTCAATGTCGGAATAAAGTGAAGTTAAACCTTTATCTAATGCTTCTTTTTCTGCCTGAATGGTAACAGGTAAAGTAGGCAAACCCGGCACACCCATTTCCATGTGAATAAATTCTACACCACTTTGTTTTTCAATTTGAGAAACCAGTTTACCGATTTCACGAATAGAAAGTTGATTGATATCAGAAGTCCCAAATTGGGCAAACAGTGAATCAACAAGTTCCTTATCAATAATCATGATTAAAAAATTCTAATAATATCCTTATATTTTACGGAATAATTGAGTTTTTCAAAAATATCAAATTATATATTCCATCAAAAAATTATTTGTTTTCTTCCTTTTTTCGGTTATCAATTACCCTGACTGCTTTTCCTTCACTTCGCGGAATGGAACGAGGCTCAACAAGTGTAACTTTGATGCTTAAACCAATAGCACTGTGAAGTGAATGTTCAATTTTTTTCGATAGACTTTCCAGTTCACGAATAGTCTCTACCATTTTAGATTCATCCAATTCTACTTTTAATTCCAGATAATCCAGGTTATCTTTTCTATCTACATACAAAAGATAATGAGCACTCGTTTCGCACATTTCCAACAAAACTTGTTCAATTTGAGAAGGAAATAAATTCACACCCCGAATAATCAGCATATCATCACTTCTGCCAGTAATCTTTTTCATTCTAACTAACGTACGTCCACATTCGCATTTTTCATGATTGAGTATAGAAAGATCGCGAGTATTATATCGCAAAAGCGGAATACCTTCTTTTGTCAAAGTGGTAAAAACAAGTTCTCCTTCACATCCATCAGGCAAAGGCTGCTTTGATTCCGGATCAACAATTTCAGGGAAAAAATGATCCTCGTTGACATGTAATCCCTGATGAAAACTACAATCATGAGCAATGCCTGGTCCCATTATTTCACTTAATCCGTAAATATCAAAAGCCTGGATTCCCCATTTTCTTTCCAATTCAAGTCGCATGTTTTCAGTCCATGGTTCTGCTCCAAAAACGCCTAATCGTAATTTCATGTCGGCACGTGAATAACCAAATTCCGGCATAGCATCTACCAGATGAAGAGCATACGAAGGAGTACACGCAAGGACTGTAACACCATAATCGGACATTAATTGTAATTGACGCTTTGTATTTCCTCCTGAAGCTGGGATAACCGTAGCACCAATTGTTTCAGCTCCATAGTGCAAACCTAAGCCACCTGTAAACAAACCATATCCATAAGAAACTTGCACCACATCTTCTTTTGTAACCCCAGCCATCGTTAAACAACGAGCCAGTGATTCACACCAATTTTGAATATCATTTTTTGTATAACCTACCGTGGTAGGTTTACCTGTTGTGCCACTGGAAGCATGTACTCTAACAATATCTTTCATTGGAACGGCAAAAAGTCCAAAAGGATAATTGTCACGTAAATCTGATTTGTAAGTAAAAGGCAATTTGGAAATATCATCAATGGAGTGAATATCAGAGGGAGTAATATTCATTTCCTCCATTTTTTTGCGATAAAAAGGTACATTTCGATATACTCTGTTCACTAAATTTCTTAAACGTTCACTTTGAAGTTCCCGCATTTCTTCATGTGGCATACATTCTACTTTCTTATTCCAGAACATACCGTCAATTTTAAATCAGATTCATAAATGGGTTTAAATTGATATTTTTTAATTACTTCTGTTGCCTGATCCATATTGTTGGTTCGCATCACCATAATAGATTTGCTGCCAAAACTAAAAGCATAAAGATATTCAATGGAAATGTTTTCAGCCGTAAATTTATCAAGAATGCGAGCTAATGAGCCAGGGACTCCTTCCAATTCCAACGAAAGAACTTCATGAATGCGGACAGAACAATTTTCAGCTCTGAGCACTTCCACTGCTTTTACCGGATCGGATACCAACATGCGTAATAGGCCATAATCACTGCTATCGGCAAGTGTTAAGGCGATAATATTGATGTTGTTACGAGCCAAAATATTTAAAATTTCGTTGAGATGACCTGTTTTGTTTTCCACAAAAACAGAAAGTTGACGGATTTTCATTGCAGAAATAATTTTAAAAATTTAAAAATGCAAATTTACAACAAATAATAAAAATAACCAGCATAAATTTAGCTAGCTTGTTTGGCTAAGTACCGATTCGTCAAAATTTTGACATGAGCAATGGTGAATGCAAAGTGTTATTTGCGTTTTAAAATGACTTTATCCCGGATATTGAGAAAAAGAGAAATTGCTAAAGCTGCAATAAACACAATTAGCGTCACCCTGTCAACCAGTTCAGCATTAATGTTCAGCCCCGTAATTCTATCAAAAAGGTATTTGAGATAGGAATTTGGAAGATTTGTTTTCCCCAGTTTTTCCAATATCATAAAATGCCAGTCAGTGAAAGGACAATAACCCGGTGTGCCAACAATCATTCCCAGAAATAGCCACGAAGAGCCCGTAAGAAGAAGCGTGATCAGATTAAGCAATCGAGTTTTCTTCCATAGCCAACCAACAGTATTGAAAATGGTCAGCGACGTATGAAAAATAACAAAGAAAATATCCAGTATGGAATAGATGGTATGCATAAGACAAAGATTTCTTGTATAACAAAAGTACAGGAATTTTTAAAGGTTGGAATCACATTGCTAAAATTATTTAATGATTATCCGTATAATGACCTATATCTGGATATTCTGCTTCACGAGCTGAATTCCGATATCTTAATAGATTTTTAAAGAACACGACTATACTACTCTTTGAAGATAGGATTTGTTATATGATAAAATTTATATAGTCATTCCTTAAAAAGTCTATTTTTAAGCGGCAAGGTTATAAAAGTTTTGGCGAAAAAGTAATCGAAAAATGAAACAAAAAAACTCTTCTTTGAGTTTTTCCATCATTTTCTTCAAATTCCAAGCTGATGCA
>Ga0208825_1001526_pt1 | contig 17311 bp, 15 predicted proteins | sample AD_UKC113_MetaG_FD_184450 | JGI IMG/M metagenome (GOLD analysis project Ga0208825, IMG submission 184450) | Active sludge microbial communities of municipal wastewater-treating anaerobic digesters from Hong Kong - AD_UKC113_MetaG (SPAdes)... | ecosystem: Engineered > Bioreactor > Anaerobic >...
TATTTTTCTACATACAGTATATCGCAAAAACGCCTTGAAGTCCAGTAGTTTCAATAGTTTTGCGAAGTTTTCAAAGATCGATATTACCTGTTTTTAACAGGAGTTATTGCAGTGGAATCAATATTACTATTTTATTTTTTCACATCTATACTAAATACAAATGAAATTCCAGCCAAAATAAATAATAAATGGGGGACATTATGAAAAACAAATTTCGTTCAAAAATGTTATGTTTAATTATTGCATGTACTATGGCATCTGCTTCTTTGGCTGGTTGCACCAACAAATTAGAAGAAATGCCCGAAGCAGGTAACAGCAATAAGCCTTCGTCTACAGCTTCAAATGTGAGCACACCTGTGCCGGAACCGTCGGAATCCGAACTGCCTCAAGCCAAACCCTCACCCGAGCAGGTTAAGGTTAAGGCCCTTTTCTTATCCTCATGGCCTCTTAGTATACAAAGTAATGTCGATCACTTTATAGAGCTTGCAAAAACCACTGAAATAAACGCATATGTTATTGATATCAAAGATGATACCGGTTATGTAAGTTATCCTTCGGATGTGCCTATTGTAAAGGAAAAAGGAACTTACCAGCAGAGATTCAAGATAGAAGAGGTAGTTAAAAAATTTAAAGAAAACGGTATTTATGTAATAGGAAGGGTAGTATGCTTCAAAGATCCTCTTATATCGAAGAAAATGCCTGAATGGGCAGTAAAAAATAAATCGGGAGGATTTTTAATCCATAACGGTATGACATGGGTTAATGCATATAATAAAGAGGCTTGGAAGTACAATGTAGATATAGCGAAAGAAGCATTATCCAAGGGTGTGGATGAGATACAATTTGATTATGTCAGATTCCCCGACGGAAATAAGGCAAATATGGTTTTTCCGGGTGCAGGCGACAAAAAACTCTATGAGGGAATAAATGAGTTTCTTGCATATGCAAGAAGTGAAATGCCGGACGCTGTATTATCGGCCGATGTTTTCGGAATAATATGTGAAAGTCCTGAAGATACTGAAAAGATAGGTCAATATCTTGAATATATCGGAAAAGATATGGATTATATAAGCCCGATGGTGTATCCGTCACATTATTATTCGGGACAAACAATTAATAAAGTTGTATTTCCGAAACCGGATTTAGATCCGTATAATGTTGTATATAATACATTGATAAAGGCAAAGAATAGAATAAGTGCAGTACCTGATTACAGGGCAAAGGTAAGACCGTATTTGCAGGATTTTACAGCATCATGGCTTGGTGCCGGGAACTATATGAAATACGGAGCTGAAGAAGTAAGACAGCAAATTAAAGCAGTATATGATGCGGGTTATGATGAATGGATTTTATGGAATTCAACCGTTAAGTACTCGGAAGATGCTTTAGAAAAAGAATAGATAAAGATTGAAAAAATGGAATAAAAGTGAATAGGAAAAAGATAGAAAAAGTCAATAAAAAGAAAAAATAATGGGAATAAAATATAATTAAACTTATTTAAAAGCGGCCAAAACAAATAGGCTGCTTTTTTACTTTTCTCATTATGATGATTTGTGTTATATTGTGTTATGTAATGTAAAATGAAATATGATATTATCTATATTATACAGGTGATAAGATGTATGTAATGATTGATAATTATGATTCGTTTGTTTTTAACCTTGTGAGATATATGGTTGAATTAGGCGAAAAAGTACAGGTTTTCAGAAATGACAGGATTACAATAGATAAGCTTTTATGTGAAGATATAGAGGGCATTATTTTATCTCCCGGGCCTAAAACACCTAAAGAAGCAGGAATAACACTCGATATAATTCGTGTATTCAAGGGGAGGATACCGATACTTGGCATTTGTTTGGGACACCAGTCAATAGGATATGCATTTGGTGCGTCAATTGTTAAAGGTGATGTTCCTGTACACGGAAAAATATCTGAAGTGAAGCATGATGGTATAGGGATATTTAAGGGTATAAAAAATCCCCTTAGAGTAACACGCTATCATTCTTTGATTGTGGATAAGGCTACAATACCCGACTGCTTGGAAGTGAGCTGCGAAACGAAAGACGGAGTGATAATGGGAATAAGGCATAAAGAATACCCCATCGAGGGAGTGCAGTTTCATCCTGAGGCTGAATTAACCGAATCCGGGCATCAAATGCTGGGGAACTTTATAAGATTATGCAGAGAATTTAAAGGTGAGAATGATGGAAATTGTTTTGCAATCAGTTGAGACAACTCTAGATCCTTTTGATATTTACTCTATATTTAAAGGAGAAAAGGATGTATCGGTTTTAGACAGCCAAAGGGATCATGAGAGCCTAGGGATGTATTCGTTTATTGGGATTAATCCGTTTCTTGTAATAAAAGGAAAAAACGATTACTGCTTAATAAATGGAGTTGAATATAGATATGACGGTTTTGATAAATTAAGTGAAATTTTGAAGGAATATAAGGTCGAAAATAAAACGGATATTCCGTTTATCGGAGGATGTATCGGTTATTTATCTTATGATTACGGATTGACAATAGAAGATATTAGTCATTCATCACTTGAAGATTTAAAGATTCCACATTACTATTTTATATTTTACGATAACCTTATTATATTTGATAATGTTAATAAGAAAACATATGTAACTTCCTGCGGCATGCTTATGGAGCATTCTAAAAGCATCGGTTTATTGATTGAGAGAATAAAGAAACAGGAAAAACTGGGAAAATATAAAGTAACAGAAAGCAATGCAATTTTTACATCGAATTTCTCAAAAGAAGAATACATAAAAACCATTGGTAAAATGAGAGAATACATAAGGAACGGAGATATTTATATAGCAAACTTGACACAGCGGTTTCAATCGAAGACATTTAAGGACGCATATGAGATATACAGGGATCTAAGAACGGTTAACCCTGCTCCGTTTGCCGCAGTGCTTCACCTGGAGGGCTTTGATATAATATCTTCATCACCTGAAAGATTCTTAAAAATTTACAACAATGAGGTGGAAACTAGACCGATTAAAGGCACACGCCCCCGTGGCAAGAATGAGGAAGAAGATGCAAAAAACAGGGAAGAGCTTATAAACAGTGAGAAGGACAGGGCAGAACTTCTCATGATAGTGGATCTGGAACGAAATGATTTGAGTAAAGTATGCAAGCCTCATTCTGTAAAGGTTACAGAGCTTTTTAAAATTGAGGAATACAGTACCGTATTTCACTTGGTGTCTACAGTCAAAGGAGAATTGATGGACAATGTAGATTCTGTTCAATGCTTAAAAAGCTGTTTTCCTGGCGGGTCAATAACGGGGACGCCTAAGATACGAGCAATGGAGATTATTGATGAGCTTGAAGGAATTAAAAGGGGATTGTATACCGGGTGTATAGGGTATTTTTCATTTGACGGCAATGCGGATTTTAATATAGCCATACGAACTATTATTAAGAAGGGAAATGATGTTTACTTTGGAGTTGGAGGGGGAATCACATGGGATTCCTCAGAAGAGGCCGAGTACCTCGAATGCCTTGACAAAGCAAAAGCATTAATGATGGTGATTTAGACATGAATAGAAATATTATTATCGGTAACAAGAGTTTTGAGTTGGGAAAAAGAACATATATAATGGGAATTTTAAATGTCACTCCCGATTCTTTTTCAGATGGCGGGAGCTATCAAAGTGTGGAAAGTGCGGTTCTTCGTGCTGATGAAATGATGCATCAAGGGACTCATATAATTGACGTTGGAGGAGAATCTACAAGACCGGGGCATACACCTGTAGATGAGGATGAAGAAATAAGGAGAGTCGTTCCTGTAATTAAAGAATTGACCAAGAGGTTTGATATTCCTGTTTCTATTGACACATATAAGGCTAAGGTTGCAGAAGCAGCCATACAAAATGGAGCCGCTATGATAAATGATGTTTGGGGATTTAAACGGGATCCTCTTATTGCCAAAGTGGCAGCCGAATATGGTGTTGCATGCTGTTTGATGCATAATCGGGAGAAGGCAGTGTATAACAATATCATATCGGACATGCTGGATGATTTGAAAGAAAGCATTGATATTGCACTTAATGCAGGTGTTAGAAGTGAAAATATAATAATTGATCCCGGAATTGGCTTTGCAAAAACATATGAAGAAAACTTACATGTTATGAATCAATTGGAGAAATTTACTTCGCTTGGATATCCATTGCTTCTAGGTACCTCCCGAAAGTCCATGATTGGCAACACATTGCATCTGCCGACGGACCAGAGGGTTGAAGGAACAATAGCAACCACTGTTGTGGGAATAATGAAGGGATGCGATTTTGTCCGGGTACATGATATTGAACAGAACCGCAGAGCTATTGTAATGACGGACGCAATAGTTCGAAGATAAATTGAGTGAATGAGGGTGAGGATTTGGATAAAATTATTATCAAAGACCTGGAGGTTTTTGCACATCATGGTGTTTTAGAAGGGGAAAGAGAAGTGGGACAGAAGTTCCTAATATCCCTTGAAGTATTCGTTAATAGATTTAATGAAGAGCAAAATGATGAATTGGAACATACTGTTAACTATGTTGATATATGCAGTTTTGTTGAACATATTTTTACGGAGCACAAGTATAATTTGATTGAAACCTGTGCGGTAAAACTGTCGGAGAGCATATTGCTTAAATTTCCGTCTATACGAAGGGTGGATGTTGTTGTGAAAAAGCCTTGGGCACCCATTGGCAAACCATTGGATTATGCCGCCGTAGAGGTTTCAAGATGCTGGCATAATGCATTTTTAAGCGTCGGCTCAAATTTGGGAGATAAGGAAAAGAATATTAGGGAAGCAATCGAAATGCTCAATGACAATACAACCAGGGTAAAGAAAGTTTCAGGATTGATCACTACAAAACCTGTTGGCTACCTGGATCAGGACGATTTCTTAAACGGATGCATTGAAGTAGTTACATTGAAGTCGCCCCATGAGCTTTTAAAGCAGATTCAAAGCATAGAAGCCAATTTGAAGCGGGAAAGAAAGATTCGTTGGGGCCCGCGAACGATTGACTTAGATATAGTACTGTATGATCAAGAAATTGTTTTTTCAGATGATTTAGTAATACCGCATCCAAGAATGCATGAGAGGCTTTTTGTTTTAGAGCCTCTTGAAGAAATAGCACCTTATCTGATACATCCTGTATTTAATAAAAGCATTGCACAATTAAGATTGGAGAAATCCTGATATTTAATAAAGCCGCATACCTGCAAGGCTATTAATTATAAGCTTGTATGGCATGCGACTTTATTGATTAAATTATTTGACCCATTCTGAGAACTTTAGAAAAATAACATGCAGGATTTTAGCAAACTATGTAGAATTATAATTTTGTAGGGGTATTTAGCACTTGTTTGCTATTATCACCTATTCTTTTACAGCACATCAATTATTAAACTCTGATTTTCTACAAATTTATATGGAGGTCCTTTTTGCTACGTTACACTTTTAATATTCCGGCAGAAGTTTTTAATACATTGAAATTATGATATGTATTATACAGCATTTTTTATTTTTATACTTGTACATAGAGAGGTCATAATATGGATTTTATAGATTTTAATTTTATAGATTCGGAATATCGTGAGTCACTTATTGCCTGCAGAACATTGCGATTTGTTTGCATTGTAGGATTATTTATCACGCCGTTAATATTATTTTTCTGGTATCCTCAATTCGGTTATTTTGAAGCAATCTCATGTATAATTTCCGTTTTTATATTTTTATCTTTACTAATTTCATCAATAGTAAGTAAATTCGTTAAAAAAAATGCAGCTTATTTTCTGGCTGCACTTTATATTGCAGCTTCTGCAGGAACTTTATTTTTTGCGTATGTAAAAAATTTTATGAATTTACAATTATACCTAATTTGCTTGCTCATGGTTATAACTGCACTATCCATGAGAAATATCAAATTTATTGGGATTTATCTTGCTGTAATGCTTGCGTTAACGATTTCTGTTTTATATTTATTGAAAGACCCTATTGTAAACAGGGAGAAGAGTGTTGTAATTCTTATAATATTTATAATGTTGAGTTATACAAATATTAAATTCAGGTCAAACTATCAAGATATATTAAAGGAAAAAGAAGAGCATTACAGAGCTCTTGTTGAAATTTCACCTCAGGCCATATTTGTTCATTACAATGGGAAAATAATATATTTAAATCCCAATGCACTTAAGCTTTTAGGAGCCTCAAATATAGAAGAAATCATAAATAGACCAATGCTGGATTTCATACATGTTGATTATAGGGAAGCTGAGATTAATAGAATAAAAAATGTACTTATTGATATTGAGGATAGCTGTGTTGAACAAATATTAGTAAGACTTGACGGCAATTATGTTATGGTTGAATCAAATTTAAGAAAGATCAAGTTTAACAATTCACAAGCAATTATAGGTATATATAACGACATATCCGAACGAAAAAAATGTGAAATTCAATTGATAGAAGCCGAGTCAAGGTATCGCAATCTTGTAGAAAGTGCTTTTATAGGTGTGTTCCTATATGAGAATAATCAGTTGGTTTACATTAATCCTTATCTAGAACATTTATTGGGATATTCCCTGGAGGAACTGCAAAAAATCGGTTTAATAAATCTATTCCATGATGATGACAAAGCAGATGTACAAAAAACATTGATGACTAGTACTGATAAAACTCTGTGTGGCAATTATCATGTCAGAGTTAGTAGTAAACAAGGCGAGATGATATATATTGAGGTATCAATAGCTCCTTTAAACAATATTTCATTTTTAGGAACTGTCTTAAATATTACAAATCAAAAAAAGGCAGAAGAACAAATTATGCATATGGCTTATTATGATATGCTTACGTCTCTTCCAAACCGTCAGATGCTCACTGATTACTTAAGTCAGAGCATTAAAATGAAGAAAAATAACAAGCATAGGATTGCTGTAATATTTATTGATTTGGACAGATTTAAATTGATAAATGATACGCTTGGTCATAATTATGGGGACAAGCTGCTTCAGGAAGCTGCACAAAGATTAAAAAAATGTGTGAGTAAAAATGATATTGTTTCAAGGTATGGAGGAGATGAGTTTGTAATAATAGTCAATAATGCTGATGAGAATGCTATTTCTCAGGTTTGCAGCAAAATATTGTCCCAATTTGTACAGCCTTTCATGCTTGGAGCCAGGGAGGTTTATACGACGCCAAGCATCGGTATAAGTTTTTATCCCGAAGACGGACAGGATGTGGATACCCTTATTAAGCATGCGGATATTGCCATGTATCGTGCAAAGGATAAAGGGAAGAACAACTTTCAGTTTTATACTTTTTCATTAAACAAAGAGGTTTCAAGACAGATGGACCTTGAGACATCATTAAGAAAAGCTCTTACAAATAATGAGTTTGTTCTTCATTACCAACCTCAGTTTGACTTGAAAACTGGCTTGATATATGGGCTTGAAGCTCTTATTAGATGGGAGAATCCCATAAACGGGCTTGTTTCACCTATGGAGTTCATACCATTATGTGAGGAAACCGGACTAATTATTCCTATAGGTGAATGGGTAATTGAAACGGCATGCAGGCAAAGTAAAATATGGAGAGAAGCAGGATATCCATTCAATCATATTGGAATAAATGTTTCACCAAAACAGTTAAGGCATCCGGGATTTTATTACATGCTTACCGATATTTTGAAAAAGTTGGAAATGGATCCTCAAAACTTGGTAATAGAGGTAACTGAAAGCGTTATGCAGGATATAAATACTTCAGTGCTTATAAATAAACTTATTTCTTCAGGAATAAGAGTGGCTATTGATGATTTCGGTACCGGTTATTCATCCTTAAGGCTTCTTAAAAACTTTAGACCCAGCATTATAAAAATCGATCCTAGCTTCATAAGAGATATTGTAAAGAATAATGATTCTCGTATTATTTTAAAACACATATTAAATATGGGGCATGAATTGAATTGTGTAATCATCGCAGAAGGTATAGAATATGAAGAGCAGAAGTCGTTGTTAAATACCCTCGGATGCGATATAGGTCAGGGATATCTGTTCAGTAAGCCGCTTACAGTCATGAATGTTGAGAAGTTTTATAACGATAAGTTCAAATACATTTATGCAGATAATCTTATTTAATGTTTTTTATGTGATATATAACAGGTGGAAAATTGGTCAATAGATGATACAATAATAACTATCAAATAGCTTTAGAAACATTTTTGGTATGGGGACTATATATGATTTTACCAGTAAAGTCTCGATTGTGAGACACAAATTGATAGAAGCAGTTATTTTGAAGTTTTTTCCGGTTGATAGACTTTTCAAAAAGCATTATAGTATTTGGGGAGAACGAATTTCCGGTTCAATTCATTGGAAGCGAGTCATCATCCTCAAATACTTGGCTTTGGGGATGTTATAAAATGAATTTAGAAGAGAAACTTGTTAAGGAATTTTCGCAATTATCTGAAGATAAGAAAAAAGAAGTAATTGATTTTGTTGAATTTCTTAAAATGAAAGAAAGAAATGAAAAAATAGAATTGATGGATTTAATTATAGATGAAAATGAGGAAGCGTTAAAGGAGCTTGTAAAATATTACTAAAATTAAATGTTAAAATAAAGTATACACAACAAGAATTAATCGAATTTGGATTAGGTGTTGCAACAGGTAAGTACAATGAAGAATTTATAAAAGAATGGATTGAGAATAAAAAGGCATAGGCCTTTTTTTCTATATAAATGGGTTGACTATTTGTACAAATATTGGAAGTACAATTAAAATTCCTGTAGGATCTGAGGTGATTATTCATCATGTAGGAAAAGGCAATACTCTTTGGAATATTGCAAGAAAATATAATAGCACAGTTAATCTGATTGCAGCGAAAAATTATATATCAAATCCTGACCTAATATATTCAGGAGATATTTTAGCAATTCCAGAAGTAATGAAGGAACTATTACAAATGACCGGATTTCTCTAATTTAGGCATTACTCCATTAAAAGGTGAAATAACTATTGAAAACAATATATTAAAAATTAACTTCATTGGTGATATACGGCGTTATAATGGAACCTACGTTGGTTTTGAGGACGAATTTTATCATGGAATTGATAAAAAATGGGGAAGTTTTGGTCCAACAATAAATTATATGGTATATTGACAATTAAATTCATTAACAGCTTATCACTTTTTCCCCCTAATAAATATGATAAGCTGTTAAGCATAAATGTGATGAACTGTCATTGTCTGCTGACAGCTTAAATTAATATAATTTACACATAATTAAGACTTGGAGGGGGATGTGTGTAAATGAAAAAGATTTTTGCTGTGATTCTTGTAGTTTGTGTTTTATTGAGTCAATTGGGGATTGGCTTTTGTGCAGGCGAATCACCTTCAAAGGACCCCGTTTTTTCTTATCCCGGCGGATTTTATGAAAATGAATTTGACCTTAATATTTCCACATCGGAAGCCGGTGCAAAAATTTACTACACCATTGATGGCTGTGACCCTGTACCTGGAAATGAATCTACATTTGAATATGTAGATAGTATTAAAATCAAAAGCAGAAGTGGAGAGCCCAATGTGCTTGCCAACATTAATGTTGTACCTTCTGATGTGACGGATGTTTATTTTGCCGAGCCAAATTCCGAGGTTTTTAAGTGTACAACAGTCAAGGCAGTTGCAATCGGTAAAGATGGTACCAGAAGTAAAGTCAAAACACATTCTTATTTTGTTGATCCGGATATAAAAATAAGATATAGTCTCCCTGTTATTTCACTTGTGACTGATAAGGATAATTTATTTGATGAGGAAAAGGGAATCTATACAGCAAATAATGCCAGAAATAAGGGTTCCGACTGGGAAAGGTCGATGCATATAGAGTTTTTTGAGCCGGGGGGAAAGCTTGGTTTTTCGCAATATGTGGGAGCTAGAATTCATGGAGGGTATTCCAGGGTGTTCCCTCAAAAATCATTCAGGCTTTATGCAGACCATGACTATGATGAAAACAAAAAATTTAAATATGATTTGTTTCCAAATCAGGCCTACGATATAAACGGGGAGCATATAGACAGCTTCAGTCGCTTGATATTAAGGGGGGGAGGAAATGACTTCTTTGGTGTCATGTTTCGTGATGAGGTTATACAAAGTCTCGTATCACATTTAAACATTCCTACTCAGGCATATAGACCATCAGTAGTATTTTTGAATGGTGAGTATTGGGGTATTTACAATATAAGGGAACGCTACGATGATAAATACTTGAGTTCCCACTATGGGCTTGATAAGAAGAAGGTAGCAATACTGGATGTATGGGAATACCCAGAGGTTCAGGAAGGAAGCGAAGAGGATGTTGCGGACTATACGAGGGATATAGTGGAGTTTTTTAAGTACAACGATATAACAGATAAAAGTGCATATGAGTACATAAAAACAAAAATGGATATAGAGAACTTTATTGATTATAATATTGCGAATATATATGTCGGAAATCTCGACTGGCCTGGAAATAATGTTTGTATATGGAGATATAAAACAGATGACGGTAAGTATCATCCTGAGGCATCCTATGGACAGGATGGACGTTGGAGATGGTTTCTAAAAGACACTGATTTTGGTCTTGGAATATGGGGTATCAGCCCTTCAATTGATACTTTATCATATAGTCTGGGTGATTTAATTATTCCTGGTTATGAATTTGCCAACAAACCGTGGGCTGTACAAATACTTAAAACACTTCTTAAAAATGATGAATTCAGAAATCAGTTTATAAACCGCTTTGCAGATCAAATAAACACCACATTTGAGCCGGATAGAGTGAAAAGTCAAATTGACAATGCAAAATCACAATTGGTGAATGATATTAAAGAGCATCTTTATCGTTGGGTGTCATCAGGTATTTCAGAGAGTGGATGGGCTTATGATATTGAATTTATGAAAAATTTTGCAGAGGTGCGTCCTGACTATATGAGGGGTTTTATTGCAGACAAATTCAAAGACTCAGGTGTCGATGGAACAGTGCGATTAAAGATTGAATCAGATTTAACAAAAGGTCATGTCAAGATAAATACAATTGACATAGAAGAAACAACTCCAGGTGTAAAAAATGCAAGTGACTGGACAGGAACTTACTTTAAGGGAGTACCGATAACATTAAAGGCAGTACCTGTGAAAGGGTATAAATTCAGTCATTGGGAAGGTATCTCCAATGCAGACACAAAAACAGATACAATAAGCTTTATTCCCGATACAGACATGAATATTAAAGCAGTTTACAGTCTTGAGCAAGGAGAGCCCACACCATTAAAGGGATATACAATTTCAGGATATATATCAGCAGATTTGGATGGCTACGAGACTTCGGATGGGCTATCAAAAGAAGGCTTTACAATTGAATTATCCGATGGGCAATACGCTGCAAAAACTGATGAATCGGGATTTTTCAAAATATGATATAACCAAGCCTGAACTAAAAACAAGGTATAAGGATGATATTTTTTCATCAATAAAAATTGAAAGAGATATCCAGTATAAGGAGGCATTAAACTATGCAGGAAAAAATGAAAAGCTTCTTTTGGATGTTTATTCTCCGGAAGAAGATACAGAGCAAAAAAGGCCGGTAATACTGTATGTCCATGGTGGAGGCTTATCTAGTGGAAGCAAGGAAGAGGATATTTTAGCAAGTAGAATGGCAGCCAAAGGCTATGTGGTAGTAAGTGTGAATTATAGACTGACTCCAGACCCTGACAGTCAATGGAATAACGCAATGAGAAATGCCATGGAAGATGTTGTTTCGGCTGTAGATTGGATAAAAGCCAATGACAGCAAGTATGGTATTGATAAAAGCAAAATTGTTTTGTCAGGTTATTCGGCAGGTGCTGAGATAATTACCAATGTGGTATATGGTGATTATGTGAATGGATGGGATAGAAGCGGAATAGCAGGAGCTATAGATATTGTAGGCAATAGGCTGTTTTGGGGTACGGTTAAAACTGATGCACCTGTATTGATTATTCATGGTACTGCGGATAATATTAATCCATATTCTGATGTATTGAAATTTATTGAGCAATTGAAAGCTGCAGGGAATAAATATCAACTTGTCCCTTTTGAAGGAGTCGGTCATTCATTTGGCAGTTATGAAAATTCCCAAAAGCTTGTAAATTACACAGCTGAGTTCTTGTATAATAATGTGGTTTTAAAATAATGTTATACAATGATGATACAAAATAAGGCATGTTGAATTGCCGGATAATAAGTTGGTTATTCCTGGATAAACAGCACCCATGGTCGGTGCTGTTTATCCGGTCTTTGCCGTATATTGATTAAATTACATAAATCCTATATGATTAAATTGATAAGCTTCTTTGTAAAGGGGATTTATAAGATGATTAATATTATTATTGCTGAAGATATGCATATGCTGAGAGATAGCTTGAAGTTCATGATAGAAAGTGATCCTGACATGAAGGTCATAGGGCTGGCCCAAAATGGAAAAGAGGTTGTGAGGCTTTGTGAAAATGAAAAGCCCGATTTGATTATCATGGATATTAAAATGCCTGAAATGGATGGGTTTGAAGCTACAAAGTACATTAAGGAAAAGTACGGCAAAATTAAAATAATGATTCTGTCTACTTTTAATGATGAAGAAAGTGTTTCAAAAGCCCTCAAATATGGTGCTGATGGGTTTATTACAAAGGATTTGGGTGTATTGGAGCTGCAGCAGGCAATAAAAAGTGTATATCTTGGCTTGAGAATATTCCAGAATGAAGCGTTGTCCAATTTTGCCAAAAAGAACTCGGAAATGCTAGTCGGCAATACTGTTGATATTAATATTTCGGATAAAGAAAAACTCGTTATAAAGCTTATTGCAGATGGAAAAAGTTATAAGGAAATAGGAAGCATACTTCATTTGTCGGAGGGAACCATTCGCAATATGCTGTACAATCTTTTAGGGAGGTTTAACTTGAACGACAGGATCCAACTTGTTGCTTTTGCGGCTAAAAACAGGATTATATAAAGAAAGGACAAAATGGTACATGAAATGGCCGGATATCATATTATCATTTTCAATAGCTGAAATAACTTTTGTTACCCTTATTATTATGGGGTTTCGAAAGAACAAGACCGACCTTATTAAATCATTTCTCATTTTAAATTCATGCTATTTTTTCTGGACATTTTCAACTTTTGTTCTGTTGGCTTTAAATAATAATGTAAATTCTGTAATTTTTATCAATTTGAAATACATAACGGCATTTTTTCTTGGACCGGTCTGGTTCTTATTCTACCTTAATTTTTCAAGAAGCACTTTTATAGAGAAAAGATCTGGTAAGTTAATTGTCTTATTGTTTTTCCTGCCTGTTTTGATTCTCATTATATTATATTTGACAAGGTGTTTTGGTATGTCCATGTACTTCTTTGATGAGAAGGGAAAAATAACTAATTCCAAAGGATTATGGCTTTCCATGGTTGTTCAATCAATTTATCATTTTGCAGGTCTTTTAGCAGTTTTGAGAAATGCATTTACTCGTCAGACAAAGGAACTTACTATTTTAATAACATCAGGCTTTACTGTGTCTCAGCTTATAACAGTCATATATTACGGTTCTGACCTTTATTATATATTTGGATATATGGATATTTTTCCTTTTGCAGCAATGACAAGTCTTATTGCTTTTGCAATAGCATCTTACAGATATCAGTTTATGAACATCATGCCAATGGCACTATCGGAGATTGTTAACAGCCTCCATGAGGGGATTATGGTTGTTGATGGAAAAGGTAAAATAGCAAGTGTGAATATTTTAATGGAAACATTACTGGGAATTAAAAAGAGCAGCCTGATTGAAAAGAATGCAACAGAAGTTTCAGAGCTGATTCTTAAGAGCTGGAATTACAATGATGAAAGCAGGGAAGCCATCATATCAATCGGGAGGGGGACACAAAAAGAAGTAAAAGGTGTAATTGAACATGGCGAAAATAAGCAATACGAGATTCATTGCCTGCCTCTTAAAAATGCAAATCATTTAATTGGGTGGGTGGTTTCTTTTTATGATATTCATGAACATAAAGCATTACTAGATGAGCTTGGCAGCAAGAACTTGAAACTTTCAGAGGCATATTCCAAACTTTTAGAGCATGCCAATGTTGTAGAAGAATTATCAGCATACAGAGAAAGAAGCAGGATTGCAGGTGAAATCCATGATTCTGTGGGGCATTGTCTTTCAATACTTGTTGCAACTCTTGAGGTTATAAAAATGTCGTTTGGGAAAGCCAATGATGATGAGATTTTGGAAAGGATAAACAGTTCTCATTTAGTTGCTAAAAACGGACTCTCGGAATTAAGGCACATGGTATCCGACTTTATATCGAAAAAAAGAAATGGAAGTCAGCTTATAGAATCAATAAAATCAATGATTGAAGGGTTTGAAGCAACAGGTATCAAGGTTGACTTTACTGTTCAGGGAACATACCCCAGGGAGGTAAGCGAAGTTTTATGGACAACTCTTTATAATGCAACAGCATCATAGTAAACCTGCTTTTCGGTTATCTCATAGAGTTTTTGGAAACAAGCCAGTGATACATCATCCCAGTTTAGGGTCCATTGGTTTTTAAAAGGATCATCATTGTGTTTGTTTCTTTTAAGTATGAATTCTTCCGCTTCCAGAAGATATTTTTTATCCTGTTCTATCTGGTAAAGCCAAATTGCAGCCCAGGTCAGATCATCATAGAAACTGCTTGAAACATATTGAGAATATTCTGTACTATATCCTTTATTGTTAACACCCATGGAGTATAATTCTTTTGCTGCTGTGAGACACTTCTTTGCATATGCTTCGTCTATATCCTTATAATTTAAGTACATCAAAGAGAGTGCTGCTGAGGTTTGACCATAAATATCGGATGCCGGATGACTCTTGTCAGCAACAGCAACGGTAGGTCTCATACCGGTTTGATCTTCAGGTGGTCCCATATATACTAAGTCTTCAACATCATCACCTATTTGATAATAAAAAGTGTCGGAATCTGTATGGCATTTTAAGAAATAATCGGAAAAATACTTCAGAGTGGAAAGCATTTTATCATAATTTTTTGTGCGAATAAATGAATCCTTATTTGAATACAAACTCCATCCAAGAATGGAAGCTGTATAGCTCTGTGTAAGACCATACTTTACATGCATTGATCCATCGTGAAAGCCACCTGTAAGATCAAGTCCGAGATCTTTTCCGTCTTCAATGTGACATGGCACCCTCCAATCAAAAATATTGTCTGAAGCCACATCTTTACCGCATTTATTTGCATCATAAAACCAGATAGAATATTTTAATGCCTCCTCATAATCCTTGTCACTTATGGAAGACGCGGATTTTGGAAACAAAAAAATTTTCGCTGTGATTGATAAAATGATTATATTGATCAATACAATACAAATTATTATAAGTTTTGGAGTCCGCATTAAGTTATACCCCTAATTGCATTAGTCGACAAAATTATATCATAATAAGGGGTATTGGACCAATAGTGTATGTAAAAGAGATGGTACCAATTACTTCTTGATTTTAATCTGGATTTGCAATTTATAATTTGCAATATTATGAAAAAACAACTTGAAACTTTCCAGAAAATGTTCTTTTGAAAACTTTAGTTGATAATTTATTTATTGTTATAAGTGCATTTGTAAGGTTGTACATACTTGTGTAACGAGCTTTTATGATTTTATTACTCCATTTTCTTAAGGCTTATAGAGTCTATCAGTCTGGTACAACAGTAAAATATTGTTTTTTGAAATAAAAAATGATATTATGTAAAAAATGCTAACTTTATGGCAAAATTATGCCAAATAGTAAGGTTACTACTTATATTCTAATAATGAAATGCATCATTTTGCCATAAAAATCTATGGCTAGGGTGGTGAATAATGGGGAAAAAAGCGAGTACAGATGCGAGGTCTGGGAAAGGATGCAGACTTATTCAAACGTTAGAAAAACGTTTTCCGACAGCAGAAAAAAGAGCTATTGACGCTATGGCTGAAAGCATAAAAGAACATATTTCTGGTTGTAGTAAAATAACATCAATAATAAAGCTAAAAGAATTTTTTCCAGATGAACCAAATGTTGTTTTGGCGGTTATAGCAGAAGAAATATTAGAGAAAGCAGGATTAGGTAAACAATATACAAAAGGTAATGAAGTTGTACCTAAATATAGTACTTTAGATGAACGCTATGCTGAAACACCTGCGAATCCAAGTTCTGTTGGAAGTTGGACAGGAGAACCTGGTGAATCTACTTTTGTTTCTACTGATGAGAGAGTAGCTGATACTTTGAAAGAAGTAGGTGTTGATGGTATCGAGTATAAGAATGGAATGCCAGATTTTTCTCAATTTGTAATTGAGGAATTTAAAATTGATAAAATGACAGAAGATAGAGCTAAAAATTTTGCACAAGCTAATAAAAAACTAGCAGAGAAGCTTACTAAAGAAACAGGTGAAAAATGGACTGCAAAAAGAGTAGCAAACTGGATTAAAGAGAATAACTATACATGGCATGAATTAAATGATTGTGAGACAATACAGTTAGTTCCAAGTGAAATAAATCATCCGATATTCCAGCATCTGGGAGGATGTGGCGAATACAAAATAATGTTGGGAAATGGAGGAAATTAGTATGCAAGACGAATTGTTTGGGAATCTAGAGTATGACTATTTATGGCAAGGGAAAATGGAATTATTTATATTTAATCAGAATAATACTATAACTTTATCGATAGAATGTGAAGATGAAGATGAGGATATTACTGATGTTCAGAGAGAGTCAATGATAAAGTTTGAAAAAAATAAAGAGAAAATTACAAAAGAAATTGAAAAAGAAATATTTAACTATTATCAGTCAATATGCTCACTGAAAAGAGAAAAAAGAGTAGCAGATATTGATAAAATTGCACCAATTATTCAAAGTGTGGAGGAAGTAGGGAGATTGGTTAAGCCAGTTAATTTTTATATAAAAAATTCTGATGAAAGAACAATTGCTATATTGTTTGATTGCACATGGGATTTTGATTTAGGTGTTGGAGTGGAAATTGTAAATGAGGAAGTTATACGTGTTGGTGTTCAAAATGATGTACTGTTGTAAATGTTATTTGATAAAATAAGTATAAGGGGTCTTAATAGGGATACTTTCGAGAATGTAATAAATTTTGTGTATTGAAAGATTAAGTGATCTCCTTCTTGGCAAGAATTAGTAATAATTATTGTTAAGGAGGAGAATTTTATGTCAACACTAACAAAAGAGCAGGTAAAAGCA
>Ga0208825_1001528_pt1 | contig 17305 bp, 15 predicted proteins | sample AD_UKC113_MetaG_FD_184450 | JGI IMG/M metagenome (GOLD analysis project Ga0208825, IMG submission 184450) | Active sludge microbial communities of municipal wastewater-treating anaerobic digesters from Hong Kong - AD_UKC113_MetaG (SPAdes)... | ecosystem: Engineered > Bioreactor > Anaerobic >...
TCCTCTGCGGTCGGCGTAAATACCTCGTTCAAAGGCCCTATCTGGCCAGGGTGTATCGCCAGTTTTCCCTGAAATCCCATCTGGCGCACGGTTTTGGCATCTTCTACAAGACCTTTTATGTCCTTGAAGTCAGGATAAACCGTATCAATAGGAGGTTCTATTCCTGCAGCCCTCGACGCCACAACTAGATGGGCCCTGGCATAGAATATTTCACTGCCGCTCTTTGAAAAACTGGTTCCTATGTCGAGGACGTAATCAACTCCGCCAAAAAACAGCCTGCTTACCCGGCGGCATGCGGAAGCTATTGAATATGCATTCAATATGGCGTTCGCGCTTTCCAAAAACGGTATAATTTCCATTCCGCTTTCCGGGAGACCCCGTTCTTTTTCAATTAAACCGATTAACCAGTCAACCTTCCTTACTTCTTCGGCCGACTCCGTTTTAGCCACGACAATTCCTTTGACGCCGCGGGTAACGGCAGCTAGTAAATCATTTAAAACATATTCCGTCTGCACGCTGTTTATCCTTACGAATACGTCTCCTTTCCGCGGAAGTTCGAGGGCTTCTTTCAAGGCGATTCTTGCGTTCGCCTTCTCACTTAACGCCACGGCGTCCTCCAGATCCAGGACAACGGCGTCTGCGTCCAGCAGCAAAGCTTTTCCGGCTTTGCGCAGATCGTTTGCCGGAGCAAACAACATCGTTCGGTAAATAGACAAGACAGAACCCTCCCTGCCAGCATATTTTATTATATCCCCGATATTCTACAAAGTCGATTATTTCCCTTTTAACAACGCCTTTTAAAGTTGCTGACTTTGTGGACATAATTTTTAATGCAATGCTATAATTAAAATTAGTAATATCTGGGAGGTGCGGGAATGGAAAAGAAAGACAACCAGCTTATAATAAAAGGAAACGCTCACGGTTCCATAAGGATTTCAGAAGAGGTGGTGAAAATTATTGCCGGTCTGGCGGCAACGGAAGTTCCCGGTGTGGCCGGTATGAGCGGCGGCCTGGCCGGCGGAATTGTTGAAAAACTGGGCAAAAAAAACCTTTCGAGAGGAGTTAAGGCCGAGGTCGGCGAAAAAGAAGCAATGATCGACATTTATGTGATCATTGATTACGGGGCGCAAATCCAGGAAGTTGCCTTACAGATTCAAAACAGCGTGAAAAACGCCGTAGAAAGTATGACCGGGTTGAAAGTGCTCGATGTGAACGTAAATGTGCAAGGGATTTCCTTCGGTTCCGAAAACAAAGAGGACGACGGACGGGTAAAATAAAATGGACTTCCCAAAATTAATTAAAATAAGCCTTATGTTTCCCAAACTCGGTTTAAGTGATGCGGGACTTGAGACAGGTATTGTGCTGAGGTCCTCCAGTTTGAGCCGGAACATCAAGCCAGGGATGAAAGTGGGTATCACTGCCGGAAGCAGGGGGATTAGGAATATCTCAAAAATTTTAAGAGAAGTTGTCGGCTACGTAAAGTATTTGGGCGGCATTCCCGTGCTGCTTGCAGCCATGGGCAGCCATGGCGGCGGAAGTCCGGCGGGACAGAGAAAGCTTCTGGAATCGCTTGGTATTACGGAAAAAAACATGGGAGCACCGGTTGTATGTTCCGTAGATTGCGTTGAAATAGGCCGGGCTTTTTACGGCCGGGTTTTTATGAACAGCAAGGCTCTGGAATGCGATGCCGTTATTCTGGTAAACCGTATTAAGCCGCATACTTCATTTCACGGCGAATATGAAAGTGGTTTGCTCAAAATGCTGGTTGTCGGCCTGGGCGGACCTTCAGGCGCTGCTTCATTCCACAGGTGCCCGACCGCCTCACTCTCCAGGGCGGTCGCCGAAGGAGCGGCCGTGGCGTTGAGGCATGTACGGGTAATATTAGGTCTGGCCGTTCTGGAAGATGCATACGACGACACGAGAATGCTGGTTCCGGTTTTTCCGGAGCAACTGTTTGAACTTGAAAGGAGGCTTCTGGAAGAATCCAGAAAGCACCTGCCCGGCCTTCCGTCAGGTGATCTGGATCTTTTAATCGTCGACGAAATAGGCAAGAACTTCAGCGGCACGGGCATGGACACCAACGTAATCGGCCGTCTGCGCATACAGGGGGTTCCGGAACCGGAATCGCCCCGGATCAAAAGGATCCTCGTTTTGGACGTAGCCCCCGGTGCGCACGGAAACGCATACGGAATCGGACTCGCAGACTTTACCACCACCCGCCTGGTGGAAAAAATGGACCGCGGGGCGATTTATCTAAACGCCGTTACCAGCACGTTTGTACAGCGGGCAATGATACCGTTGACGTGCCAAAACGACATGGAAGCCGTCAAATCGGCCTTGAAGAGCCTGGGAACGGTTGACACCCGGGATGCCCGTATCATAAGGATTCACAATACTCTTCATCTCAACGAAATGCTTGTTTCTGAAAGCGTTTTCCGTGATCTTAGTCATTTGCCTTCAATTCAAATCATGGGTCCGCCGGAAGAAATATCATTCGACCGGTCGGGTAATCTTCTTCCCTTTTAGCATTATGCAATCTTTTGTACAGACGGGTGCCTGCTCATAGCTTCCTGGTAAAGCTGCAAATATTCCACGCCCGAACGTGTCCAGGAAAAGTCCTGTTCCATGGCGTTTCTGACAAGCTGGTTCCATTGTTCCGGCTGCTCTCTGAACAGATGCAGGGCTCGTCTCAGGGCTTTTAAAAGCTCCGTTCCCGAATATTCTGAAAAACCGAACCCGTTGCCGGTGCCCGTAGCGGTATTGTATTCGCTCACTGTATCGGCCAGACCACCTGTAAATCTGACTACCGGAATGGTGCCGTACCTGAGACTGATCATTTGACCAAGTCCGCAGGGTTCAAAACGCGATGGCATCATAAACATATCGGCTCCCGCATAAATCCTTTGGGCCAGTACGGCGTTGAAACCTATATACAGGCCTACTTTCTCGGGATAACGTGTTTTTATGTTTTTAAACATGTCTTCATAATACTTTTCGCCGCTTCCCAGAACAATAAATTGCAAGTCTTCCGACATCATATCATCAATTATTTCTGACACCAGGTCAATACCCTTCTGATCAACCAGCCGTGAAATCAAACCGACAACCGGAACGTCCCTTACCGGAAGACCGATCGTTTTCTGCAGGGCGAACTTGTTCTCTTTTTTATTGGCTATACTGAATCGATCATAGTTGCGGTGTATCCGCTGATCGGTTCCGGGATTGAACTCGTGATAATTTATTCCGTTCAGGATGCCGTAAATGTCGCCGGATCGCTTTCTTAAGATTCCGTCCATCCTCTCGCCTGTTTCCGGATGCTTAATTTCTTCGGCATACGTGCGACTGACCGTGTTGATCAGGTCGGCGTACAGTATCCCGGCTTTCATAAAACTGACAGAGCCGAAGAACTCAATCTTTTCCGGATGGAAGAACTCCTCTCCAAGACCGAGAATTTTCAACGCCTCCCGTGAAAAATTACCCTGGTATTGCAGGTTGTGAATGGTAAATACGGTCGCAATGCGGTTATAAAACGGGTTTTGCCTGTAATGAGTTTTAAGGAACAGCGGAATGGGGCCGCATTGCCAGTCGTTGCAGTGAATTACGTCCGGCTGCCAGTCGAGTCTGGGAAGCATTTCAAGAACCGCCCTGCAAAAAAAGGCAAATCTTTCTGCCTCGTCGTCAAACATATACATGCGGTCTCTGTAAAAATAATGGTAGTTGTCGACCAGATACACGGGAATGGTTTTTCTTTTTTCCTGAAAATGTGATTCAATGGCGCTTTCCCTTATTATCGCCGTTTCAAAACGGTTTAAAAAAGGAACGGGAAAGTCTGTTTTATAACAACATGCTTCAATATGTTGATAACGCGGCATAACAATTCTCACGTCGTTTCCCATATTATCATGACCGGTTACCGCCAGCGCTTTTGGAAGCGATCCTGAGACATCGGCCAGACCGCCGGTTTTGGCGAACGGGACAACTTCCGACGAGGCAAAAAGAATTTTTAAGGGTCGGTCAAACATACTGTCTTACCTCCGTTCCTTTCCTTTCGAGATTAAGACATGTCTCCTGCGTTTCTCTGAGCATTTTGGCAGCCATCTCAGGAGGGGTGGGGTTGATATAATAACCCGTTCCCAATTCAAATCCGGCTATATTGGTGAGTCGAGGGAAAATTTCAATATGCCAGTGATAATGTCTTTCATCCTCTGTATTTACAGGAGCGGTATGTAATACCAGATTGTATTGAAGATTTTTTATTATTGCCGCCAGTTTGCACAGGACGGATCTGAGCACTGAGGCAAGTTCGTGCACCTGTTCCTCTCTTATAGAAACAAAGTCATGCTGGTGTTCCTTTGGAACAATCCAGGTTTCAAATGGAAAACGAGATGCAAAGGGGCTGAAGGCGACAAAATGTGTTCCCCGCGCGACAAGTCTTTCCTCTTCGAATATTTCTTGATTTAAAACATCGCATATTACACATGTCCCGTTTTTAATATTATAATCCCTTGAGCCTTCAATCTCCTGCCTCACTTCCACAGGCACCATGGGTGTGGCAATAAGCTGTGAGTGGGTGTGTTGTAGTGACGCTCCGGCAGTACTGCCAGTATTTTTGAAAATTTGTATATATTTTAAACGCTTGTCTTTTCTCAAATCCAGCGAACGGTCACGCCAAATCCAGATAACTTCCTCCACCTGTTTTTTTGTTTGTGTTTCCAATCCATGAGTGTGTTGCCCAGCCTCTATAATTACCTCATGCGCGCCGGTGCCGTTCATGTGTTCGTAAACACCGCGCCGCTGCAATTCAGGGGCGTTTTCCGTCCGTACAGCCGGGAACTTGTTGGGAACAACTCTTACCCACCATCCGGGCATATCCTTTTCCGTACCGGGTGCACGATATGAAAGGATCTCCGGAGGAGTCTGTTTTTCATTGCCTTCGCACAGTGGGCAATGCTGGACGGACCCCTGTTCTTCAGGGAATTCTCTGTAATCGAAAGGCCGTTTTCCCCGTTCAGTGGAAATAATAACCCACCGGTCGACAATAGGGTCCTTCCTCCATTCAGACATAAATACCTCCCGCAGCCATCGACTTAAAGTTTATTAATATCATATGAAAGTCTATTCTCCGGTTGCATACATAAAGTTGAAGTCGATCTTGTTCGAAACGAACTCCCTGTTCGCTCGGCGCAAAGTATTTGAACGAGCGTTCCAACCCGGGGTGCTTTATAAACAACCCATATTATTTAATTGATATATCCTGAACAGGCCATTTTTATGCACCGGCTACGTTTATTCTTTTTCACAAAAATTGAAGGATATGAACTGTTTTGCTCGAATTATATCGACTGTAGGGGAAATTACGGGAAAAGAGGATTTTTATGAACAGAGAGACGGTAAGTATTAAGGGTACCAGAAACGGTCTTGTCATATTACTTGATACCAACCGTGAATTCGAAGAGCTTAAAAAAACCCTTCATAATAAGATGAAATCAGCCAGGGGATTTTTCAAAGGCGCAAGATTTTTTTTCAGTGGGGAGCAGTTGAAGATCTCTTCTCACCAAAAAAACGAGCTTGAAAACATATGCCGTCAATACGGCCTTGTACCGGTTCCCGACGACAATCATTCACTTTACAAGAAAAATTTCACTGTCGCAACACATAAAGCTTCTTCTACGACTCCACATTCGGAAGCAGGAGAAGCGGCCTTTCTGTTGATGAAGTCATTGAGATCGGGTCAGGCTGTTGTTCATTCAAACCATGTCGTAATTGTCGGCGACGTGCACCCGGGTGCCGAAGTGGTGTCAGGCAAGAGCATTATTATAATAGGAAATTGCCGCGGCAGTGTGCACGCCGGTCGTGGAGGCAACCGTTCAGCCAGTGTCATCGCTCTTACGCTTGCTCCGACCGTACTCAGCATTGCAGATAAGATGCTTTCTCCCGACCTGATTGAAAGAATACCGGCGGGATGTACAGCAGCACGGTTGTCCGGCACGGAAATTATTTTCGAAAAAATCAACAACGGCCGTTAAAAAAAGATTCAATACTGCCCCTGTTTTTTTCAATCATGTTGTGGGCGGCAAGTATTCCCGCCACAGATTTCGCATCACAAATTTCGCCCGTCCAGATCATATCGAGAGCACGTTCCAGGGAGACCGTCACAACATCAATGAACTCGTCGCAGTCGAGATTTTGTTTTTCCAGTCTCAAGCCGCCAGCCAGAAAAACATGGAGTTTCTCCGTTGTGAAGCCCGGCGTACTGAAAAAACTTATTATTTTTTTGATATTCGTTGCCGTATAACCGGTTTCCTCAAGCAATTCTCTTCTGGCGCAAGAGTAAATGTCTTCACCGGGCTCGATCTTGCCGGCTGGTATTTCGAGAAGCGTTTTGCCTACTGCGTGACGGTACTGCCGCACAAGGTATGTTTCCCTTTTTTCATTGACTGCCACTACGGCCACTGCACCCGCATACTCGACGACTTCCCTCCTGCCTGTACTTCCGTCCGGCAATTCCACGCTGTCTATCCGCAGGTTGATGATTCTCCCTTCGTATATCCGCTGTGAACTGATCACTTTTTCCGTATAATCGCGCATAGCAATCACCTCAGAAAATATCTTTCAGAACAAAAAAGCTTCTTTACGGAATAACAATTTCCTTTAAGTTTTTATGATTATAGACTAATATATCCGTTTTCAGAAATGAATAATTTATCAAACTGTGAATAAAAAAGCTGTTCCAAGTAAATTTTATTTATAAAAAATGTAGTAAGGGGGTGATGAACAACAATGAGCTTGGTTCGATGGGACCCTCTGGAAGATCTTTCGAATCTCAGGGAGCAGATGAACAGGTTTTTCGATCAAACATTCAGAAGGGGTTTTTTTGCCGGGACTGAACCTTTCGGTCCCAGGATCGACCTTTACCAGACCGACCAAGAAGTTGTTGCCGTAGCAGAAATTCCGGGTGTCCAGTCCAAAGACGACGTTGAAGTAGCTCTTACAAACAACACCTTGATTCTTCGCGGCGAGTTCAAAAGGGTTCATGATGTGAGCGAAGAAAATATACTTCATTCAGAAAGATTTTTCGGTTCTTTCAGCCGGAACATACCGCTTCCCGCAGAAATTAAGCCAGATGAGTCAACGGCCAGTTATAAAAATGGATTGCTGGAGATCAGGATGCCGAAAACTGAAAAAGGGCGTCGAAATATCAGACGGATTCCGATTCAATAAATACTGTAAATTTTCCCCCAAACGGCTTGCGAAAGCGGCGCCTTGCATCAAGCAAGGTGCCGCCGCTTTTTTCCGCCCTGCGATTTTTTAATAACAGATTATAAACATTAAATAACCGGAGCTTTCATTAGTACTGTTACGGTCTGAGTACATCTGCCTTAAGAGCGATTTCTGCATAGCTTGGCTGTATGAGATATTTGGCCGGGTGGTCATGTTTTATCAATTATTAACTGTATTTCTGAGCAAGTTTTTGTTGTAATTTGATAGAGGAATTTACTTTGAGGTATAGAAAAATTATGATAGGGAATGGTATAACCTGCCTGAACGACCAGTATAGTTAATAAAAAGTTGTCGGGAGGATGTACCGCTTGGCTTTAAAAGTTGGTATACCCAGCGCCTTGATGTATTACGCCTACTACCCGATGTGGAAAACCTTTTTCAACGAATTGGGTATTGAGGTTGTCAATTCCGGCAGAACGACAAAAAACATCCTCGACAACGGTATCCGTGAAGCACTGGCGGATGCTTGCGTACCCATAAAGCTTTTTTTCGGGCACGCCGTTGAACTGAAAAACAAGGTTGATTATATTTTCATTCCCCGCACTGTATGCCTAAACGGAAAAACCGTGTACTGCCCGAAATTCCTGGGGCTGCCGGATATGGTCCGTTATTCCGTCGAGAATCTGCCTCCGGTAATCGACGTACGAATTGACACCCGGGAAGGCCGTTTTTCCTTGTTCAAAGCATATCTTCAAATTGGAAAGCTTTTCGGTGCGGAAATTACTAAAATTACGCGTGCATATCTCAAGGCAAAATCTGCTCTCGGCAGATTCAACAGGCTGCTCAGAAAAGGATGGAGCCCCGCCGAGGCAATTTCATACTTATACAACTCTAAAAAAAGTTTCGCGAGACATGGTGAGTACAATTTAAAATTTGCTGTTATAGGTTACCCTTACGCCGTTAACGACAGCTTTATAAGCGTTAATCTTCTGGATAAGCTGCGGCGTATGGGTGTCAAAGTGCTTACCATGGAAAATATTCACCCGCTGCTGCTCTTACTCCAAAGAAACTGCAGCTTGCCCAAAAGGCTCTTCTGGACTTTCAGCGACACTGCTTTAAAGGCAGCTCACTATCTGTTCAGACAAGGCCGGGTTGACGGTGTGCTGCATCTTACGGCCTTCGGCTGCGGTCCCGACTCACTGCTTAACAAATTCATCGAACTGGAAGCAAAAAAACACTGCAACATACCATTTATGACTCTTATGATTGACGAACATACCGGAGAAGCAGGCATGACCACGCGCCTGGAAGCTTTTGTGGACATGGTGCGGCGCAGGAAGGAGGTGTATTCTTGCCGAAGCTGACCTTCCCCCGTATGGGCGAATCATGGCGAACTTTTAAAATGCTTCTGGAGGATCTCGGCAACGAGGTCATAGTGCCCCCAAGGCCAAGTAAACGCACTCTTGATCTCGGAGTCCGTTATTCGCCTGAATTTGCTTGTTTCCCATTGAAAATCCTGATGGGAACCTATCTTGAGGCTGTGGAGATGGGCGCCGACACTATAATCACAACGGGCGGGGTAGGGCCGTGCCGGGCTGGTGAATACGCCGTTCTGCACCACAGGATTATGAAAGATCTCGGCCACGATATCAAACTGGTCGTTTTCGAGCCCCCGCGTATCTATCCGTTTAATTTCATCAAAAATGTCTGGACTTTAAACAGGGCCCGTTTATCGGTTAAAAACATTATAGCCCATATAAAAAGAGCATGGCGTAAATTACAGGCACTCGACAACACCGAAAAACTTAGTCACGTTGTCAGGCCCAGGGAGTTGAAGCGCGGTTCTACTTCACGGATATACAGCAAGGTTATCGAATGGATAGATCAGGCTCAAACCGCAGAACAGATTGCAGAAGCCGAAATGGCTGCTCTCGAGGCTCTGCGCAGCGTGCCGCAGGACCCAGACAGAGATGTGCTCAAGGTGGGAATCGTTGGTGAAATTTATGTCCTCCTGGAACCTGCCAGCAACCTTGAGATTGAAGAAACAATGGGCCATCTCGGTATAGAAGTGGAAAGATCGATGTTTTTAACCGGTTGGACGAGAGACAACACCTGGAACGAAACTGTCGAAGGAATGACTGTGAAAGAGGCTGCCTTACCCTACCTGCCGGAACTCGTAGGCGGTCACGGCCGCGATTCGATTGGCAATACCATCCTTTATGCCAAAAGAGGTTTTGACGGGATAGTTCAGTTGGCGCCTTTTACCTGTATCCCCGAAATTGTCGCAAGAACAATACTTCCCAGGGTGAGCAGGGATTACGATATACCTGTACTCACCTTCTTCCTGGATGAACAAACGGGCAAAGCAGGAATGACTACCAGACTCGAAGCGTTTGCCGACTTAATGAGAAGAAAAAAGCACATGCGAAAAACGATAAACACTTTAACCGGCTAAAAATATGGAAAGGGATATAATATGAAAGCGTATCTGGGAATCGATGTCGGGTCAGTAAGTATCAATATCGTAGTGCTTAGCGAGGCCGGAGAAGTCCTAACCGGCCTTTACCTTCGCACCAGAGGCAGGCCGATTGAAGTGATTCAGGAGGGCTTGAGAGCGGCCTCCGAATCTCTTCCGCCTGGAATTGAAATTGCTGGCGTGGGAACCACCGGCAGCGGCAGGTACCTTGCAGGTGTAATGGTTGGAGCGGATGTTGTTAAGAATGAGATTACCACCCATGCCGTAGCAGCTTCCATGATTATGCCTGACGTTCAGACGGTCTTTGAGATAGGCGGACAGGATTCCAAAATAATTATTTTAAGAAACGGTATAGTTACCGATTTTGCCATGAACACCGTCTGCGCTGCAGGCACCGGATCCTTTCTCGATCAGCAGGCAGCGCGTCTCAACATACCGATTACCCAGTTTGGCGAACTGGCCCTGCAGTCCGATACGCCTGTAAGAATCGCAGGAAGGTGTACCGTTTTTGCGGAGTCCGACATGATCCACAAGCAGCAAATGGGCCACAAAATTCAGGATATCATCAGGGGACTTTGCGAAGCCCTGGTTCGCAATTATTTGAATAATGTAGGCAAGGGCAAGGAGATTCTGCCTCCTATTTTGTTTCAAGGCGGTGTAGCCGCCAACGCCGGCATAAGGGCCGCTTTTGAAAACGCTCTGGGCGTTCCCGTACAGGTGCCGAATCATTTCAACCTGATGGGAGCTATCGGGGCTGCGCAACTGGCCCGTGAGGATCTCACAAAACGCACCGCAACCAGTTTCAAGGGATTTAAAATTACCGGCCTGTCGTACCGGACGGGAAGCTTTGAGTGTGACGGCTGTTCAAACATATGTGAAGTGGTAGAGATATTTGAGGAGAATAGAGTGATCGGACGCTGGGGATCGCGGTGCTCAAAATGGGATTTGCTGTAACTTATGGCCAATAATACTTGGGGGGACGGTTAAAATGCCTGATTCTAAACAAAAGAGAAAAGGCATGATTCATGTCTATACAGGCGACGGGAAGGGCAAGACCACTGCCGCTCTCGGGCTGGCACTGAGAGCCATCGGACACGGCTACAAAGTCTTCATGCTCCAGTTCATGAAAGGCAGCAAAAATTACGGGGAAATTATCGCTGCTGAGAAGTACCTGCCCGATCTTACCATTATGCAATGCGGCCTGGAAACCTTTGTCGACAGGAACAGCCCGTCTCCGGCCGACAAAAGGCTGGCTGCCGAAGGTTTCGAACTGGCCAGAAAAATTATTGCGGATAACCGCCATGACATGGTGATCCTTGACGAAATCAACGTCGCTGTCGATTTCGGGCTGGTGCCCCTGGACGAATTACTGAAGATAATGAAAAGCAAACCTCCTGAAATGGAACTGGTTTTGACAGGTCGTTATGCGCCTGAAGAAATAATCGCACTCGGAGACGTGGTCAGCGATGTCAAGCTCTTAAACCACCCTTATTACCATGGTATTGAAGCGCGCGAAGGAATAGAGTTTTAAAACAGTTCTCGGCAGATACCTGCGATTATAAATTCAGCACTTGCAGGACCCTTTGTCTTCATTTTTTTTGAACTGCTCATCAGGCATTTGGGAAATTTCTTTCAGAACACTTACGGCATAATCGACTTCTCTCTCATTGTTGAAGTAGGAGAAACTGAAGCGGACTAGCTTCTCCCCGAGCGTTCCTATTGTTTTATGGGCGTCGGGAGCACAATGCAAGCCCGCGCGGCAGGCGATATTATACTTTTCGTCCAAAACCGACCCAACCGTGGACGAAGGCTTCCCGTCGAATCTGAATGAAACTACCGGTGCCCGTTCATAAATATCTTCAGGTCCAAAAATCCTCAACCCCCTGATCCCCACTGCTCCCTCAAGGAAACGCCTGGTTAAATCCATTTCGTGCTTCCTGATCCTCTCCAGGCCTTCTCTCCTGATAAATTTCACCCCGGCTGCAAGCCCGGCTATACCCACGGAATTTACCGTGCCGCTTTCATAACGTTCCGGCATTACTTCGGGCTGAAACGGCGGCTCGGACATGCTTCCCGTGCCGCCTTCTTTTAAAGGAACAATATTGACAGCATCGTCGATATAAAGGCCGCCTGTGCCGGTCGGGCCGTAGAGGCTTTTATGTCCGGGGAACGCCAGCATGTGAATACCCATGAATGACACGTCTATATCAAAAACCCCCGCTGTCTGGGCTGCGTCTACAATATATTTCAGCCCCCTCTTTTTAGCCAGGCGCCCGATTTCAGCCACCGGCATCAGCGTACCGGTAACATTGGAAGCGTGTGTAATGACAATGGCTACAGTATTGTGTTTAATTGAAGATTCGATATCCCCAAGTTTTATTTTTCCCTGCTGATCGCATAGCACTTTCGTCACTTCCACACCTTTTTCCTCAAGTGTGTGAAGCGGGCGAACCACCGAATTGTGCTCCATTGAACTTGTAATAATATGATCACCTTTTTTGAGAAGGCCTTTTATTGCCAGGTTTAAAGCCTCTGTAGCATTTAAAGTGAACACAATGCGATCAGGATTTCTTATATTGAAAAGCGCAGCAAGAAGCTCTCTCGCTTCATCCACCAGCCGCCCCGCTTCTAAAGCCATCCGGTGCCCCGCCCTTCCGGGATTGGCACCGGCAAATCTGATACAATGCTCCATGGCTTCCCACACTCCGTAAGGCTTGGGCCAGGAAGTCGCCGCACTGTCAAAGTAGATCAAAAGTTTTCACCCCGCTTCAAACATCAAGGTTTATATTGCATGGTTCATAATCATTTTATTCAATGCTGCTCAACAACCCGCAAAACATAATTATGTTAAAACCTGCCAATATGTGCTTGAATGCTTCAAATAAAATCTGGCCGGAACAAAAATGCACAAAAAACAAAACGCCCAACCGGGCATTGTGGTTTTTGTCAAAGTGCCTAGAGGTTGAAACATTTACTCTGGTTGCCTTTTTATCGGCCATGCACTCTTTCAGGCAGCGCCATCCGATCGCTCCCGGCGCTTCGTGCCGGCAGCACTGACTGCTTGCATGCAGTGAAAACGGGACGACTTCCCCGCTGCTATGCCGGCGGTATCTTTTCTTGTATTTGGCGGCTTTTCTCGAAATTGAATTATCTTCAATGAAAAACTGCCAATTATACGGAGTTCGACATCCCGGTCCTGTTCGGGCAGGCCCGGCATACCGCTCTTTTACTCGAACCTCAAAGTCGCAACAGTTTGCCAACATTTTGAAACCAGATGCAACAAGCACTTATTCCAGACCCGGCCTTTTTAGGAACCTGGCCAAAAACATACTTATTTTCAGAGCCAGCCGTACAAGCGGTCCCTTGAGTTGCTTTTCAAGATTCATATAGTTTTCCCTGGCGGCGGCAAGTTCCTGCTGGGCCATGAGATAAGCCCTGTGCCTCTCCTCCTCCGTCTTCAACGACTTCTTGAGGTCGTTACTCAAATTATTTACTTCTTCCTGGTATCTGCGCTGTTCAAAAAGTGCCGAAGTCCTTTCCCTCTCCAGTTTTTGCTTAAGTTCAACGATTTCTTTTTGAAGTTCCGCCACCTTGATACCGTGCTGCTCTTTCATTTCCGCCATCTTGGCTTTGTTCTCACGGTCTTTTTCCTTGTACTGTTGAAGTTTTGTAAAGAGACCCTCGAGAGTGCCCTGATTCTTTGCCATGAGTTCTTTCAATCCTGCAATATCCTTTTCGGCTTCCCTAGCCTTTTTTACCCAAAGGCGGCACTGGTGAAGAATACTGTTCGCTTTGGCTTCCAGCTTGTTTATATGTTCCCTGTAACGAAGAATCTCTCTTTTCCTCAATGATAAAAGCAGATCTTTTTCTGCCATTTGTGTCAACAGGTGCTCCTGTTGGCCGGCAAGTTCCATTTTTTCGGCCAGCGCCGCGGCGGCTTCCCGCTGTCCGGACAGCGCTTCCTGAAGCTGTTTTCTTTGCTCCTCGAATTTCTTTCTCCATTTTTCCCTTTCTCGGTGGAAACGGTTTTTTTGTCTGACGGTCAAATTTAAAAACTTCTTCAGAAGATCCTCGTATACGATACGGGCGGCGGGATTATAGCTCCAGACGCCGTTCCCGGCCGCCTCGAAGTACGGGAACTTTTTAATCACACCTTCAATAACCTTTATATCAGTGTTTCTCCAATTGTTTATCAAATTGCACAGTTGTTGCAGGGAGAGCCCTCCGGGGTTTATCTTCATGGCTTTTATCACAAGGTTCTTTAACGAGTAGTGGCTGGTTTCCACCTCCCATTCAGTCAGTCCCCAGTAGCCGTTGTCAAGTTGAATGAACCTTCCGTCAGATATGAGATTGGCCTCTTCCAGAAGCAGTTTTTTGGCCCTTTTCTTTTTTGAGTTCAAACTTCTTAAAACTTCTCTCAAGTTTAACGGCTTCCCCTTTTTTAGTAAAAGAGAATAGAACATATCGTTTTCCTTGCTTCCCTCAAGATTCAGCCGCCAGTTTCCTTTTTCCTTGTAAAAGCAAGGATTTTGACTGAGGCACAGGCGCACCTTTTCCTCAACCTGCTGCAGCGTGTATTCCTTCAGCATCTTCCTTTGTACATGAGGTGCCAATTCCGACACTGATAGGGCTTCGAAAAAAAACAACGTCTTCTTTAAAACATCGGTAAGGGAATAGAGCTTTTCACCCATGTTGAAAAATTCACCCTCCTGGTATAATATGGCCGCTATATCATATAATTACATCTCTCAATAATGATTTCCTTTAATTGCCATACCAGATTTTGTTAAAAAATTCTTTGTTTATTCAACATAATTTTTTAATTACATTTGCAAAAAAGACATTATTTTTATTGATCGGAAGGCCTCATTAAAATATAATATGGGTGAACGGTAGTTATATGGCAGTGAACGGTTATATTATAGTTCCGAACGGATTTTTATTTGTTTTATCAATATATAAACAAGTATTTATTCCGGCCCAATTGTCATTATTCAGGGGTGAAAGGAAATGGGTGCAGCCTGCTGCGATACCGTGTCAATTGCAACCCCTTTGGGAAGAGTAATTTTAGAAGGACCAATAAAATCAGAAGTAATTGAAACTCTCAAGATGAACAACAAGTTAAACAACTTCCGACCACCTGAGAGGCAAAAAGAAGCCCTGTCGGAAATAGCCGGAATGCCTGGCGGTATGGTGTTTGCAGCCAGAAACGAAAATGAGATAGTCGGCTATGTGACCTTCCACCCGCCCGAGGGATTTAGCCGGTGGAGCAAACACCCCAGTGTTCTCGAACTGGGCTGCATTGAGGTAAGTTCCGACTGGCGACAATGCGGGATTGGAGAAGCGCTGCTGAAAGAAGCCTTCAACAATTCCGTAATGGAAGACTTTATTGTAATAACGATAGAGTTTTATTGGCACTGGGATCTGGAGGGATGCGGACTCGGCATTTTCGAATATCAGAAAATGCTTTCCAATCTTTTCGGAATGGTGGGCTTAAAAAAGCGGTTTACCGACGATCCCGACATAATGGAACATCCCGCCAATGTATTGCTCGCCAGGGCTGGCAAAAGAGTGGGACAGGAAGAAATTCAGTTGTTTGAAAATATGCTTTTCGAAAGAAAAAAAGCCGCCATCTAAAAATATAAGCCTGACATACGCAGGCTTAATTTATTTGATGCTGTAGTTTGGCGCTTCTTTTGTAATCATTACGTCGTGCGGATGGCTCTCCCGCAGCCCCGCGGAAGTGCAGCGCATAAAAGAGGTCATTGTTTTCAGCTCGTGGATGTTCCTGCATCCTGCATAACCCATTCCGGCTTTTAACCCGCCGATTAACTGGTAAACGGTATCTGATAAGGAACCTTTGAACGGCACTCTTCCCTCTACACCTTCGGGTACAAGCTTGTCGGCGTCCTCGATTTCCTGGAAATAACGGTCCTTACTACCTTCCCTCATGGCTCCGAGTGAGCCCATGCCTCGGTAAACCTTATAGCTGCGTCCTTGATATATCTCAATATCCCCCGGACTCTCCTCGGTACCCGCCAGAACACTTCCCAACATTACCGCGTCGGCACCCGCTGCAATAGCTTTGGTTATGTCACCGGAATACTTTATGCCGCCGTCGGCAATTATCGGGATCCCGTGCACAGCCGCCTCCTGTGAACAGTCATAGATAGCAGTAATTTGCGGAACACCTACTCCGGCGACAACCCTGGTTGTGCATATCGAACCAGGTCCGATTCCTACCTTGACGGCGTCCGCCCCGGCTTTGATCAAATCCCTGGTACCTTCGGCGGTGGCTACATTACCAGCTATTACCGACACTTCCGGGTATTTTTCTTTAACCTTCGCCACAAAGTTCAGGACATTGAGGGAATGTCCGTGCGCCGTATCGACGACAATTGCATCGACATTCGCCCTCACCAGGCCGTCTACCCTCACCATGTCGTCAGGTGTAATGCCTACCGCCGCCGCAACCATCAGCCTGCCTCTTTTGTCCCTCGCAGAATTCGGGTACTGTCGCGATTTTTCAATATCTTTAATGGTGATAAGTCCACGCAGGTTAAATTCGTTGTCTACTATCGGAAGCTTTTCGATCTTGTACTGTCGAAGAATTTCTTTGGCCTGGTCAAGAGTTGTCCCTACCGGTGCGGTAACAAGGTTTTCCTTTGTCATCACGTCGCCGATTTTTTTGTTGAAATCGCGTTCAAAACGCAAGTCACGGTTGGTCAGGATACCCACCAGCTTGCCGCCGACCGTCACCGGAATTCCGGATATCCTGTACCTTTCCATCAGGACCAGGGCCTCACGAATAAGATTTTCCGGTGAAAGATAAATAGGATCTGAAATTACCCCGTGTTCCGACCGTTTAACCCGGTCTACTTCCAGCGCCTGCCTCTCTTTCGGCATGTTTTTGTGGATGACGCCTATTCCGCCTTCCCTGGCAATCGCAATAGCCATTCTCGACTCAGTCACCGTATCCATTCCCGCACTGACAAGTGGAATGTTTAGCTTGATGTCTTTGGTAAGGCTGGTCGTAGTATCCACATCTCTTGGCAGTATTTCGGACAATGCAGGTATAATCATCACGTCGTCGAAAGTCAGACCGACTTTTATAAATTTTTCTCTGTTCACCGTCCATCCCTCCCCTTTTTAGATTGCTGTTGCAAAGTGGTTTGTATTCTGTATATTATAACACAATGCACCTGTTTCGCACTATGTAAGTTTTACATCAATCCTGCCCGACAATTGAATGAACACCGCGGGTGTTGAAACGTTCCCTGAGCCAGCCGATCACCTTTTCATTTACGCCCATTTCCTCTGATATTTCCCGATCGGCTTTTTTTTCCTCAAATCCCTCAATAAGCCGGTCAAAATCAATGCCCACTTCCTGCGCCATTTCCTTCAAGCTTGGTTCGCTGCTCCACGGTACGCGGCTCCGTTTTAATGTTTCGTTATCTTTCATTCCCTGCATCCCTTCCTTTTTGTTTTTGTCAACCGAAAAGTTTACCACTGTGATCATCAAAAAGTTTACCACCATGGGTAAAAAATTTGTCCATCTGACAAGGACATTATTTACTCCTGCGCTTTTGCAAACGGATAGTACAGATG